>WNFV01005464.1_pt1 | contig 15375 bp, 13 predicted proteins | sample 5400101 | NCBI WGS metagenome assembly WNFV01 (sample SAMN13153361, study PRJNA577476) | soil metagenome | isolation source: 115 cm soil or saprolite under grassland replicate 1 | place: USA:California | collected 2016-06-15 | reverse complement strand
CTGCGGCCGACATGGAGCATGTCCACGTCGGGCCGAGGTTCGGCCGCGGCACTCTCAAGCCACTGCTCCGGGCGCCAACGCAGGGCAAGTATCTGGAGGGCCTGGAAGACGACCGCCGGCCGGCCGCGGGGCGCCGCTGACCAGCCGTGCCAGCCGGACGATACTACGTCGACACCTCCGCCTACCTGTGTCTGCTCCTCGGCGAGGCTGGATGGCAGCGGTTGGCCGGAGAGTTAGACGGCGGGCAGCTACTGTCGAGCGCCCTCCTCGCCCTCGAAGCCGAGCGAACTCTCGTACACCTCTCGCGCGCGGCACAGTTGACGCCCGCCGACCTCCAAAACGCCATCGATCGGCTCGCACGCGATCTCGACCACTTTGCTCTCCGAGACCTCACCCTCGACCTCTGCCGCTGGCGGGTCATGCCCATCGTCTCAACGCCGCGCTCGCTTGATCTCGCCCACCTGCGAACGGCGCTCTGGTTCCACCAGCGACAACCGCTCACACGGTTCGTGAGCCTGGACATGCCCCAGAACCAGGCGGCCCGCGAGCTCGGCCTTCCGGTCTAAGGCGAAACTCAAATCGAGAAGGGTCCCGTTGGGTCCCAGTCCACCGTCTGGCGTATCGGATCAGCGACGCTGAGCGATTCCAAACGCTGTGCTACGATCGGCGTTGACGATGGCGATGACACACGTCTCTGGCCAGGTGAGTCGATCGGGCCGACGCCGGCGGCCGGTCGCCGTCAGGTTCCTCGTGGACACTGGCGCCGTGTACACCGTGCTTCCTGCGAACATCTGGCGCGCCCTCGGACTGACGGGCGATCGGGTTGCCGAGTTCACGCTCGCCGACGGTACGACCATCCGGCGGCAGGTGTCCGAGTGCCGCGTTCAGGTCGGAGGACACAGCGCCACGTCGCCGGTGGTGCTGGGCGGACCGGACGACGCACCGCTGCTCGGCGCCGTGACTCTCGAGACGCTCGGGCTCATGGTGAACCCGCTCACTCGCGAGCTCCTACCGATGCGTCTGATGCTTGCCGGCGCCCTCGCAAGGGGTTGGACCCCCGCGCCCCTGCCCTCCTGACGTCCTGAGCCGTCGCCGTCTCGGTCGGATCCGGCGCGGCTCACGCGAAGGGGTCGTCGTCCGCGCTCTCGTGCCAGACGTACTCCATGTTGCGCGCCGCGGCGCGCGCCATGTCTCGGCCGTGCAGGCGTGCGATGAGACTGAGCGCCATGTCGATCCCCGCCGAGACGCCGGACGACGTCAGCACGTCGCCGTCGTCGACCCAGCGCGCCTTTCGCTTCCAGATGACACGCGGCCCCTGCTGGACGACCCAGTCCCAGGCGATCTTGTTCGACGTCGCCGGCCGGCGGTCGAGGAGGCCGGTCCGGGCAAGGAGTGCTGAGCCCGTGCAGACCGTCGTCGTGATACGGGCGCGGCGACTCGCGGTTGCCAAACGTTCGACGAACGCCTGGTCAGCGACGGCGGCGCGCGTGCCGAACCCACCGGGGATCAGCAGAATGTCGTAATCGGGCGCCTTCTCGAAGCTCCATTCCGCCCAGCTCGCCGGACCTTCACCCGCCTTCACCCGACCCGCCTCGCCGGCCATCGAGAAGATCTCGAAGAGCGGCTGGCGCTTCCCGTCGGGGCCGACGATACGGCTGGAGGCGAAGGCCTGGACGGGACCGTACACGTCGAGCACGGTGAAACCTTCGAAGAGCGCGACGGCAACTCGCCGAACCGGTGCTGTCTCAGTCATAGCGTCTCTCCGAGAAGCGGGACCTTCGCCTTGGCGTAAGTCAGCTTCTCCGTGATGCGGCCGTGCTCGACGTGGAGGATGTCGAGCCCCCGCCACGCCGACGGCCCGCGCTTGGTCTCGAGCGTGCAGAGCCAGCGGATCAGCGCCTTGCCCGCGGCCGCGTCCACGAAGAGGTCCTCGGTGTGGAAGCGGAGCTTCCCGTAGTCACCACGGAACTGTGGCTCAAACGCCACGCGGATCGCCGCCGTGCCGCGATTGATCGTCCCGTTGAACTCGTCATAGACCGCATCCTCGGCCATGAACGACATGACGCTGTCCAGGTCCTCACGGTTGAACGCTTCGGTGAATTGTATGACCAGCTCCGCGAGCTCCCCGCGCTCCATCGCCATCTCCTTTGTTGCTCGCCCTATCTTCGATGACAAACTTTCAGGGCGACGCATGTCACGCCGGCACGTCAGCGCAGAACTCTGCGACTCCATTGGGGGAATGCGTGGCACTTCGCTTGCACACTTCCCAAGCAAAGCATAGGAGGCCCGCATGCCAAAGAGAAGCCTGCTCGTCATCGCGCTCGCGTTAACAGCCACCAGTTTCCCGATCACCGAAGCAGTCGCTGGTGACGTGAACGTCGGGATCAACATCGGCGTACCGGCGCCGCCGAGAATTGTATTGGCCGCGCCTCCGCCTGTTGTCGTCGTACCCAACACCCCCGTCTCCTACGTCCCCAGTGTGAACTTCAATCTCTTCGTCTACAGTGGCCGGTACTACACCTTTCACGACGGCTCATGGTTTCAGGCCACGAGCCACAGCGGCCCGTGGGCTTTCATCGCGACCGAGCGGGTGCCCAGGCCGGTCGTCGGAGTGCCGGTGACTTATTACAAGGTCCCACCGGGCCACGCCAAGAAGATGGGACCTCCGGCGGCGGCGCCGGCGGGTCGAGCAGCTTCCGAGGGCTTCTGCCCACCGGGACAGGCGAAGAAGGGTCGCTGCTAGCCCGTCCATTCGTATTTCTTCGCCGCCTTCTCGTTCAGCTCGGTGCCCCAGCCCGGCGCCGTCGGGATCTTCATGTGGCCGCTCGCGATCTCGGGCAGCGCCGTGAACAGCTCGTCGCGGTAGGGCGTCTGCTCCGGGTCGCTCTCCATGATCCGTACGTTCGACACGGAGGCGCAGAGGTTGAGGCTCTGGAACGTGCTGAGGTGGCCGTTGTAGTTGTGGGGCGCGATGTTGAGCTCGTAGGTCTCCGCGAGGTCGGCCACCTTCTTCGCCGCCGAGAAGCCCTGCCACTGGACGTCCACCTTCACCACGTCCATCGCGTGCAGCTCGAAGTACGGCCGGTACTGGCGCATCGTCTGGAGCTGCTCACCGGAGCAGATCGGCGGGCGCACGGACGACTTGAGCTGGGCCAGTGCCTGCGGGTCCTGGTTGTCGATCTCGAGCCAGAAGAGGTCGTACGGCTCGAGTGCCCGCCCCACGCGAATGGCTTCGCTGGGCTTGAAGTTGACATTGATGTCGAGACAGATGCCGATCTCCGGGCCGACGGCCTCGCGCATCGCCCCGATCTGCGCCACCGCCTGCCTCACGATGTCGCGCGTGGCCACCTGGTCGTGCGGGCCGAGCCGGCCCTGGCTGATCGCGCGCGCCGGATCGCCGGGCCAGATGATGTTGGTCTTGAACACCGTGTAACCGCGCGCCGGCGCCTCTCGGGCGACGTCGGCCAGATCTTGGAGACTCCGGAGCGGCTTGGCGCCGAGGAGCTTCCAGTTGTTCGCCCGGTAGGTCGCGAGATGCGACCAGTAGACCCACTGCCGCTCGCGGTGCGGCCCGCCCATCAGCTTGTAGACCGGAACGCCCAGCGCCTTGCCGGCCAGATCCCACAGCGCTAGCTCGACGCCCGCGATCGCCTGCTGGGTCGCGCCGTACGGCGCCTGGCGGACGGCCCGGTAGAGGTCCAGATAGTGTTTCTCGACCGCTGTCGGATCCTTCCCGATCAGACGCTGGCCGAGATCCTGCACGAGTCCGACCAGGCCACGGCTGAGACCGTCGGATCCGAACTCGCTGTAGCCCGTTAACCCAGCATCGGTGCGGATCGCGCAGAAGTGCCACGCCCGCGGCGGCGTGAAGCCGTTGGACACGACGAACGTCTCGATGCCGGTGATCTTCATGTCACGTCCTTTCTCAATGGCGGCTGCGTCGACCTCACCCGCGCCGCGGGGTGAAGCTCTTGACCGAGACGTACTGGTCCGGCCACGGAAGATCCCATCCCTGCTCGTAGGCAGCGTGCCGCGTCCAGTAGGGGTCGTACAGGTGGCCGCGGGCGAGCACGCAGAGGTCGGCGCGCCCCGCGGCCAGGATGCTGTTGACGTCGTCGTACGAGGCGATGTTGCCCACGGTCATCGTCGCAATCCCAGCCTCGCAGCGGATACGATCGCTGAACGGCGTCTGGTAGAGGCGACCATACACGGGCTTCTGGTCGGGCACGGTCTGGCCGGTCGAGACAGTCACGATGTCACAGCCGTGCTCGCGGAGCAATCGCGCCAGGCCCACCGCATCGTCAGGGCCGAGTCCTCCGTCGATCCAGTCGGTCGCCGAGATTTTCACGGACATGGGCTTCCCCCGAGGCCAGACAGCGCGCACTGCATCGAGGACCTCGAGCGGATAGCGCGCGCGGTTCTCCAGCGAGCCGCCGTACTCATCCGTACGGACGTTGGTCAGCGGTGAGATGAAGCTCGCCAGCAGATAACCATGGGCCACGTGCAGCTCGAGCATGTCGAAGCCCGCTTGCTCCGCCATGTCCGCCGCACGGACAAACTGCTCGCGCACCGCGTTCATGTCGCTCCGGTCCATCGCCTTCGGCACCTGGCTGTACGGGTGGTACGGGAGCGCGGAGGCCGAGAGAAGGGGCCAGTTGCCGTCGGGCAGCGGCTCGTCGATCCCCTCCCAGAGTCGGCGCGTCGAGCCTTTGCGACCAGCATGGGCGAGCTGGAGCGCGATCCGCGCCGGGCTCGCCGCGTGGACGAAATCGACGATGCGCTTCCAGGCAGCGCGGTGCTCGGGCTTGTACATTCCCGCGCAGCCGGGCGTGATCCGCCCCTCACGGCTCACGTCGGTCATCTCCGCGATGACGAGCGCGGCGCCTCCGACCGCGCGCGAGCCGAGGTTCACGAGGTGCCAGTCGCCGGGCGTGCCGTCCTCGGCCGAGTACTGGCACATCGGCGAGACCACGATCCGGTTCGCGAGCAGCATGTCACGCAGCCGGAACGGCGTGAACATGGGCGGTGGCGTCAGCGCCGCAGGCGCCGGGACGCGGCTCTGCCGCTCGGCCTGGGAGGCGAACCAGCGGTCGACCGTGGCCACAAACCTCGGGTCACGGAGCTTCAGGTTGTCGTGAGTCACGCGCAGGCTCCGCGTCAGGAGACTCATGGCGAACTGGATGGGCTCGAGACGGCCGTGGTAGCGCTCGGTCTCTTCGAACCACTCGAGGCTCACCTGCGCGGCGCGCTGTAGCTGCTCGACCTCCGGCCGCCGCGCTTCCTCGTAGGCGGCGAGCGCCTTCTCCACCTCGCCGTGGCGCTGGAGCGCACGCGAGAGCACGATCGCGTCTTCCATCGCGAGCTTCGTGCCCGAGCCGATGGAGAAGTGCGCTGTGTGCGCCGCGTCGCCCACCAGCACGACGTTGCGGTGGTGCCAGCAGCCGTTCCGAACCGTTGGAAAATTGCGCCAGACGGATCGGTTCGTCAGCAGTCGATGACCCTGGAGCTCGCTCGCGAAGAGGCGCTCGCAGAAGGCCAGCGTCTGATCCTCATCCGTCTGGTCGAGGCCGGCACGCCGCCAGGTCGCCTCGGTCGTTTCCAGGATGAACGTGGACATGGAGGCGTCGTAGCGGTAGGCGTGGACGCGCCAGAGGCCGTGCTCGCTCTCCTTGAAAAGGAACGTGAACGCCGGGTACGGAAACGTCGTGCCGAGCCAGACGAACTTGTTGGGCCGCCAGTCGACCTGCGGCCGGAAATGCTCGGCGTAGCGGCTGCGAACGACGCTGTTGACGCCGTCGGCGGCGAGCACGAGATCCGCGTCGGCATGGGCCCCGAGGACGCTCTCCTCCTTCTGGAACTCGAGCCTGACACCGAGCTCCGCGCAGCGCCGCTGCAGGATGTCGAGCAGGAGCTGGCGCGGTATTCCGGCGAAGCCGTGGCCCGTCGAGGTCAGCACCTCGCCCCGGTAGTGGATGTCGATGTCGTCCCAGTGGGCAAAGTTGCTCGTGATCGCGGCGTAGCTCTCGCGGTCGGCCTCGGCGAAGTGCTCGAGCGTCGCATCCGAGAAGACGACGCCGAACCCGAAGGTGTCGTCGGCCCGGTTCCGCTCGACGATCGTGATGTCGTGGGCGGGGTCCGCCTTTTTCATGAGCAGGCCGAAGTAGAGCCCGGCCGGGCCGCCGCCGATCGAGACGATCCTCATCGGGTCGATTCTAGGCCAGCCGGCGCGCTTTCGGCGCTGACGCTTTCTGCTTGCAGTCGTGCCACGATCCGGGTAAACGCATGAAGATATGGTGACCTCGGCGTTCGCGCGCCCGACGTCGTCGCGCCGAACGATGAGCCTGCAGGTCGTGGCGGTACTCGCAGCGCTGGCGGTCCTCCTCCTCGGAGGGGTAGGGCCGGCGAGTGCCCACGAACCTATCGAAGAACCGGTCGTGTTGGCCCCTCAGACGACCTCACCAGGGCCGGACACGTCCATCGCGTCGCAAGCCGTTGGCTCCCACGCATCGTCCGCGATGCCCTGGCCGATCCTCATGATGGTCATCGTCGGGTCGGCGGCCCTCGCTCCCCGGCGCGCGCCAAGACTCATTGTCGCTGCCCTCATTGTCGTCCTCACGGTGTTCGGCGTGGAGTCTGCGCTGCATTCGGTGCACCACGTGTTCGACAACTCAGCCGCCGCGTGCCCGACTGCGTCGATTGCCGCTCACCTCAACGGCACGACGATCGAAGGCCCCGCCGTCGAGGTTCCCATGCTCTCCGTGGGCGCGATCCTCGCCGCGCCCGACCCTGGTATCTCGCCCCTCAGCCCGTTCGATCCGCCGCACGGACGCGCGCCACCCTCCGCGCTCGTCTAGACCTCCGCCGCAACCAACCCACTCGATCCCTGGAGGGTGCCATGACACGGAAGATTCTGTTCGCGTGCGTACTCGTCGTGACGCTGATCGCCACGACGCTGGAGCCCGCGCAGGCTCACGGCCTGATCGGCAAGCGTTTCTTGCCTGCGACCCTGGCCATCGACGACCCCTTTGTCGCCGACGAGCTGTCGCTGCCGACGATCTTTCACATCCAGAGGCGCGGCTCGGAGGAGTCGGCCTCGACAAGAGAGACGGACCTCAGCGGGGAGTTCTCGAAGCGTCTGAGCCCCGATCTCGGGTTCTCGCTCGGGGGAACCTTCAAGATTCTCGATCCCGACCCTGGTAAGGCCGTGAGCCGCTTCGACAATCTCGAGGTCGCGCTGAAGTATGTGTTCTTCAAGAGCGAGGCTCACGAGACGCTGCTGTCGCTGGGCCTGAGCTGGGACGTCGGCGGCACGGGAAGCAAGAAGGTCGATGCCGAGAGCTTCAGCACATGGACGCCGTCGCTCTTCTTCGGCAAAGGCTTCGGCGACCTGCCGGACCAGCTTGACCTGCTGAAGCCTCTCGCGGTCACCGGCGCCCTCGGCTGGGCCGTGCCGTCCCGGATCCACACCAAGACGTTCGAGACCTCGGAGGACGGCGAGGTGGAGGTCAAGAAGCCGCTCAACCCGACGGTCTTCCAGTGGGGCTTCACCTTCCAATACAGCCTCCAGTATCTCCAGTCCTACGTGCGCGACGTCGGGCTGCCGGCGCCACTGAATCGGATGATCCCCATCGTCGAAATCGCGCTGGAGACTCCGATCGACGGGCGCGACGCCGGCCACACCACGGGGACGGTCAATCCAGGCATCATCTGGTTCGGGCGGTACTTCCAGCTCGGCCTCGAAGCCGTGGTGCCCATCAACACGGCGTCGGGCAAGAATGTCGGAGTGCTCGCCCAGATGCACTTCTATCTTGACGACATCCTGCCGCAGATCTTCACGTGGACGCCCTTCCACGGCGTGCTCGGCCCGACCCAGCCCCGCTGATACACCGGCTGCTGGCGGTGGCGGTGTTCCTGCTCGCGCCGAGCGTTGTGGGCGCGCACGCCTTTCCCGACCACTCCGAGCCTCGGGTCGGGCACACGGTGAACGCGTCCCCGCCAGCGGTCCGGATCTGGTTCGACGGCCAGATCGAGCCCGTGTTCAGCACGGTCCGTGTCGAGAACACCGACAAGCAACGGGTCGACAAGGGCGACGCGCGGATCGATCCGAAAGACGACACCCTCCTCCAGGTTAGCCTTCCACCATTGCCGCCCGGCCGTTACCGCGTTTTCTGGAGCGTCATCGCGCGCGACGGCCACCGCACCGAGGGCGACTTCTCCTTCCGGATCAAGTAACCGCGGCCTCGTGACGTGATCGCCCTGCCTCTCCACGAGCTCTTCCTCGCGACGACCGTCCGCTGGCTCGGACTCATGGCGCTCGCGGCCGTCATGGGCTGCCTCGTTCTCGACCTCCTCGTCCTTCCACGCGAGGCCGGGGAGCTCGCAGTCGCGCGGCGTCGTCTCCGGATGTTGAGCGCCATCGCTGTTGCTGTCCTGATGGTCGCGACCGCGGGCGAGCTCCTGGCGCGGACGCGCACCATGAGCGGAGGAGATCTCGCGGGGGTTCGTGCGGCTCTGCCGCTCGTGCTGACCCGAACGCACTTCGGCACGATCTGGATGGCGCGCGTCGCAGCGCTCTGCCTCCTCCTGCTCTTCTCGCTTCTTCCTTCACCCTCAGCGCGGGCCACGGGCCTGCTGCTGGCCCTGGGAGTCACGCTGACCACAAGTCTCACCGGGCATGCGGCGGACTGGGGAGATCGTTCGTTCACGGTCCTCGTCGACTGGAGCCATGCCGTCGCCGCCGGAGCGTGGACCGGTGGGCTCTTCGGACTCGCGCTGGGGGTCCTGGTGGACCAACCGTCGTGGCCCCCGGCGCTGCTCGGCGCGGTCGCGAGGCGCTTTTCGAGACTGGCGGGATATTGCCTGCTCGCCGTCGTCGCGACCGGCGTCTACAACGTCTGGACCCAGATGCCCGCGCTTACCGCTCTCTGGACGACGACCTACGGTCGCGTGCTCGTGTTGAAAGTCGCTCTGGTCTTGACACTGGCATTCCTCGGGGCCGCCAACCGGTATGTGATTCTCCCAGGATTCATCACGGACCGTCGGCGGGGGAGGGCGGAGCGGTGGACCCGGCTCGTGCGGCTCGCGATGGTCGGGCCGAGCATCCGCCGCGTACCCGCGTCCTTGCGGCTGTCGAGATTCGTCACCTATGAGGCGCTGATCGCGGTAGTCGTGTTCGGATGCACAGCGGTGCTCGGGGAGTCCACACCCAAGCGCCACGAGGGCCATGTCTCACGCGGGGGGGAGTCTGAGAGCGCGCCATTTCGCGTCAGCATGGAGGAACTGCACGCCAGTGGCGGCGTACCCACTGGCTGGACCTTCGCGCCGCCGGCCGGCGACGCCGCAAGAGGACGCGAGGTGTTCACGCGGCTCGAGTGCTTCACCTGCCACGCAGTCGCCGGTGAGCGCTTCCCTCGGCCATCGAAGCCCGGCCCCGCGCTGACGGGCGTCGGCGGGCATCACCCGGCCGGCTATCTCCTGGAGTCAATCATGAACCCGAACGCCGTCATCGTCGAAGCACCCGGCTACACCGGTCCGGACGGTCGGTCGATCATGCCGGACTACCGAGACAGTCTTTCCGCGAGGGATCTGATCGATCTGGTCACCTATCTGAAGAGCCTCGGAGGCTAGCACGGCGACGCCCTGAGCACCTCGCGATGCGAGCTCGATTGACAGGCGCCCGGCGCGGCGGGCATAGTCGCCGCGGACCTACCACGGAGGGCGACCATGACGCGACGGGATGTTCTGCGGCTGGGCGTGGTCGGAACGGGGATCTTCGCCACGGGTGGTCTCACGCGCGTCGCCGGACGCGCGACGGCGCAGTCGCGGTGCACGGCGCCATGCCCAAGAAGCTCGTGATGCCCTCCACCGGCACCCGCGTGATCTTCGGCGCGTGATGGCCAGGAGCGTTTACCTCGAGTACGACCAGCGGGCATTAGACGCCGAGTACAACAATCGCGAAAAGGTCAAGGACAGCGCCGACTGGATCTCGCGGTACGCGATCGCGAGCGCCGAGACGCGCGCCACGCTCGAGTGCCGGCTCGATCTCGCCTACGGAACGCGCCCGGGCGAGACGCTCGACGTCTTCCCGGCTCGTAGCGCTCCCGCGCCCGTGCACGTCTTCGTGCACGGGGGTTACTGGCAGCGGCTCGACAAGGCCGATTCGAGCTTTGTCGCGCGCGCGCTGCAGCCGGCGGGCGCGGCGGTCGTGGTGATCAACTATGCGTTGATTCCGACGGTCGACATGGACGAGCTCGTCCGTCAGTGTCGCGCGTCGATCGTCTGGGTCCATCGCCACGCCGCATCGTTCGGCGGCGACCCGAACCGGATCTTCGTGTCGGGTCACTCGGCCGGAGGCCACCTCGTCGCGATGCTGATGTCGACCGACTGGAACGCGTTCGCCAACCTGGCCGCCGACGTCATCAAGGCGGGATGCGCCATCAGCGGCCTCTATGATCTCGAGCCGATCCGCCTCTCGTATCTCAACGAGGTCCTGAAACTCACGCCGGAGGCAGCGCGACGCAACGGCCCGGTGCACTGCCCGCCGCCGCGCTCGGGGCCGCTCCTGCTCACCGTCGGCGGGCTCGAGGGACCCGAGTATCACCGTCAGACCGCGGAGCTCGCGGCCGTGTGGCGGAGCCGCGCCCTTCCCTGCCAGGCCCTCGACATGCCCAAGCACCATCACTTCTCGATCCTCGCGGAGCTCGAGGACCCCGGGAGCACGCTGAGCCGATTGCTGCTGCGTCAGATGGGCTTCCGCTGAGGCGTAGAATTTGATCTGAATGGCCGACTTCCTGCCGTTCATCCGTCGCTGGTTCGACGAAACGTTCGCCGAGGCCACCCGGCCACAGCGCGAAGGTTGGGAGGCGATCGCCTCCGGCCGCGACACGCTCATCGTGGCCCCGACGGGTTCGGGCAAGACCCTGGCAGCGTTCCTGTGGGCGCTCGACCACCTCCATCGCCTCGCTCTCGATCGGCAGCTGGAAGACCGCGTCTATGTCGTCTACGTTTCCCCACTCCGCGCGCTCAACAACGACATCGAGAAGAATCTGCGCGCGCCGCTGGCGGGCATCCGCGCCGCGGCCGCCGCCGATGGGCTCACGCTCCCCGAGGTCCGCGTGGCCGTGCGCACCGGCGACACGCTCGCGGCCCAGCGACAGGCGATGACCCGGCGGCCTCCACACGTCCTGATCACGACCCCCGAGTCGCTCTATATCTTGTTGACGAGCGAGCGGTTCCGGCCGGCGCTCGCCCACGCCCGATTCCTGATCGTCGACGAGATCCACGCCTTGATGGGATCGAAGCGCGGCGCCCACCTGGCGCTCTCGCTCGAGCGCCTCCAGGCGCTCGCCGACGCGCGCGGCGCCGGGAGCCGGCCCCAGCGGATCGGTTGCTCGGCGACGGTGAGCCCGATCGAGTCCGCCCTGGCCTTCCTGACGGGCGCCACGGGCGCGGGCGCGGTGACCATCGACGCGGGCTTTACGCGCGACCTCGACCTGCAAGTCATCGCGCCGGTGGACGACTTCCTGACGGCGTCGAGCGACACCATCTGGGAAGCGGCGCTCCAGCAAATCGCCGAGCTGGTGCAGGCCCACCGGACCACGCTCGTGTTCGCGCAGAGCCGACGGGCGGCCGAGCGGCTCGCGCGCGACCTGAACGACCGGATCGCCGACGGGCGCGTCGCGGCGCACCACGGCTCACTCTCCCGCCGCGCGCGGCTCGAGGCCGAGAATCGCTTGAAGCAGGGCGACCTGCGCGCCCTCGTCGCCACCTCCTCGCTCGAGCTGGGGATCGACGTCGGCGCGATCGACCTGGTCGTCCAGCTCCAGTCGCCGCGCAACATCGCCGCCGCGCTCCAGCGCGTCGGCCGCGCCGGGCACCTGCTGAGCCGCACCTCCAGGGGGCGGATCGTCGTGACCAAGGGCGAAGAGCTGCTCGAGGCTGCGGCGGTGGTCAGATCGATCAGGGAGCGCCAGCTCGATCGGGTCGTGATGCCCGAGGCGCCGCTCGACGTGCTCGCCCAGCAGGTCGTCGCCGCCGTCGCCGCCGAGTCATTGACCGTGGACGCGCTCCACGCGCGCTTCCGGAACGCGGCGCCGTACCTCAGCCTCTCGCGCGACGACCTTCTGGCGGTCGTCCGCTCGCTGGCCGAGCCGCTTCCGGCCGAGGTCAAGGGCGCGGCACCCCGGATCCTGTGGGACCGTGTGAACGACCGGCTGCACGCGCGGCGGGGCAGCCGGTTCCTGGCGCTCACGTCAGGCGGGACGATCCCCGACAACGGTCTCTTCGACGTCTTCGTGGCCGAGACCGACCTCAAGGTCGGCACGCTCGACGAGGAGTTCGTGAGCGAGAGCCTGCCGGGCGATGTGTTCCTGCTCGGCTCCCATGCGTGGAAGATCGTCAAGGTGCGCGCGGATCGGGTCCTGGTCGAGGACGCGCAGGGGATGTCGCCGACGATCCCGTTCTGGAAGGGCGAGCATCCATCCCGCTCGTGGGAGCTCGGGCTGGCGGTCGGGCGGCTCCGTCGCGACGCCGCCGAGAAGGTCGATTCGCCGGATTTCGAGTCGTGGGCAGCGACGGCGTGCGGCCTCGACGCGCGCGCCGCCGCAGCAATGCGGGCCTGGCTCGTGAAGGCCGGCGAGGTCCTCGACGGCGTTCCGGACGACCAGGGCATCGTGGTCGAGTCGTTCTCGGACGAGATGGGCGGCCGCCACGCGATGATCCACGCGGTCTTCGGCATGCGGATCAACGGCGCCTGGGGCATGGTCTTGAAGGAAAAGCTCCGGCGCACGATGGGCCTGGTCGCCGAGGCGAGCCACGTGGACGACGGCATCTTGCTGTCGTTCGCGCCCGGCCAGGTGCCGCCCGCCCCGGAGCGGCTCGTCACGCTCGTCGCGCCCGAGGAGGTCGACGCCTTGCTCGGTCGCGCGCTCATTGGAACTCCGCTCTTCGCCACGCGCTTCCGTCAGTGCGCGATCCGCGCGCTCTTCATTCCGCGCATGTACCGCGGCCAGCGGACGCCCGCGTATCTGCAGCGGCTCAAGGCCGACGCGCTGCTCGAGGCGGTGGGCGGGCAGGCCGAGTTCCCGATCGTGGCGGAGACGCTCCGGGAGTGTTGCCACGATGCCCTCGACGTCACGCGGCTCAAACGTCTGCTCGAGCGCCTGCACGACGGCGAGATGTGGCGGCGGCACGTGGACACGCCGCTTCCCTCGCCCTTCGTGTACCCGTTGCTTCTCGCCTGGGACTGGGCGTACCTCGGCGCCGGCCACGCCGAGGAGCGGCGGAGCGACGCGGTCACCATGCGGAAGGCCTGGTCGGTCGCGCCCGGTCCGCTGAAGCCGGAGATCGTGGCGGCGGTCGAGGCGGAGCTCCAGAAGACGTCGCCGGAGCGGCGAGCCCGGGATGCGAACGAGCTGGCGGGAATTCTCGACGATCTGGGGGACTTGACCGACGCGGAGATTGCGGCTCGCGTCGCCGCCGACGCCGGAGCGCTGATCGGTATCCTCGCCGAGGAGCGGCGCGTCGGCGCCCTCGACTTCGCGAGCGGGCGCAGAGCGTGGGTGCCGTCGACCGACGCCGCGCTCTTTCGGTCTCTGGACACGGGTGAGGGGCTCGAGCGAGTCACGTTGCGGCTCCTGAGAACGCGTGGGCCCGTGACCGCGGCCTGGCTCGCGGAGCGTTACGGCATCGCGCTCGACGACGCGACCGGCGCCCTCGAGCGCTTGACGGCGCGGGGACTCGTGCGCCAGGGCGCCTTCCTCGCCGACGCTCCCGCCCCACAGTTCGTGCACATCGCGGTGCTCGACGAAATCCAGCGCCGCCAGGTCCACGCGCGCCGAGTCCCACGGCCCGTGGCCTCGGCCGAGCAATTCTCGGCGTTCCTCCTTCGTCGCCACCATCTCCATCCTGATCGACGACTGGTTGGGCCGCCCGGGGTTCTCGCGGCCCTCGAGCTGCTTCAGGGCGAGGACCTTCCCGTGCGCGTCTGGGAGCAAGACCTCCTGCCCGCCCGCGTGGAGAACTACGAGCGGGAGTGGCTCGATCGTCTGGGGCTGGCGGGCGAGATGGTCTGGACGGTGTTCGACCGCGCCCCGGGCGAGCCGGGTCGCTCGACGCGAGTGGGCGCCGCCCTCCGCGAGAACATCGGCTGGCTCCGCGAGGGATCGGTGCCGCCGGCCGAGATAGACGCGCGCGTCAAGAACGTCCTGCTGCACCTCCAGCTCCGCGGCGCCTCGTTCGCCCAGGACCTCACCCGGGCGACCGGCCTCGGTACTCCGGACGTGCTTTCGGCGCTCTGGAAGCTCTTCTGGGCCGGGCTGGTCACGCCCGACACCTTCAGCGCGATCGCCGCCGGCATGACGCCGACGCGTCGGCCGCGCGAGGCCACGAGTCCCCGCCGCCGGCGTCGAGGTCAGGCCCGCGGCCTGCTCGCGCGCCTGCCCGTGATCGGCCGCTGGAGCGCGCTCGGCGACGAAGAGCGGCTTACACCCGACGAGCGGGACGAAGCGCGCGCTCAGCTCCTGCTCGCGCGCTACGGCATCGTCACGCGCGAGCTCGCCCGGGGCGACTGGGCCACGCTCCGCCACACACTGCTCCGCATGGAGTACGGCGGCGAGGTGGTACGCGGCTACTTCGTCCAGGGACTCTCGGGCGAACAGTACGCGCTGGCCGAGGCGCTCCGCGACCTCGACACTCCGGCGCGGCGCGCGGAGCCGCACGTGCTGGTCAACATGATCGATCCCGCCAACCTCTGGGGTCGCATCTTCGCCCTCTCGCGACGCGACGGCTCGCGCGTTCCAGCACCGCGCCTGCCCCAGAACTGGCTCGTCTTTCGGCAGGGCCGCCCTCGGCTCCTCGCAGAAGGCTCCGGCCGGGACCTCACCCCCCTCGCCGGCTGGGAAGATGTCGACCTTCCCGGGGTGATCGCCGCGCTCCAGTCGATGATGGAGCGTCCTCTCACCTTGCGGCCGGTGCGCCGGCTCGAGATCGTCACCTGGGACGGACACCCGGTGCGGGGCAGCCCGGTGTTCGAGCCGCTCGTTGGGGCCGGCTTCAGCGCCGACGGCGCACGTCTCTCCTGGGACGGCTACCCAGGCCCACGCTCGGTGAGGTGATCGCCCCATGAGCGGACGGCTCAGCGGCAGGATCGCGATCGTGACGGGCGCAGGCTCGCGAGGCCCTGGCCTGGGAAACGGCAAGGCCGCCGCGATCCTCTTCGCCCGCGAAGGGGCCCGGGTCCTTTGCGTGGACCAGGTGAAGGAACGCGCCGAGGAGAGCGCCGGGCTGATCCGTGCCGAGGGCGGCGAGGCAATGGCCCATGCCGCGGACGTGACGCGCGCCGCCGAGTGCGCCGCGATGGTCAAGACGGCGGTCGAG
>WNFV01005461.1_pt1 | contig 15384 bp, 17 predicted proteins | sample 5400101 | NCBI WGS metagenome assembly WNFV01 (sample SAMN13153361, study PRJNA577476) | soil metagenome | isolation source: 115 cm soil or saprolite under grassland replicate 1 | place: USA:California | collected 2016-06-15 | reverse complement strand
TCGCATGCCACCGCCGCCGCCAGGCGGAAGACCGCTCGCAGGCCGAGGACGAAACCGCAGGCAGGGCGAGTGGGGGCTTCATCGTCAGCTCCCGCCCGGACCGGGTAGCTCAACCCAACTTCCGCACCGGGAATCGAGGTTAGCCAGCAGGATCCCTTCAGGCCCCGGCCAGCAGCGGCGTGAACCGCTGGACCCAGCGGTAGATGGTGGTGTGGTCGACCTCGACCCCGCGTTCGGCGAGCAGTTCCTCGACGTCGCGGTAGGAGATCGCGAAGCGCAGGTACCACCGGACCGCCAGCACGATGACCTCCGGCGGGAAGCAGAAGCCGGCGAAGGCGGAGCGGGTGAGAGGCGAGGGATGAAGGCGTCGAGATCGCATCGCGATAGTCTGCCTGCTCAAGCCGACCACAGCAGCTGCAACAGCGCCACCGGAAGGTGTCAACCTCTGTGAGACGGGTTGACCAGGGGACAGCGAATCCCGGCGGGAGGACACCATGACGTTCCTCAATCTGAGCCTCGGGAGCCCGGTCGTTCGAGCGGCGGAGACCGTCACCGGGGAGCTCGGGGCCGTCGGGGCGCGGTTCATCGTAGCGGGCGATCCGTCGGACGGGCGCTTCTCGCTCGTCGAGCACCCGATCATTCCGCGGGGCCTCGCCGCTCCCGTCCACGTCCACAGGCGCGAGGACGAGTTCTCGTTCGTGCTCGAGGGCCGCTGGGGGTTCCAGCTGGGATCGGACGTTGTCTACGCAGAGCCAGGCGATCTCGTCTACAAGCCGCGCGACGTGTGGCATACGTTCTGGAACGCCACCGACACGCCGGCCCGTCTCTTGGAAATCATCTCGCCAGCCGGCTTCGAGCAGCTCTTCGTCGAGCTCGCCGACCTGCTGCGGACGGACCCGGGCAAACTCGAGGCCAATGCGGCTCTGGGAGCGAAGTACGGCGTTGAGAGCGATCCAGAGGCAACCGCACGGGTTGTCGGCGAGCATGGCCTGATCGAGCGGTTGGGGTAGGTTCGGCGGGCGGCTGAAGCCTAGCCGACAAGCACACGTCCACCGTCACCAAGATGGCCCGCAGGTACAAGACGGTCATCGACACTCCCGACGGGCCACGGACCTGCTTTCAGGTCACCGTGCAACGGGACCGGGGAAGGACGCCACTGGACGCCCGCTTCGGCGGCATCCCGCTCAAACGCCAACGCACCACCGTCCTGACCGACCTGTCACCGACCATGGCCAGCACCAAACGCAACGAGCTGCTCCGCCGGCTGCTGGCCGGGAACTGGAGCTTTGCGGATCACGGACCGGCCTGGAAGTCCACCACCTCCGCAAGCTCGCCGACCTCAACCGCCCGGTCGGCCCGACAAACCCGCATGGGTCCACCTCATGGCCAAGCGGCGCCGCAAGACCCTCGTGGTCTGCCGCGCCTGCCACGAGACACCCACGCCGGTCAGGCACGCGCATCCACCCGGAACTGACCACTGGAGAGCCATGTGTCGCGAAAGCGACCAGCACGGTTCGGGAAGGGGCCGACGGAAAAGGACCCGCACCACGGGCACCTCGCCGGTGGCCTACTTCACTCGGAGGCGGCGGGCCGGGGAAACGGGCTGGTCGGAAGACCGGTACCGCGCCCCGGCTCGACTCCACAACCGACATCGTCCACACCGAGCGCTTGGGCTGGAACCGCCTGGTCCATCCGCCGGGCTGACCCTGGCCGGCGAGGCTCGGCGAGCCCGGGTGCGCCGACGCGACCTCCTTGGTGGCCTGCTTTACGAGTACCGGCGAGCTGCATGAACGCTTTACGCACCGTACGCGAACCCGACTGCGGCACCTGCGCGGTCGGTCCGACGGGAGGAAGCCTTGGTCAGGCTCCGTGCGCTGATCACTGGTGTCTCCATCCTCCACCTCTTTCCTTCCCTTCAGGACACGACCCTTCAGGTCGAGGCGATCGGATACGGGTGGCGCTGCGGCGCTACGGGTTGGCGGGAACGTCCTGGCAGGGCAGGCGGCGCAGCACCAGGACCGCCCCACCGCCATGAGGGCGACGCCCGCCAGCATCGCCACGCCGAAGCCCGTCCGCGAACGCAGCCGTCGCTGCCTGACGAAGGGCGGCTCCGCCGGGCCCGCCGATCCCGGTTCGAAGGCTCCTGGTCGACCGGCCGAGGTCGGGCTCAGGCTGCGGCGACGTCGGCACGGGCCATCCTGACGGTGGCCACGACCATGGCCCCCAGCGCGTAGCCGGCTAGGACCAGCGCGCCGGCGGCGGGGGCCAGCAGGTCGCCGGCTGGTGCCGTCGCCAGGCCATACCCGGCCTGCCCGGGGAAGGTACCTGCCCGCCCCGCCCAGCAGGCCCGCGCCCGAGTTCTCTACCACCAGCTCCCAGACCAGCGCGCCGACCACCGCCGCGACCTGGTGGCGCACCACGGCGCCCACGGCCACCCCGATCACCGCCCACAGCGCGCCCGCCGCCACCAGCCCACCCATCGCCGCCAGATCCGAGGTGCCCACCGTCGCCTGGACCCCTTGCCACCCAGCAGCAGCACCGCAAGCGCCACGATGGCGGCCTGCGCCGCGGCGGCAAGCACCCCCCGGCGGCGGCGAAGGTGACCGCCTTGGCGGCCAGCACCCGCCCGCGTCCTTGGGTGAGCAGCAGGGTGGGGACGATCGACCCGTGGCGGAACTCGTCGGTGACCCCCCGGATCCCCAGCACCAGGGCAAACAGCGCCAGGTTGATCGCGGCCAGCAGAAAGAAGCTCTGCTGATGCAGGCTGCCGCCGAGATCGGCCGGGTCGCCGCTCATGATGGTGGAAAACGCCCAGCATCGCCTCGGCCGTGCCGCCAGCCACCAGCCCCATGGCGGTCCGGGTCGTCGCAAGCTTCACCAGCACGGCCCAGCCCTCGGCGACGAACTCACAGCTCCTCCTTCCTTTCGGCGACCAAGCGGGCGCCGCGCATTACCGGAGCACGGCAACCAGGACGAAAGACCACGATGAAGACACTCTGCGCCGAGTGGACGATGATCCCCATCCACGCGCTCTCGAACCGCCGCGAGGGATAGGCGAGGGCGATGATGTCCACCAGGGCGGTGGGGATCACCCATGGAATGTGCAGGTGGTAGGCCGCGAACAGCACCCCGTTGGCGACAAAGTCGCCCCTTCCAAAGACACCCCGCATTCGCGGCAGCAGAAGGCCCCCGGAAGAGCAGCTCCTCGCCGAGCACCGTGTTGAAGACGTCGAGCACGACGACCACCGCGAACCAGCCCCACGCGCCGCGGAAGAACTCCTCGCCACGGTCGCTGCCCAGGAACTCGCCGAAATCCCTCGACACGGGTCCCGTGATTCCCGGCAAGACCTGCTCGAGGCCGAAAAGCACCAGGAACGGCAACACCCACCACCACACCCTCCCACCCACGCGGCCGGTCTTCGGATCGCGCGGTGCCCGCAACCAGAGGGCCGCGCGCACGCGCGACCATCGAAGCGTCCCCAGCTCGTGCCGGATCAGGATCATGACCAGCAGGAATTGCCAGACCAGCCCCGCGGTGAGCAGGAGCAGCAGCGCCTGCGCCAACGGCTCATCACCCCCCAGCTGATCCCCGAGCCAGGGCGCCACGACCCAAGCAGGAACACCCATCGGGAGTGCGGCCGCCGCCCACACCGCCAGAATCCGAGCCAGCGAGTATTGCCGCACGTCTGCATCCCGTGCGCTGATCACCGATGTCGTCATCATGGACCTCCTCTGGTCAGCACTCCGCTGCTCCGTCCACGACCCTTCAGGTCGAGGCGGTCGACTGCGGGACGCGCTGCGGCTCCTGAGCTGGGCGGAACCGTCGCGGTAGGCGGGTGGCGCAGCAGCAGGACCACTCGGCCGTCATGAGCCCAGCGGCCAGCGCGGCGCAGCTCGCTGGGAGACAAGCCGGCCAGCGGCCCGATCCGGCCTCACTCAAGACTCAAGCCTACGTTCCGCAGGTCGAGCGGGGCCTTCAGGCCGAATTACCCGGCTGCGACTCCTGCGTGCCGTAGGCGCTGAGTGGCACACCGAGCAGGGTCAGGATCTGCTTCTGAAGAGGGCTCAGAGCCGGGGCCACGACCGTGAGCACTTGACCGCGGTGACGAACAGCCGTGCGAGCGAGTGGGTCCAGCAGCTCGAGGACCCGAGCAGCCGTCGGCGCTTTGCACGGCCGGTCCTCGTGGTAGAGCGGGAGTTGGCGGATCTCGGCGTCGGCCATCGCCCGGCGCAGTTCGCGTTCGATCAGCGCGTGGACGAGCAGCGCCACGTACAGGCAGAAGCCGAAGGCGTCGATGCGGCAGTCGCTCTTGAGCTCGAGTGGTGCAGCCTCGATGACGCCTTTGAAGGTGGCGTGGCGGCGCTCGGGGCAGGGCTGGCGTTTGTAGGCGGCGAGCAGCTCGGCCTCGGTCATCTCGGTGTCGTCCGTGACCATGGGGAAGCATCCATCCGACGCGGCGTCGAAGGCCACGGCTTCGGCGTCGGTGGACCACGACAGCGAGAAGCGGTGCCGCTCGGTGCGCCGGTAGCGCGTGTTCGGGCCGGGCCTGCCCCGGCGCTCCTGGCGGTGGTCGTAGAGCACCTCGTCGTTGACCTCGAAGCGCACCCAGCGCGTCGCGCCCGCTTCGGCGGTCGCCGCCTTGGCCGCGTCTTCCACGGCCACCCGGTCCTTCAGCCGGCAGCGTGTCGAGGAGAGGCTTCCGGACAGCGCCTCGAGGGCCGTGCTCGCCCGTTCGATGCGCGCGGTTCGTGCCGCGGCGTCGTGGGCCCGCTTGGAGGAGGAGCGCACCCACACGATGCGATGTCCCTCCTCCGAGCAGCTGGGCGCGGGCAGCGCCCAGTAGACCTCGGGCGGGTCGGCCTTGCGCTTGCCCGGCCGCCGTGAGGTCTCCGCCCAGGGGAGCGGTCCCTTGGCGAGCCACGCCCGTCCGGTCTCGTCCTCCTTGCGGGTCCGGGGCAGGATTGTGAGGAAGCGGCCACTGTGGCTGGCGATGTGGTCCATGTTGTCGCGCGTCGCGAGCTTGGAGTCGGCCACATAGAGGAAGCCGGCGCGCCCCGCGAGGACCCGGCAGGCCTCCCAGGTCTCGATGTGGGTGGTCGAGTCCTCGACGTTGCCGTCCAAGAGCCGGCAGGTGATGGGGATGGCGCCATCCGCCGAGACGGTGAGAACCCAGACGAGTTGCTTCAACTCCGGCCGATGGTCCTTCGAGAAGCCCCGTGCCGGGTGCGCTGGTGTGACGCCGCCTCTCGGCTCGCCGTCGGCGTCGGCATAGGCGCCGTAGAGGCAGATCGACGTGGAGTCGTCGTGCAGCTCGTCGAGAGCAGTCCGGTAGGCGGCGATGGCCTTCAGGCTGAGCGCGGTGAGCAGGCTCGCCCGGTCGGCCAGGAACAGCTCATCGAGCGCCCGGCCCACCCGGTCGTCATTCAGCGGCCCCGTCTCCTCCGGCCTGAGGCCGAGCAGCGCCGGGTCGAAGTCGGCCGCCCAACTGCCGAGGCCATACAGAGGCTGGCGCCCGAGGGCGAGGTTGCGCACCAGCACCCCGATGGCCCGCTCGGGTGCGAGCTCACAGCGAGGGTCGGGCTCGGGCAGGTAGCCGGCGAGCAGCTCGTCGAAGCCGAGGCGGGCGAGCACGCCGTTCACCACCGGCAGCCCGGCGGTCCGCAGCATCGACAGCTCGGTCTCCTCGGGTTCCACCCACACGCCTCGGCTCGTTGCCACCGCTGCTCCTTGTCTTGCGCGCCGTCCCCGCCCATGCTAACTTGCAGCGTAACCGCTGCAAGTTCCCCAGGCAAGCACCCCCCGGTGAGCCATCCTGGAAGGACCGCCATGGCCGAGCCCACCAGGGACGAGATCGAGGCCCAGCGCCAGCTCGTGGCCCGCCTGAGCGGGCTCGGCTTCGTGCTCCCCGGCAGCCTCGTGCGCCGGCACACGCGCTGTGGCAACCGCCGCTGTCACTGCTACGGCGAGCCGCCCGAGCTGCACGGGCCCTATCTGCAGTGGACGCGCACCGAGGCCAACAAGACCGTGAGCCGGATCTGGAGCGACGAGCAGCTCTCGCGCTATCAGAGCTGGCTCGACAACGCCCGCCGAGCCCGAGACACCCTCAGCGGCCTGGAGGCACTCGCCATCTCGATCGTGGAGCGTGACGAACGCAGTCGACCCACCCAGTCGGAACGAGGGACCCATGGATCACAGCCTCGTAATTCACGCTGAAGGGTCACGTGACCTGCGGAACATAGGCTCAAGCCCTTGCAGGAAGGAATACCAGCTGACCATCCCCCGCATCTGCGGCACGTCCGCCCTCCGGACGAGCTCCGGAGACGGATCGCCGTATACCGTCACCCTGTGATCGTCGGCGAAGTGAGCGAAGAGGACATCCAAAGCATCGCCGATGTTGGCTCGATGCTCGAGCAGACCATCCGAATCCACGTACGCCTCACGGATCTCGCACTCCGTCCCATCCTTGCTGAGGAACCAGTCATAGCGCAGGGTTCTGGTGTCCTTCTCCTTCGTCTGCCGGATGCATTCGGCCGCTTGCCGCTTGAACCCCTCCAGCTCCCCATCACGAACTTTCATCCGGGCACTAACTTCCAACCTGCTCATCGTCCCCTCCTTACATGTGGACGCGGTGGTCAACCCCAATTGCTGATGAACCGGCTCACGATGGCTGGCTTGCGGCAAGCAACCTTGCCGCCCGCCGGGTCACCTGGGCGGCGGTGGCGCGAACCACAGCCGCGCGGTCATCCAGACGCACGGCCTCATCCAGGTCGACGTGTGGCCGTCTCCGCATCCGAGCTCGGCGGGCGTGGTCTGGCCGGTCGACCTGCAGACCTCGCATGGAGCAGCCCTCCTCCTGCAGACGCTGGCGTACGTCCGGCAGCATGCAAGGAGGGACTCGGCGACGACTCAACGTCGGCTTGGCGCGATGCGCACCTGGGCCGCCAAGTCGACGCCAAGCGGCCAGCCGCAGGCTCTGAGCACACGACCCGCACACCGGAGCAGCCGATGCACCCAACCCGCCACCGCCCGTGACCGGGATCGTGTTCCGCCGGGTCCGGACGCCCTCGGAGCGCGAGGCGGCCAGCAGGCTGCTGGCCGACAGCGGCGTCTCTTCACCGACGGTCGGTGGCCCTGGCGGGACCGTGCTGTTCGGGCTGTGGGATCTGGCCGCCCCGGATGGGGAGGGGCTGGTCGGCGTGGCGGCCACACGACCGTTGGATGCCGCCGGGACGGTGGAGCTGTGCGGCATCGCCATCCGCAGCGGGCTTCGGCGGCGCGGCCTGGGGCGGCGCCTGCTCGGCGAGGTCGCCGACGCGCTGCGTGCCGACGGCGCCGAGCGTCTGGTCGCCCGGCTGGAGGGTCCCCAGGGGCCGGTGGCGGCGCTGTTGGCCCGCGCCGGCTTCGCCACGACCGATGGCGACGGCGGCTGGCGCTGCCTGGTGCTTTGAGCCCGCTGGGCAGCTAGGAGGCGACCGAGGCTGACGGTGGCGCGTCCCTCCAGCAGCTTGGCGCCCTGCCGCCCGGCCACCGCGATCGCCGTGCGGAAGGCTCGCTCGGCCTCGGCCGCCCGTGGTGGCGAGCCGGCAAGCAGGCTTTCGCCTTTGAGCCGATGCAGCTCGGCCTCGCAGTAGCGCTCACCGCTGCGGTCGACCTGGGCCAGCGCGTCGTCCAGCAGGCCCAGCGCCTCGCCTGGCCGGCCCGCCAGCTGCTCGGCCTCGGCCAGCAGCCCCAGCAGCAGCGGCCGTGTCGCCTGCGCCCCCGTGGCCTGCGAACGGGCAAGCGCCTGGCGCAGCCGCGCCGCCCCACCGGCGGGGTCGCCCTCGATCGCCTGCGCCCACCCAAGCAGGGCCGTGGCGTTGGCGGCCAGCATCTGGAACCCCCACCGCTCGGCCAGCGCCGCCGCGGCCGCGGCCCGCGCTCGCAGCAGCGGCGCATCCCGGCGGTGCACGGCCGCATGCACCCCGATCGTCATGGCCACGGCGTTCGGGTAGGGGTGGTGGGAGCGCTGGATGTCTCGGCTGGCGGCCTCGGCGACCCGGGTGGCCTGGTCGTGCAGGCCCAGCAACACCAGCACGATCTCCAGCAGCCCGTTCGCCGACAGGACCAGAGGGGTCCCGGGCAGCTGGGCGGCCTCGGGCATCGCCGCGGCAAGGCGCACCGCCGCCTCAAGGTGATCGCGGGCGGCCACCAGCTCGCCCTGCAAGCACAGCGTGTGGCCCAGCAGGAAGTGCCCGGCGAGCAGCGCGTGTGGGCCGTTCGAGCGCCGCGCGCCGTGCAGCACACGCTCGGCCAGCGCCCGCGCACCGTCGTGGCCGGCCCGCATGGTGGAGCCCGCGTGGACGCCGGCGAGCGCCGGCACCGCGGCCGGGTCGTCGGCCACCTCGGCGGCCAGCTCCGCGGCGCGTGCGAATACCGCGGCGGCCTCCGGCGCCCCCGGGCTGCCAAGCTGGCCGAGCAGGTTGCCGAGCTGCACCTGCGCGCCGAGCTCCCGCCGGGTGTGCTCGGCCGACGGCGGCATGGGCCCCAGCAGCCCCAGCGCCCGGCGGAGCTGCTGCTCGGCCTGCTCGTAGGCCAGCCGCGCGATGGCATGGCCGGCCGCTGCCAGCACGTGGGGCAGCGCCGCCTCGGCCCCCGTCACCGGGACCGCCGCCCAGGCGTGCTGGGCGAGCTCGGGCACGTGCCCGGGGTCGCCGGGGCCGTGCAGGCGCAGCAGCGCCTCGCCCACCCGCGCGTGCAGCCGCGCCCGGCGCGCCCGGCTGAGCTGCTCGTAGATCGTCTCCCCGACCAGCGCGTGGGCGAACCGGTACCGCCCCACCGCCTGGTCGTCCTCGGCGACCAGCCCGGCCACCACCGCCGCCTCGACCGCCTCCAGGGCGGGCTCGCCGTCGAGCTGGGTCACCACCTCCACCAGGTCCAGGTCGAAGTCGCGGCCGGCGACGGCGGCGACCAGCAGCACCGCGTTGGTCTGCTCCGGGAGCCGGGCCAGCCGACGCCGCAGCACGTCCCGCACCCCGACCGGGACCGCCCGGCGTGCGGCGGCGAGCGCGTCGTCGGCTTGGAGCTTGCCTTGGCTTTGGAGCAGCCGGAGCAGCTCGGTGACGTAGAACGGGTTGCCCTGGGTGCGCTCGTGCACGGCGTGCACCAGCGGTTCACCGGGCCGGGGCCCGGTGGTGGTGGCGACCAGACGGGCGACCTCGGCCCTGCCCGAGGCCCCCGAGCGCAATCCGTTCCACCAGCGGCTCACGGGCCAGCGTGCCGAGGGTCTCGGCCAGCGGCTGGCCGGTCGCCATCTCGACGTCGCGGTAGGTGCCCAGCACGACCAGGCGGGCGGCCCTGAGCTCGCCGGCCAGGAACACCAGCAGCCGCAGCGATCCTGTGTCGGCCCAGTGCAGATCATCGACCACCACCAGCAGCGGCCGGGCGTCCGCCTGCCGGCGCAGCAGGCCGGTGACGGCCTGGTAGAGCCGGAAGCGGGCCGCCGCCAGGTCCACCACCGGCGGTGGCTCCAAGCCGGGGATCAGCCCCTTCAGCTCCGGGAGGAGCTGGCAGAGCTCGCCGCCCGACCGCCCAAAGCCGAGTTCGGCCAGCCGCGCCGCCCGACGCGCCTGCCACCCCACTGTCTGCACGCGACGCCCCGACTCGGCCGCCGCCCGCTCGGCGGGGGTGCGCCGCACCCGACGGATCCCATAGCAGTCCAGCAGCCGCCGCACCGTCACCCGATGCGCGGCCAGCTCCGCGGCCACCTCCGCCAGCAGCCACCCCCGCTCCACGACCCGGTCGAGCAGGTACGCCTGCACGTCGGCGAAGCCCAGCGCGGCCACGCAGGCGGCGATCCGCTCCTCGGTGTGCCGCCGCCGCCGCGCTGCCAGCCGCTGTGGGCGAGGCGCCAGCCGCACCGCCAGCCGCGCCAGCGCCGCCTGCACCTGCCAGTCGCGCACTCCAAGCTCCGCCGCGATCCCAGGGACGCTGGAGCCGGCGTCGCAACGGGCCTGTAGGTATTCGCGCAGATCCTCGAACCCCAGCACCCGAGCACGCTCGTCCAGGAGCCGATCGCGGCCACCGTCTACTCCAAATCCGCCCTCGACGACCAGTCGACGAGGCATTCCTGCTGGTTGTGGGTTTGCCCTTGCGTTGCCGGTCCCGCCTCCGACGACGATGGGCAAATCCGCCCTGACCAGCGCCTTTCCACGATGATCCGCCGAGCGAGGGTGACGACGACGGGCAAGGGCCACGCACCGGCGGGTTCGGCGCAACCGCCGCACGCACCGGGCCACCAGCAGCCTTTGGCGCCGGTGGGCGGCGTCGCGCCATCGCCGCGCAGTTGCCGGGTGGCGGTGTGGGTGACCGCCAACGCATGGGCAAGAAAGGGCTGTGGGCCATTGCCTGGGCCTTGCGGGCGGATCGTGGTCGCGGGCGGCTGTGATCAGCTTCCGCGATTGCGTTCCGCAGCAGCGGCCACCCGACCGAGTCGACGGCGGCGTTGCCCGGCTTGTTCTCGAGGAACTGCGAGCGCGTCGGTCCACAGTGGGCACCAGCCCGTGGCTCATCGTGTGCCTGCGTGCAGGTGACGCCGCAGCTTGGCCACCGCGCAGACTCCCGATCCGGGCTGCCGGCGGACTCGGGGATGCAGGTGCTCGGGACGCAGCCCGACCAGGATGGGCCCACAGCGGGTGGGCGCCGTCGCCAGCCACCGGCGACATGCCAGGGCGATGGCGTCACCAACAGGCAGCAGGCAGCCGCTCAGCGGCGTTGACGATCGGCTCCGACCGACGGCGGCTACTGCCGCACCCGGACGTTGAGCATCATGCCGGCGTCCTCATGCTCCAGGATGTGGCAGTGCAGCAGGTACAGCTGCTCGGTCTGGAAGGGGTGGGCGAAGCTGGCCGCGATCGTCACGGTCTCGCCGGGCCAGACCAGCACGGTGTCCTTGCGTCCCAGGTCGGTGACGTTCCGTCCCTGGTCGTCGACGGCGAGCCGCGCGAGCTGCTCGGGGCTGCCGGCCCTCCTCAGCACGCGGAAGGAGCGGCCATGCAGATGCATCGGGTGCGGCATGCTCTGCGGCTGGTTGTGGAGCTCCCAGACCTCGGTCGCCCCGCGGTCGACGGTGACCGGATAGTCGTCCATGGCGAAGGTGCGCCCGTTGATCAGCCAGCGCATCGTGATCAGCGACAGGGTGAAGCGGCGCCTGGGCCTGCCGTCCACGGGCAGGGGCGCAAGCCGCGACAGCACGGTGGGAACTGGTCGGTCGTAGGACACCCGCTGGGTGACGGCCAGCTTGAGCACGAAGAACTCCTGCCCGCCGGGCAGCGGTCGCGCGGCCATGCCGCCGGCGGCCATGGCGTCGTCGTGCCCTATGCCGGTAGACCAGCATGTCGGTCGGCCGGCCGGGCAGCAGTTCCAGCAGGTCGGGCTGGACGGTCAGGGTCAGGTGGGCGGCGCTGGCGTCGACCAGCGCCATGGGGCCGTCACGGCCGGGCCGGCGCAGCGGGGTCTGGAAGCCGGCCAGATCGAGCGGATCCGGCGGGCGGCCGGTGGCCGACAAGTCCAACTCAAAGCCGCCCTTCGCTACCGAGCGTCGAGTTCGGTGAACATTCCCATGGCGTAGTGGCCCGGTAGGTTGCAGATCAGCTCGTAGCGTCCGGGCGCGAGCTGCAGCGTCACCCAGCCAGCAGCCCCCGGCGCGATGCCGTCGCCCGTCCCCTGGCCGCAGGACCTGGAGGCCTCTGCGAGGCTGCCGGTCTCGCTCACGCGGCCGTCCCGGCCGATCGGGCGGGTGCCAGCCCCGCCCGGAGGCAGCGGCAGCACGACCAGCTCGTGCACCATCATGCCGGCGTTCCAGACACGGAACGACACCTCGCCGGCATCGACCACCGAGGGGCTTGCGGCCACGTTCATCATGCGGCCGCCTCCCATCCTGCCCCCGCCCATCATCCCGCCCATGTCGGAGAGGGTCACCTCGACTGTCCGGCCTGGGAGCTCCGGGGCGTTGCACGTCGGGCCGGCGCCGATGGAGCCCCACATCCGAAACCCCGGACCCTGGCCCGCAGCGAAGGCCCAACCCGTGCCGATCAGGCCCGCCAAGCCAACGGAGACGAGCAGGATCCCAAGCGCCCGCGGCCTCATGGCCATCAGCTCCCGCCGGTGAGGATGCGGCGACGCTCCTCGTACTCCTTCTGGTCGATCTCGCCCCGCGCGAACCGCTGATCCAAGATGTCGAGCGCCCGGTTGCCTTGCGGTTCCCGCGCCCTTCCCCCGCCTTGGGAGAAGGATCGGATGAGCAGTACCGCGCCGACAACAACGAGCGCGAGGAACAGGACCGGGATGAGCATCATCCACAGAGCCCACCATCCGCCGTCCCATGGTCCCCACATCACGGCCGTTCACCTCCTGCGCCCCATCGATTCTACGCACCCGTGGCGCCAAGAGGGACACCGGACGTTCGGGAGGCCGAGGGGGGCGCTCGGCAGTCTCACGATCCATCGGTTTCGCCGACGCACGCCGTTACGGGAGATTCGCAGAAGAACAGGGTCCCCCGGTCGAACGGGATGTTCCAGGCTCTGTTGCATGATCGAACTATCTGGTTGTATCGTCGAACTATGTCCGAGTCGGCCCCGCCTGCTGAAGTACTCGCCCTGCAGGCGCAGATCACCGCGTTCGTGCGGGCCTTCGGCCTGCACCAGCCCGACCAGACCCCCTGCGGCCAGCCGCTCCCGGTCTCCCAGGCACACGCGCTGGCCGAGCTGGACCGCGACGGCCCGCTCTCCCAGCAGCAGCTCGGCGCCCGCCTGCGACTGCAGAAGAGCACGGTCAGCCGGCTCGTCGGCCAGCTGGAGGGGCGCGGCTGGCTGGCCTGCAGCAAGCGCGACGGCGACGGCCGCATCGTGTGGCTGGAGCTGACCGGGGCCGGCCGGACCGCCGCCGCCCAGCTCGCCGCCGCTCGGGCGGCCAGGTTCGCCCGGCTGCTGGACGCCATCCCCACCGACCAGCGCCAGCCGGTGCTGGCCAGCCTCGGCATCCTGGTGGAGGCGCTGCATGGGGATCGCTGACCCGACCCGGCCGGGATCACGCCGGCGGCGGTTGGCGTGGATCGTCGGCGCGGTCGTGCTCGCGGCCGGCGTGTTCACCGCCGGCTATGGGCTGGCCAACCAGCGCCACGGCGAGCGGGCCGCCGGCGACCAGGCGGCGATGACCGCCCGCGCCGCCCAGGTGATGCCGTTCGACCTCAACGCCACCAGGCACACCTTCACCAAGACCGACCGCGGCGGGGTCCAGCAGGTCCTCGCCGACGATCCGGCCGACCGCCGCAACATCGAGCTGATCCGCGCCCACCTGCAACAGGAGGCGGCCGCGTTCCGCAAGGGCGACTACAGCGACCCCGCCAAGATCCACGGCATGGACATGCCCGGTGTCAAGGAGCTGGAGGCAGGCGCCAGCCGGGTCCAAGTGCGCTACGAACCGCTGCCCGCCCGGGCCCGCATCGCCTACGCCTCCAGCGACCCGGTGCTGGTCGCCGCCCTGCACGCCTGGTTCGACCGGCAGGACACCGACCACGCCATGCCCGGCATGGGCGGCTGAGGGCCCCACTCGACAAGCTCGATTGGCAGTGCGGCGATGCGGCGGCGCCAGCACGGTGTGGTTCCCACTCCCCGTGCCAGTCGCGGCGTCGCAATGTACCGCGGCCAGCTCCCGGTCGGAGACCTTGACGCCCAGCGGGTAAGCGCCTTGGTCGAGCTCGACGATCACTCATGGGAGACCAGCGTCTCCCACGCAAGTCCGCTCGGGTGGTGCCGGGTTTCGAGGTGCCAGCCGCGGGTGACGACCACCGCGATGATCGCCGCTGCCGTGAGGGCGACGCCAAGCCCCGATCCACAACAATTCAGCCTAGGCTGTACTATCTGCTCATGATCGTGGCCCACCTGCCGCACGCCGACGCCCTTCAGCGCGTCGGCGTCGCCTTGGTGGACGGGACACGGGTGCATCTGTCCGAGCGGCCGCCGGGCGGCGGGTGAGCTGATGGCCCACGACGTGCTGGACCGGCTGGCTGCCTGCCTGGCCGGCCACTTCGACATCGAGCACTCCACCTTCCAGCTGGAGCGGCCCAAGCACCGCAGCCACGAAGGCGCGACCCACCCATGACCGCGGCCCCCGTTACCCCCAGCGGCCCGGACGGCGCCCGGGCCGGCCTGCTGCGCCGGGGCCTGCGCCTTGAGTACCTGACCGTCGGCTGGAACCTCGTGGAGGGCGTGGTCGCCGTGGCTGCCGCCGTGGCCGCCGGCAGCGTCGCCCTGCTCGGCTTCGGCATCGACAGCTTCGTGGAGAGCGCGTCTGGGTCGGTGCTGATCTGGCGGCTGCTGGCCGAGCGGCGCGCCGCCGACCATGAGGCGGTCGAGCGGCTGGAGCGCCGGGCCGGGCGGCTGGTCGCGGTCTCGCTGTTCCTGCTGGCCGCCTACATCACCGTCGACGCCAGCCTCGCCTTGTGGAACCGGGAGCGGCCGATCTTCCGCGTCCCCACACCCAACGAACCTTCCCCAGGAGACGGGGAGAAGGTTCGTAAGCTGGTCGGATCGGTGGGCGTGACAGGGCTCGAACCTGTGACCTCGTCGTTGTAGGTGATGTCGGGCTCACCGCTGTGCGGTCCTGTGTTTTTGCAGCTCGCCAGCGACCGTAAGAGGCAAAGTTATGCGCTCTCATATCGGGTGCTCGGAGCGCGCAGGCCGCCAAGAAGATCGGGCCGCATGCGGGTCGCTCCCCCACCGTCGCTGCTGCTCTACGGATCGGCGTACTGCCTCTGAGCTGCACATACGATCTCACAGCTAGCCTACGCCAGGCCCTAACTCGTACAACGCCCCGCCGCCCACCGCTCACCCCCCAGCCGCCCACATATGCACTCGCCATAACGGATGACCGTCACCGTTCCGCGCTACTCTCGACCCGTCTTTATCGGAGGAGAGCAATGCACCAGGGGTGCGTTCGCTCGCGCGCAGCAAGGCGAGCAAGGGAGCGGCAGGGTGGTCGCGGACGTGGCGAAGCTGTCGGCCGGACGGGAGGACTACTACACCCGCGACATCGCCGGCAGCCACGAGGAGTACCTGTCCGGCCACGGCGAGTCCCCAGGCCGCTGGTACGGCGCCGGCTCGGCGGCCCTGGGCCAGCACGGCGAGGCATCGGTGCAGGGGTTCCGGCGGATCTTCCAGGGCCGCCACCCCGCCACCGGCGAGCTGCTGGGCCGCGCGCACGGGCGCAACGCCGTCCCCGCGTTCGACCTGGTGCTGCGGCCGACCAAGAGCGTGTCGGTCCTCTACGGCCTCGGCGACAGCCGGGTCGGCGGGGCGGTGCTGGCCGCCCACCATGTGGGACTCGGTGAGGCGGTCGCCTACCTGGAC
>WNFV01006095.1_pt1 | contig 15387 bp, 14 predicted proteins | sample 5400101 | NCBI WGS metagenome assembly WNFV01 (sample SAMN13153361, study PRJNA577476) | soil metagenome | isolation source: 115 cm soil or saprolite under grassland replicate 1 | place: USA:California | collected 2016-06-15 | reverse complement strand
GACGCGCTTTCGAAGGCGCGGTTCGAGTTCCGCTGGGAGGACCAGTTCCATCTCGCGCTCGACCCCGAGACCGCGCAGGAGTTCCACGACGAGACCCTGCCGGCCGAGGGCGCGAAGCTCGCGCATTTCTGTTCCATGTGCGGCCCGCACTTCTGCTCGATGAAGATCACCCAGGAAGTGCGGGACTACGCCGCGTCGCACGGAATCGCGGAGGAGAAGGCGTTGGAGGCCGGCCTGCACGAGAAAGCGGAGGAATTCCGCCGCGACGGAGCCGGTATCTACAAGAAGGTTTAGTCTGGAAATTCGCGAGCTTCTGGATCCCGGCGGAAAGCATGTTCTGGGCGCGTTTCTTGGAGAGGTCGAGCCCGCCGGTGTCCGCCGGATCGAAGCGGGCGAACCGGAAGTTTCTTCCGGATGCGACCCGGTACGACTCGGCCACTTCGGCCAGGCTCTTCGCCACGCGGAAATCCTATCGGTGCCGCCGGGCCGGCCTCCGCGCGGCAAAGTTGCGCCAAACCTTCACACCGATTTTCCCGTTCCTCTGTTGGCCTGGGTTTCGCTAGACGGTAGGCTCGATTTTCTGAGGCTCATTTTCAGGAGGTTGGAACATGGTGGAAATGAAGAAACACGAACCGGGGATGTTTTGCTGGGTGGAGCTCGCGGCCAAGGACGGGCCGGCGGCGAAGAGTTTCTACACATCGCTCTTCGACTGGGGCGTCAACGACATCCCGAGTGAAGCAGGCACGTACTCGATGGTCGAGAAGAAGGGGAAGGAGGCGGGCGCGCTCTACCAGCTCGGCCCGCAGCAGACAGGGGTGCCGCCCCACTGGAACTCGTACATCTGCGTCGAAAATGCGGACGATGCGGCCGCGAAGGCGAAAGAGCTCGGCGGCAAGCTGATCCTGGAACCGTTCGACGTGATGGAGCACGGCCGCATGGCGAACATCCAGGATCCGACCGGGGCCGTCTTCTCAGTCTGGCAGCCGAAGGAGCACATCGGAGCGCAGATCGTCAACGAGCCCGGCGCCTTCTGCTGGAACGAGCTCTACACAACGGACCCGAAGCGTGCCGGCGACTTCTACAGCGGGCTCTTCGGTTGGAGCCGGGAGCCGATGCCGATGCCTACGGGCGAATACACGATTTTCAAGAAGGGCGATGCGCAGGCTGCCGGGATGATGAAGATCCCGAAAGAGATGGGGCCGGTGCCGCCGCACTGGCTGGTCTATTTCGCCGTCGACGACTCCGACAAGACCGTCGAGAAGGCGAAGGGGATGGGAGGGAAGGTAATGACTCCGCCGATGGACATTCCCAACATCGGAAGGTTCGCGATTCTGAACGATCCCCAGGGCGCGGATTTCGCGGTCATCAAGCTGGAGCCGAGGGCGACCGAGGCGTAGAACCGCATCACGAGCCGGGCGGGAGGCGCTCCCGGCTCATCAATCGAGGATATTGGGTCGTTTCTCGGCGAGTAAAGATTACTTATGCCGGGTGCAAGGTTGACGTCGAAGAGGCAGATCACGATTCCCAAAGCGTTACGGGACCTTCTCGGACTCGAGGCCGGTGATCAGCTCGATTTCGTGCTCGAGGGTGAAGCGAGAGTCGTTTTGCGGCCCGGGAACCGCGACGCGCGGGGTCTCAAGGGACTGTTGAAACGGCCGGGTCGGCGGCCGGTGGCGATTCGTCAGATGAATGAAGCGATTCGTCGCACGCACAAGAATCGTTGATTCGCGGCCTCGATACGAACGTCCTCGTCCGTGAACCGACTCAGATCTTGAAGAACACCCGCTTGCGGTAGAGGAGACCGGAAATCGCGACCCAGGCGGCGAGACACGTCAGCGCGAACAGAAGCGATCCGAGCCGGGGATCCTCGAACCGGTCGAAGACGGTCCGGTAGATCGTCGAATAGAGCGACCTCGGCTTCCCATCCGAGCCGGGCAACTTGACGGCGAGCATCAGGATCGTGACGAGCGTCGAAGCGACGAACGCGGCAATCGGGTTGCGACCGAGCCAGACGAACGGCGCAGCCCAGCCGCGCCAGCCGCGCACGTCCACGACGAGGAGGAAGAGCGCGAGCAGCATCGCCGCGAGGCCGGACATCGCCAGCGAGTAGGACGACGTCCACAGGTTCTTGTTGATCGGGAAGATCCGTCCCCACAGGAGACCGGCTGCGAACGCCGCGAGCCCACCGGCGGCCAGGCCGGTGATCTTCCGCTTCATCGAGCCGGTCTGGAGCCACCCGCCGGCCAGCGCCCCGAGAAGCGTCGTCGCGACGGCGGGGATCGTCGAGAGGGGTCCCTCCGGGTCCCAGCCCGGCTTCCAGGTGTGCGCGCCGAGGACGAACCGGTCGACGTATGCCGCGAGGTTGCCGTCGAGATCGAGGCGTCCCGCGCCGTAGCCGGGGACGGGCACGAAGGTCATGAGCGCCCAGTAGCCGACGAGGAGCAGAACTGCGGCGATCAGGATTCCCCTCTTCCCGAGCGCGAGGGAGAGCGCCGCCGCGAGAAGGAAGACGACGCCGATCCGCTGGAGCACGCCGGGAATCCGCAGGTGTGCCCGGTGGAAGGCGAAGTACGACAGGACGTTCAACGCGAGGCCGAGCCCGAAGATGATCGCGCCGCGCCGAAAGGAATGGAGGAAGAGCTCGCGCCGGGTCGCGCCCTCGGCCCGCCGGCGCGCGAACGAGAAGACCATCGAGACGCCGACGATGAAGAGGAAGAACGGGAAGATCGTGTCGGTAAAAGTCCAGCCGTGCCACTCGGCGTGCAGGAGAGGCGGATAGACGTGGGTCCATGTGCCGGGCGTGTTGACGACGATCATTCCCGCGATCGTCAGACCGCGGAAGACGTCGAGGGCGAGAAGGCGGGACGACGAACCTTTGGTGGTCAGGTGTTTGGTCTCAACGGACAAAGCGTCCGGCCAAAGCCCCCGGCGCTCTTCCTGCGTTCAGGGTTCCGGACACCGTGAAAGTCCTGAGATCGACGCGGCAGATGAGGGGCGTGTTCTCCGAGATCACCCATGCGGACCGGCCGTTCGGTTCGATCAGCAGGTCGACCGGGCCCGGGAGCGACGAGCCGCCGCGCGCCAGGTGGGGTCCTTCTCTCCTCAAAGCCTCGCCGGCGATCGGGATCCGTTTGACTTCCCGGCGCTCGGCGATGTCGAAAACCGCGATATCACCGGTCCGCATGCAGGAGACGAGCGCGTATTTCCCGTCGGGAGTGATCTTCACGCGGGTCGGGTATCCCCGCGCGGAGATCCGGGGAAAGATGCCGCGATCCACCGCGTCGATGAGCCAGATCGAATCCGTCTCCGGACCCGTGACCCAGAGGCTTTTCCCGTCCGGCGTGAGGTCCATACCGACCGGAGCCCGACCGGTGACGATGTCGCGAAGGATTCTCACCGGCGAAAGGTCGACGGGCGTGACGAGGTCCGCCTGGGCGCTGGAGAGGAATGCGCGAGAGCCGTCCGGCGTGGCGACGACGAGTTGGTAGCCGTCGCGGCCCATCCGGATCCGTTGGACGACCCGGCGTCTGTACGGATCCACGACGAGGAGCTCTTTCGTGCCCTCCGCAGCGACGAGGAGCCGGCCGTCGGGGAGTGCTTCGAGCCCGTAAGGCTGCGTCCGTTCGCCGAGGTCGATCGTCGCGAGAGTCCTCCCGAAATCGATCTCGACGAGAGTCACGGTCCGGCCGGGCTCACCCGGAGTCCCGAAGTTCGAGACCGCGGCGATCCTTCCGTCCGCCAGCACCTCGACCTCGTGCGGACCTCTCCCGACACGCGCTTCCGAACGCGGTGCCGCGCCGCTCTTCGCGTCGAATATTCGGAGAACGTCCCCGGACTCGTCGACGACGAGGAGCGCGTCCGGAAACAGCCTCGCCGTCTCCGGAAAAAGGAGGAGGAAGAACGCGGCAAGGATGCTCACCGAGTCAACCTTTCAGAACGACGAGCTCCTGCGGCCGGACCGAGAGGCTCGCAAGCCCTTTTTCGCCCACGCCGTAGTCGTCTTCGATTCGAACGCCGAACTTCCCCGGCAGGTAAATCCCCGGCTCGATGGTGACCGTGTTGCCGGCGACGAGCGGTTTGCCGTTTCCCTTGACGAGATACGGGTGCTCGTGCCCGTCCATCCCGAGTCCGTGGCCGAGGCGGTGCGTGAAGTACTTCCCGTACCCCGCCTCCTCGATGACCTTGCGCGCCGCGCAGTCGACCTCCTCTCCGGTGTGGCCGGCCTCGAGCGTCTCGATGCCGGCGACCTGCGCGCGATCCACGATTCCGTAGACCTTGCGGAATTCGTCGGAAGGCGGTCCGAACGACACGGTCCGCGTGACGTCGGACGTGTAACCGCGCACCCGACAGCCGCAGTCGATCAGGACGGCGTCTCCTCGGGCGAGCTGCCGCTCGCCCGGTCCTCCGTGAGGCAGCGCGGCGGAGGCCCCGAACTGCACGAGCCCGTCGCCGTGTACGCCGAGCTTCGAGAACTCCTGCGCGAGGAGACTCGAGACTTCGCTCTCGCTCAATCCCCTTCGCAGGTGCCCGTGGGTCGCCGTGATCGCGAGAACCGTCCTTCGCCCTGCCTCCCGGATGAAGGCCAGCTCCTCCGCCGATTTGACGGCGCGCAGAGCGTCGAACACGGCGCTCGCCTCCTCGATCTTCGCCGATGCGGCCGAAGAGATGAGCGACGCGATCGAGAACGCGGTCGACCCTTCGACGCCGACCGTCTTGCGCGACAGGATCTTCGCCGCGATCGCAATCGGGTCCTGCTCCTCCTGCCACGTCTGGACGTCGTCGACCGTCGCGTCCCGCGTGACGTTCGACTCCTCGAACGACGGCGTCACCAGGACCGCCGGGCCGTCGGTGAAGAGAAGGAGGGCCGTCAACCGCTCGCTCCTCGGCATCGAAAGTCCGCTTGCATAGGCGAGGTTCGTCGAGGGAGTCAGGAGAATCGCGTCCCAGCCGCGGGACTTCGCGCCGGCGCGGAGCTTCGCCTGACGCTCCTTGAAGACTTCGGCTTTCGGGCGGGGAGGAAGGGGCGGAAGCTCGGGGGACGCCGCGGAAACCGACGGCGGGAGAACGCTCGCCGCAGCGGCGGCGGCACCAGCAGACGCGATCCAGCGGCGTCTCGTGAGCTTCGTCATCGGAATCCGACGACCGATAGGATAGCGGAGGGGGAAAACATCATGCAGATATCCATCCTCGGCGCCGGTCTGATCGGTCGCGCGATCGCTCGCGAGCTCGCCTCCGAGGAGGGCTCGAAGGTCTCCGTTTTCGACGCCGATCCCGACGCGCTCGAGCGCGTCGGGCGCGAAACGCACGCGACGATCTGCCAGTCAGACCTGTCGCGCCCGGAATCGATCTCTGCCGCCGTCGCCGACGCGGATTGCGTCGTCGGGGCGCTTCCGGGAGCACTCGGCTTCACGATGCTCCGCTCGGTCATCGAAGCGGGCAAGCCGATCGCCGATATCTCCTTCTCGCGCGAGGATCCGCTCCAGCTGGAAGCTCTCGCGCGGGAACGGGGCTCGACGGCGGTCGTGGACTGCGGGGTCTCGCCCGGGCTGTCGAACTTCTTCATCGGCCGCGCCGCCCGCGACTTCAACGAGGTAGACGAAGCAAACATCTACGTCGGAGGACTGCCGTTCGCGCGGCACTGGCCGTTCGAGTACACGATCGTCTTTTCGGTTGCCGACGTGATCGAGGAGTACGCGCGCCCGGCGCGGGTTATGGAGCACGGGGAGCTCGTCACGCGGCCGGCGCTCTCGGAGGTCGAGCGGGTCGAGGTGCCAGGAGTGGGCACACTCGAGGGGTTTCTCACCGACGGGTTGCGCACGCTTCTGCGGACGGTGCCCGCTCGAACGATGAAAGAGAAGACGCTGCGCTATCCCGGACACGCAGCGAAGATGGAGATATTGAGAGAGGTCGGCTTTTTCGAGGAGACACCTCTCGAGCTGCGAAGCGGTGTGCGCATCGTGCCGCGCGAGGTGACGGAGCAGCTCCTTTCGCGAGCGTGGAAGCTCGCGGACGAAACCGAAGAGTTCACGTATCTCAAGGTCAGCGTCACCGGCCGGAAGCTCGGCCGGACCGTCCGCACGACCTTCGAGCTGCTCGACAGAACCCACCGTGCAACCGGAACGACCTCCATGGCGCGGACGACGGCATTCCCCTGCGTGGTCGCCGCGCGAATGCTCGCGCGCGGGGAGTACCGCGATCCGGGCGTCCGGCCCCTCGAGATGCTCGCAGCCAATCGGGAAGCCGCCGCGCGCTTCGAGCTGGGCCTGACCGCGCGGGGGATGCGCTGGACGAAGGAATCGCACGAGGTGGAATCGAGCTGAAGGAGAATTCGATGGCGAAGACCCGACGCGCGATTCTCAAGGCCGCGGGCGCGATCTCCGCTCTGGCGGCGCTGCCGCTCCCGGCTCAGGAGCCGACCCCCACGCCGACTCCCGTTCCCGAGAAGAAGCCGGAGGGGCTGGCGAAGCTCGCCCGTGAGCGGTACGGAAAGTTCCTGACCTCCGAGGAGCTCGCGTTGATGGACGACGACATGGCTTTCGTGGAGAGCCGCAGCGGCCGCCTGCGCGGCTACAAGCTCGCCAACGGCGAGGAGCCGGCCGCCGACTTCCGTGTGGTGCGGAGGTGAGCGGGGGCGGCTCCCGCTTCTTCGCGCCACTCCGGGAGCTCGCCGCGAAAGTGCGCGCGCGGGAGATTTCTCCCGTCGCGCTCGCGGAAGAATCGCTCCAGCGGCTCGACAGCGATGGGCGAAAGCTGAACGCGGTCGTGGCGCTCGCCGGCGACGACGCCCTCGCCGCGGCCCGGAGGGCGGACCGCGAGATCCGGCTGGGGAAATATCGCGGTCCGCTGCACGGAATCCCCTATGGCGCGAAAGATCTTCTCGCGACGAAGAAGATGCCGACGACCTGGGGAGCAGCGCCCTACCGGGAACAGCAGTTCTCGTACGACGCAACGGTGATCCGAAAGCTCGAGGACGCCGGCGCGGTCCTGACGGCGAAGCTCGCGATGGTCGAGCTCGCGGGCGGCATGGGCTACAACAACGCCGACGCGTCGTTCACCGGACCGGGATTGAACCCGTGGAACACCGCGTACTGGAGCGGCGGCTCCTCCAGCGGCCCGGGCGCGGCCGTCGCTGCGGGGCTGGTCTCTTTCGCGATCGGGTCCGAAACGGTCGGGTCGATCATCACTCCGGCGGCCTTCTGCGGCGTCACCGGCCTGCGGCCGACGTACGGCCGGGTCAGCCGCCACGGCGCGATGGCGCTCTGCTGGACGCTCGACAAGCTGGGTCCCCTGGCTCGCGGAAGCGACGATTGCGCGCTCGTCCTCGACGCGATCGCGGGAAGAGATCCCGCCGACCCGACCACGGTCGAGGCGCCCCGCCCGACCGCACCCCGGTCCCGCCGGCTGCGGGTCGGCGTGCTGGAAGGAGCAACGGACTTCGTCCAACCGGACGTCGCCAAGAACTTCGGTGAGTCGCTCGCCGTCCTCTCCCGCTTCGCCGACGTCACGCGAGACGTCGCGCTCGTCGACCTGCCTTTCGGGATCGTCGCCGGAACGATCGTGGACGCCGAGGGGGGAAGCGCGTTCCGGGAGCTCATCGAATCGGGCGCCCTCCGCCAGCTCCAGGCGAAGGCCGACCGCTACGGCGGCTACTCGAGCCTGATGACGCCGGCGGTCGACTACCTCCACGCGATGCGGCTGCGCGAAAAGATGCGGGCCCCCATGGAGGCGCTCTTTCAGCGTTACGACGCCCTCGCTGCTCCGTCGCGAGCAACCGTCGCGATCCCGATCGGGGTCGACTTCGACAAGGCTTATCCGGAGCTCGCCAAGGGACGGCCGGCGAATTTCGTCTCATCGATCGGGGCATTGATCTCGCTCGGAAACCTCGTCGGGTGGCCCGCCATCTCCCTGCCGAACGGGTTCGGACCGGAAGGCCTTCCGACCGGGCTCCACCTTCTCGGCGGCGCGTTCCGCGAGGCAGATCTCGTCGCGATCGGTCGCGAGTATCAGCGGCGGACGGATTTCCACACGCGGCGACCGTCCGGCTACTAGAGCGCTACTTCTTCTTTTTCTCTTCCTCGCGTCTCGGCTCGCGGCGCCGATCCGTCATTGGCGCAACGAGCGAGACCCGGTGGTGCGCACGCCGCTTTTCCGTCCGACGTTCGCCGTTCTGACGGCGTTCGGAGGAGGAAGAGCTGCGGCCGCGCTTCTTTCCGACCTTCATGCGGAGAGATTACGACAAGGTGTCCGCGCGTCAATGAAAAAAAAGAAAAAGGGCCGCCGCAAAGACGGCCCTTCGTCGACTCATCAACGCCGCGCCGCGCGATCCCGATCAGGCGATGCTGCGGCGCCGTGCGGCGATGCGGTAGACCCAGAGAACGAGAATCGCGCCGAGCGTGGCGCCGACGAATCCTGCCGGCTCGCCCGGTCCATAGAGGTGGAGCGCCTGCCCGATGAATCCGCCGATGAGCGCACCGACGATTCCGAGAATGATGGTCATGATGATTCCGCCCGGATCCCGTCCCGGCATGATGAGCTTCGCGACGATCCCGACCACAAGGCCGAAAAGAATCCATCCCAGAATGCCCATTGCTTGCCTCCTTACGTTCCGGAGGAATGAGAGCAAGTCGCAGGCCACTCCCGAAATCCTTCTCCACAAAGGAGATGCGGGAAGCCGGCTGCTGTCTCTTGTCGGGCTCGCCGGGAGCCTCTCGGAACGGATGTTGCAGTTGGCGCGTCCGGAGGTAAACCCGATGACAACGGCTTCCGTGGACCACTGTGTCGATCGGTTGAACTCGCTTCTGCGCGGAGAGATCTCCGCCGTCGAGACCTTCAGCCAGGCAATCGAGAAGGTCGGCGACGGGCACGCGAGCGACGCTACGGCGCTTCGCGCCATCGCTCAGGAGCATGGAGAGAATGCGCAGTCGTTGCGCGAGGCCATCTGGGAGCTCGGCGGAGACGCGAACGACTTTTCCGGGCCCTGGGGCGCGTGGGCGAAGACGGTTGCCGGCGTGGCGATGCTTTTCGGAGACGCTACGGCTCTGAAAGCGCTCAAGGAAGGAGAGGAGCACGGCTTGAAGGACTACGAGGAGGCGGTCGACGACGTGGACGAGGCGTCGCGGGCTCTCTTCAGGACCCGCCTGATCCCCAGTCAGCAGCGCCACATCGCGACGCTGGACGGGATGATCCGCAAAGTCGAGGCGGAGTCAGGTCTTCACTGATCGCTGGACCCGCGGACGACAGACAAACGCCTTTGTCACTTTGTGAAGCAAAGTGGCAAGTGGAGACCTGACCCCCTTAGTAAACCCCGCCGGTCAGGTGCACGATCGCGGTCCAGACCCCCCGGCTGAAGCGGAAGGTCAGGATCGGGAAAACGACTGCGGCCGTGCACCAGACCGCGAGGCTCGTTCCGAGAGACCAGAGCGGCCCGAAGCCGACGCCCGCCATGAGCACGATCGCGGTCAAGAGAGTGTTGATGTCGAGCGATCCAACCCACTGCCCGTGCTCGCGCGCAAAACCCACCCCGCAGCAGTCACAGGCGTCTTTCATCCGGAAATACGTGGCGAAGAGCTTTCCCTTTCCGCAGACCGGACACCGAAGCTTCAATCCTCTCCAGACGACGGTCTTCCAGTAGCCCTCCGGCCAGACGGCGCGGTGGTGCGCGGTCGTCGGGCGCCAGGCCAGTACGGGCGAGGGTTGGCGAATCGGATCAGTCATCCCGAGTCCGAAGTCTAAGTCCGGCGGTTCTAGAGGCGGAACCGGGAGCCCTGCTTTGCAATTCCGAAACCTCTCCGTTCCAGCTCGCGGCGGGCAGCGGCGTCCCACAACAGCCGGTTCGTGTGATTCAGATGCACGAAATAGACCTTCGCCGGCGGCTCGGGGGCTTCTCCGCCGAATCGCGCGACGGTCTCGGGCACCAGAGGATGCGGGATCTCGGCGATCGAGCGGCCGGGGATCTCATCGGCCGAAAAGAAAGTGCCGTCGACGAACGCGAGGAGCGACATCCGGCCGACGATTTCCTCGATCCGCCGGTCCCACTTGTCCCATTTGTCGATGTCGGGAAGCCAGAGGAGCCGGCGCCCCGGTCCCGTGACGAGGTACGCGACCGTGTCCGAATCCTCGTCCCGGTGCGGGACTACGATCCCCGTCGCCCGAAGCGAGGGCGTCAGCTCGAACTCCCGTCCCGGCTCGATCTCGCGGATCTCGATGTTCTCGAGCTCCACGAGCCGCTTCCACGGACCGTTCCGGCGGAGGAATCGCGCCATCGAAGGCGTGCAGTAGACCGGCAGGCGCCTCGCGCCGAGAACTTCCCGGCCGAGCTGCGCCAGCCCGAGGTAGTGGCCGATGTGCGCGTGCGTCAGGAGAATCGCATCCGGCAGGCTGCCCAGGGTGTCGACCTGATGGACGAAATCCGGGGTCGCGTCGATCATGAACCGGCGGCCGGCGGCGTGATCGATCAGGCCGAGCGACGCGACGAACCGGCGCTTCGAGGGGTCGCGGCGCGCCGCGACGCACAACGGCTGCCGGCAGCCCAGGTGCGGGACGCCTCCATCCTGGGCGATCCCGAGGACGACCGCCTCGACATTTCCTTGTCTGTCATCCCGAGCGAAGCGAGGGATTGCTCGGACCTGCGATGACAGGCTAATCAGGAGACATAGAAGAAGCCCGGAACCGACCCGCACGGGCATATTCTTTCCGACTCCGGCACGGAATCTGCTCGTGATCTCGACTGGAGGAGAACACCATGTCTCGTAGCCGCCTTTCCCGTCAGACGATGCGTGCGCTGGGCCCGGTCGTGATCCCGCTCGTGACCCGCGTCGCCATTCCGATCGCGCTCGAAAGCCTTCGCAAACGGAAATTCGCCGCTGACGACTACGTCGGAGAGTCGGAGGACACTTTGAAGGAGAACATCAAGAAGACCCGCGCGAGCGTCGACGACCTGAAGGAAGAGGCCGCGACCCGCGGCCGCCGGCTCTACGACGAAGCCCGCAAGGAGGGGTTGGATTTCGCGGACGTTCTCCTGCGGAAGGGCCTCCAGGTCGCGAACGAGTGGGCGTCGAGCCTGGGCGAGCCGCCGGTCAAGCGCCGCCGCTTCCGGCTGGGGCCGCTCGTCGCTCTCTTGGCGCTGGTGGGAACAGGGCTGGTTCTCGTCAGCCGGCGTTAGGACTCAGCCCGTCGCCAGCTTCTTGTATTTGATCCGGTGCGGCCGCTCTGCTTCGAGGCCGAGCCGCCGCTTGCGGTCCGCCTCGTACTCCTGATAGTTCCCTTCGAACCAGACCGCCGAGCTCTCTCCCTCGAACGCGAGGATGTGGGTGGCGATCCGGTCCAGGAACCAGCGGTCGTGGCTGATGACGACCGCGCATCCTCCGAAAGCGACGAGCGCTTCCTCGAGCGCGCGTAACGTATCGACGTCGAGATCGTTCGTGGGCTCGTCCAAGAGGAGGAGGTTTCCGCCGCGTTTCAGCGTGCGCGCGAGATGCAGGCGGTTCATCTCGCCGCCCGAGAGATTTCCCACCTTCTTCTGCTGGTCGGCGCCCTTGAAGTTGTACATCGCGACGTAGCCGCGCGCGGGAATCTCGCGCTTGCCGAGGACGATGCGATCTTCCCCTCCCGAGATCTCCTCGAAAACGGTCTTTCCCGGATTCGGGCGGTCGCGATCCTGGTCGACATAGGACAGGACGACGGTCTCGCCGATCTCGAGCCGGCCCGCGTCCGGCTTCTCGTGCCCGACGATCATCTTGAAGAGCGTCGTCTTGCCGGCGCCGTTTGGGCCGATGACGCCGACGATGCCGCCCCGCGGCAGGTCGAACGAGAGGTCTTCCATGAGGAGGCGATCTCCGTACGCCTTGCGGACTCCGTTCGCCCGAACGACGACGTCTCCCAGCCGCGGACCTGGCGGAATGTAGATCTCCTGCGTCTCGATCCGCGCCTCCGGCCCTCCCTCGGCGAGCAGCGACTCGTACCTCTCGAGCCGCGCCTTGCTCTTGGCGTGCCGTGCCCGCGGCGCCATCCGCACCCATTCGAGCTCCCGCTGAAGCGATCGGCGTCGCGCCGACTCCTGTTTCTCTTCGACCGCCAGTCGCGCTTCCTTCTGCGCGAGCCAGCTCGAGTAGTTCCCCTGCCACGGAATCCCCGCCCCGCGGTCGAGCTCCAGGATCCAGCCGGCGACGTTGTCGAGAAAGTACCGATCGTGGGTGACGGCGACGACCGTGCCGGGATACTCCGCGAGATGGCGTTCCAGCCACGCGACGGACTCTGCGTCGAGGTGGTTGGTCGGCTCGTCGAGCAGGAGAAGGTCCGGCCGCTCGAGCAGAACTTTGCAGAGGGCGACCCGCCGACGCTCGCCCCCCGAGATCTTCGTGACGTCGGCGTCGGCCGGCGGCAGGCGCAGCGCGTCCATCGCGATCTCGAGCTGCCGGTCGAGCTCCCAGGCGTTGGACGCCTCGATCGCGTCCTGTACCCGCTGGTACTCCGCCATAAGGCGCTCGCTCTCGGCTTCCGAGAGATCCGATGCGAGCTTCTCGTTCAGCCCGTCGAACCGGGCGAGCAGAGCGCGCGTGGCGGCGACCGCCTCCTCGACGTTTCCAAGAACCGTCTTCGAAGGGTCGAGCCGTGGGTCCTGAGACAGAAAACCGATGCGGGTCCCTTCCGCCGGATACGCCTCTCCCGCGAAGTCCTTGTCCACGCCCGCCATGATGCGCAGGAGCGTCGACTTTCCGGCGCCGTTCGCGCCGAGGACGCCGATCTTGGCGCCGGGGAAAAACGACAGCCAGATCCCGCGAAGGATCTCCCGCTGCGGCGGGACGACCTTCCGCAGGTTGACCATCGTGAAGATGTACTGGTGGGGCATGGCTTCCTTACGTCATTCCGAGGCCGAAGGCCGAGGAATCTTCTCCGATTCCGACGAGATCCCTCGCTTCGCTCGGGGTGACGGCGGGGGCTCTCCGGGCGCTTCACCGATGTTCAGCCCCATCGTCCCGAGCAGCCGGTTCTCGTATCGCGCGTTGACGAAGCCGGCTTCTCGCATCATGTGCTCGACACCGCGCTGAGCCGGATACCGTTCGAGCGATGCGGGAATGTAGAGGTACGTCTCCGGATCGCCATGGAAGATCCAGCCGACGGCGGGCATCATCGTCTTCAAATAGGCGAAGTAGAGAGATCTCGCGAGCGGGTTCTCGGGTTTGCCGAAGTCGAGAACAACGACCCGACCAGCGGGAGCGAGAACGCGGCGTATCTCGGAGAGCGCCTGCTGCGGATCCGCGATGTTGCGCAAGCCGTATCCTACGGTCACCGCGTCGAAGACTCCGTCGCGGAAGGGGAGGCGGAGCGCGTCGGCCGCGGCGAAGGACGCCCGGCTCCGCTCTTTCCGCCCCCGGCTCCTCGCGACGGCGAGCATCGGCAGCGTGAAGTCCGCCCCGATGACGCCCGATGCGCCCATGGTCTCCGCGAGAAAGCTCATGTCGCCGGTACCGCAGCAGAGGTCGAGGACGAGCGCCGCCCGGCTCCGGCCGTTCAGGGCGAGCCGAACCGCTTCCCGCTTCCATTTTCGGTGCATGCCGAAGCTCATGACGTCGTTGACCATGTCGTAACGCTGGGCGAGACGGCTGAACATCTCCCGGACCTTGGGCGCGCGATCCTCGTCGTAAGACAGGTACTTATTCAGGGTCAGGTCTCCACTGCCACTTTACGGTAAAGTTTTCGGTGATGGCTGCCGATCGCAAGCCGCGCCCGCTCGCTGAAGCCGAGTCCCGCCGGGTCGCGGAGGAGGCGCGCGAAACCGAATGGACGGCGCCGTCCTTTCTGAAGGAGATCTTCCTCGGCAACTTCCGGCTCGACCTGGTTCACCCCTTCCCGGAAATCGCGTTCGACCGACCCGAGTTTCGCGCGTTCTCCGATCGGCTCGAGCGGTTCCTGGTCGAGGAAGTGGATTCGGACCGGATCGACCGGGAGGGGAAGGTCCCGCCGCAGTTGATCCAGCGGCTCGCCGAGCTGGGCGCGTTCGGGATCAAGATCCCGAAGGAGTACGGCGGCCTCGGCTTCTCGCAGCGCGAATACACCGAGGTGATGAAGCTCGTTACGAGCGTGGACGGGAATCTGACTGTCCTGCTGTCCGCGCATCAGTCGATCGGACTTCCGCAGCCCTTGAAGCTCTTCGGGACGAAGGAGCAGAAGAAGAAGTATTTCCCGAATCTCTCGACGAGCTTCGAGAAGACACCAGAGGGCGACTACGTGCTGAACGGCGAGAAGCTCTGGTGCACGAACGGGACGATCGCGGAGCTCTACGTCGTGATGGCACGCCACCCCGACACGAAGAAGATCTCCGCGTTCATCGTCGAGCGCGACTGGCCGGGGGTCGAGGTCGTCCACCGCCTTCACTTCATGGGACTGAAGGGGATCGAGAATGGCGTCATCCGGTTCACCAACGTGAAGGTGCCGAAGGAGAACTTGCTCCTCGCCGAAGGACGCGGTTTGAAGCTCGCCCTGGTGACTTTGAACACGGGGCGGCTCACTCTTCCGGCGACCTGCGCCGCCGCGGCCAAGCGGTCGCTCGAAATCTGCCGCGTCTGGGCGAACGAGCGCGTTCAGTGGGGTCAACCGATCGGACGGCACGACGCCATCGCGCAGCTCCTGGCGGAAATGGCCGCGACGACGTTCGCGATGGAGGCGATCACGGACCTCGCCTCCTCGATGGCCGACATGGGGGACCGGGACATCCGCCTGGAAGCCGCGGTCGCCAAGATGTGGAACTCGGAAGAGGGCTGGCGGATCGTGGACCGCACGATGCAGATCCGGGGCGGGCGCGGCTACGAGACCGCGGATTCGCTCCGCTCGCGCGGTGAGCCGCCGATCGCCGTCGAGCGGATGATGCGCGACTACCGGATCAACCTGATCTTCGAAGGCTCGTCGGAGATCATGCGGCTCTTCATCGCGCGCGAGGCGCTCGACCGGCATTTGGCGGTGTCTGCGAAGCTCTTCGACAAGAAGCTCTCACGCAAGGAGCGGCTTGCGGCGCTCCCGCGCTTTCTCGGCTTCTACGCGACGTGGTACCCGACTCGCTGGGCAGGATGGGGCCGCTGGCCGCGGTTCTCGGAATTCGGACCGCTTGCCGGGCAGATCCGGTACCTGGAGCGGACGACGCGCCGTCTCGCGCGCACGATCTTCCACCTGATGGCGACGCACGGTCCGAAGCTCGAGAAGCGGCAGGCGCTTCTGTTTCGAACGGTGGACATCGGGGCGGACCTATTCGCGATGTCGGCCGCCGTCTCGCGAGCCGCTGGGCTGAGGCGGTCGCGTGCGCCGGAGGCGAGGAGCCCCGTCGAGCTGGCGGAGGTGTTCTGCCGGATGATGCGCCGCCGGATCGAGTCCACATTTGCGGCGATCCGCTCGAAC
>WNFV01005457.1_pt1 | contig 15389 bp, 10 predicted proteins | sample 5400101 | NCBI WGS metagenome assembly WNFV01 (sample SAMN13153361, study PRJNA577476) | soil metagenome | isolation source: 115 cm soil or saprolite under grassland replicate 1 | place: USA:California | collected 2016-06-15 | reverse complement strand
GGTCGGGCGCACAGTCGCCTGATAATTCCAACACCAGCGGCTGGTCGATGCCGGCCAGCCAAATCTCACCGGTCACGCGCCCGCGCGTGCGGTTATCGATTTTGCCACGCAAAACGTGTTCGTGCAGTCGCCAGGCCATGATGAAAATGACGAAGCACGAATGACGAATGAATGTCAAAAGCAGATTCAATTGGCCTTTCCGATTCGCCCAGTCGAAATCTTCATATGCGCGTGATCGATCTGAAAATCGAAGACATTGCTTTCGGTGGGAAAGGGGTCGGGCGCGAGCAGGGGAAAGCCGTTTTCGTCCCGCACACGATTGAGGGCGAACTGGTTTCCGCCGAGATCTTGCGCGAGAAAAAGCAATTCGCCGAGGCGGACTTGGTAGAAGTTAAAGAAACCTCCCCGCATCGCGTCACACCCGAGTGCCCGTATTTTAGCCGTTGCGGCGGTTGCGCATACCAGCACATCGACTACGAACATCAGCTCGCGATTAAATGGCGCCAGGTGCGCAACGTCCTCCAGCGAATTGGCAAACTCAAAGATATTCCTGTACGCCCCATCATTCCATCGCCGAAGCATTATGAATATCGCAATCGCATCACGGTTCACGTGCAGGATGGGATGATCGGATTTTTCCGGCGCGATTCACATAGCTTAATCGACATCGAGCGGTGCCCCATTTCGTGCGGCGAAGTGAATCGAGCGCTGACGGAACTTCGGGAGCGACATCCGCGCGATGGACATTACACCTTGCGCACGTCCTCGGGCCGGCGCGTCTTCTCTCAAACTAATGATGAGGTCGCAAATGCACTGCGCGATTTGATTATCGATCTTGTTCCGTCGGATCAGGATCTCCTCATCGATGCTTACTGTGGCGCAGGCTTCTTCGCCAAAGCATTGCTCAACAAGTTTGAGCGCGTCGTCGGAATCGATTGGGACAGATTCGCAATCGCAGCCGCAAAAGAAAATGCGACCGAGAAAGAAATCTATATCGCTGGCGATGTGGAAGAGGAATTGCAACAGGTAGGGGCGGTTCACCCGAACCGCCCGCATGTGAATGACATCGATCGCGGGCGATTGAAGTCAATCGCCCCTACCACCATCATTATCGATCCTCCGGCAACTGGCCTAAGCGCAAACGCTCGCAAAGCGATTGTTAGTCTTGCGCCAACAACACTGATTTACGTTTCCTGCAATCCCGCCACACTGGCTCGTGACCTGAAAGAACTGCAGGAAAAGTTTGCCATCCAGTCGGTTACACCCCTCGACATGTTTCCGCAGACTGCTGAGATCGAAGCCGTGGCACATCTTCAGGCGTAGACGAGGGGACCATCTTTCAGACGTTAATAATTTTTTAACGCATTTGGCGGGCGGTTTAATTAACGCTGCCGCTCGATCTCGCTCACCATGAGACTCACTTATGAGCGACTTAGTCTTTGCCGTAACCGTCGTTGCGTTTTTCGTCGCGAGCGTTCTTTACGTGCGTTTTTGCGAAAGGTTGTAGGAGGACGTGATGGAAACAATCATCGTGGGCATCATCGCGCTGTTGCTGTTTGTCTATCTTTTTGTGGCGATGATCCGTCCCGAAAAGTTCTGACATTAACATGCAAGCTTCAGGCTGGATTCAATTTGCTGTCTACGTCCTTGCGCTGGCCCTGATCACGAAGCCAATGGGGCTTTATCTGCTGCGTGTGCTCGATGTGAATGGCAAAACGTGGCTCGATCCAGTGGTCCGTCCCTTGGAACGAGTGACGTATCGGTTGATGGGAGTCGATTCGAGCAAAGAGCACAATTGGAAACAGTATACGCTCGCGATGTTGTTGTTCAGTTTGGTGGGCTGCTTGTTCACTTACGCAATCCTGCGCTTGCAATATTTTCTGCCATTGAATCCGCAAGGGCTCGGACCCGTGAGCTCACACTTGGCATTCAATACGGCGGTGAGCTTTACGACCAACACCAATTGGCAGAACTACGGCGGCGAATCCACGATGTCGTATTTCTCGCAGATGGTCGCGCTGACGTTTCACAATTTCGTTTCCGCCGCGACCGGCATTGCCATCGCTGCCGCGTTTGTTCGCGCAATTGCGCGCCACTCGGCGAACACGCTCGGCAATTTCTGGGTGGATTTGGTGCGCGTGACTTACTACCTGCTGCTGCCCATTTGCCTCGTCTTCGGATTGTTCCTCGTTTCGCAAGGGATGATTCAAAATTTCAAGCCTTACACCAAGGCCACGTTGGTAGAGCCAATGAAAGTCCAGGTCGAAAAGAAAAACGACAAGGGAGAGACGATCAAGGGAGCTGACGACAAGCCGGTAATGGAGGAGCAGACCGTCACCGAACAGAACATCGTGCAAGGGCCGATGGCGTCGCAGGTCGCGATAAAAATGCTCGGGACCAACGGTGGCGGTTACGTGAACGCGAATGCGTCGCACCCGTTCGAGAATCCGACGCCGCTCTCAAATTTCGTCCAGATGTTGTCGATCTTCGCGATCGGCAGCGGGCTCACTTATTACCTAGGCCGAATGGTGAAAAACCAGAAGCACGGCTGGACGGTTTGGGCCGCGATGTTGATCTTGTTTGTCGGTGGGGTGCTACTCTGCTGGTGGGCCGAGAGCGCAGGCAATCCGATTCATCACCAACTCGGCGTCGCTGCCGCCGACGGCAATATGGAAGGCAAGGAAGTGCGCTTCGGCATTTTCAACTCCGTGCTCTTCGCCACGATCACGACCGACGCATCCTGCGGCGCCGTAAACTCGATGCACGACTCGTTCATGGCGCTCGGCGGCTTTGTGCCACTGTTCAACATCCAACTGGGAGAAATAATTTTCGGCGGAGTCGGCGCCGGCCTTTACGGGATGCTGGTATTCGTCGTGCTCGCGGTGTTCATCGCTGGCCTGATGGTCGGCCGCACACCGGAATATCTCGGGAAAAAAATTGAAGCGTACGACGTGAAGATGGCGATGCTCTCATTGCTCATCCTCGCCATTTCGATTCTCGGTTTCGCTGGCTGGGCAGTAGTGAGCAAATGGGGCCTTGCCGGATTGAACAACAGCGGTCCTCACGGACTGAGCGAAATTCTCTACGCGTTCAGCTCCGGCGCCGGGAATAATGGCAGCGCATTTGCTGGTCTCTCCGGTAATACGCCTTGGTACAACACGACCCTCGGGCTCGATATGTTGTTCGGCCGTTTCCTCATGATCGTGCCGATCATGGCGTTAGCCGGTTCCCTGGTGCAAAAGAAAGTCACGCCGCCCAGCGCGGGCACATTTCCAGTGCACGGCGGAACGTTTCTCATTCTGCTGCTCGGCACCATTATCTTGATCGGCGCACTCAACTTTCTCCCCGCGCTGACCCTCGGGCCAATCGTTGAGCAGTTCCTCATGCAAGGCGGAAAACTTTTTTAAGATCGACATCCAAGTTTCATGACACAAAAACCTGCATCGCTTTTCGATTGGAACATCGTTGGTCCGGCCATGGCCGACGCGTTCAAAAAATTGAACCCGCGTTTAATGGTAAAGAATCCAGTCATGTTCGTGACGATGGTGGGTGCTGCCCTAACGACTGTCGGAATCTTTACTGCTGAGGCGGCACTACGCGGTTTCGTGGCGCAACTGGCGATCTGGCTCTGGTTCACGGTGCTCTTCGCCAATTTTGCCGAAGCCGTCGCTGAAGGTCGGGGCAAAGCGCAAGCAGCCAGCCTGCGTCGGGCGCGCAAGGACACTGTCGCACGACGCCTAAGAAATAGTCGCGAAGAGCATGTTCCCGCACCCATGTTGCAGAGGGATGACCTGGTCATTTGTGAAGCCGGCGACATCATTCCCGCGGATGGCGATGTTGTAGAAGGAATCGCCAGTGTGGATGAGGCGGCGATCACCGGCGAATCCGCGCCGGTGATTCGCGAGAGTGGGGGCGATCGCAGCGCAGTCACCGGTGGCACCCGCGTCTTGAGCGATCGAATTGTCATCCGAATCACGGCTGACAAAGGCGCCGGTTTTCTGGATAAGATGATTGCGCTGGTCGAGGGCGCGCGTCGCCAGAAAACGCCTAACGAAATCGCGCTAACGATTTTGCTTGCCGCGTTGACGGTCATTTTCCTGCTAGTCTGCGTGACGCTGAAGCCATTCGGCATTTATTCAGGCGCGGCGTTTTCGATTCCAGTCCTCGTGGCGCTGCTGGTTTGTTTGATTCCTACTACCATCGGCGGATTGCTCAGCGCGATCGGTATTGCCGGAATGGATCGGGTTCTTCAGCGCAATGTGCTCGCAATGAGCGGGCGCGCGGTGGAAGCGGCCGGAGATGTCGACGTCTTGTTGCTCGATAAAACCGGGACGATCACGCTCGGAAATCGGATGGCGGTTGCGTTTCATCCTGCGCCCGGCGTCGAGCCTAATGATCTGGCGGCATCCGCGCAATTGAGCTCGCTAGCGGACGAAACTCCGGAAGGACGCTCGATTGTCGTACTCGCGAAGGAGAAATTCGGATTGCGCGCGCGGGAAATGCACGAACTGGAGGCAACGTTCGTGCCGTTCACCGCGCAGACACGCATGAGCGGTGTTGACCTTCATGCCAATGGCGCGCAACCGACGATGCGTGTGCGCAAAGGCGCAGCGGAAGCGGTGCGCGGATTTGTCGAGTCCGCAGGCGGAATCTTTCCGCAGCCGGTCACGAAAACGGTTGATGAAATTTCCCATCGCGGTGGCACTCCGTTGGTTGTCGCGTCGGACATGATGACGCTCGGCACGATTGAGCTCAAAGATGTAGTCAAAGGCGGAATCAAGGAGCGTTTCGCGCAGTTGCGAAAGATGGGAATCAAGACCGTGATGATCACCGGCGATAATCCGCTCACGGCCGCCGCCATTGCCGCCGAGTCGGGCGTGGACGATTTCATGGCGGAAGCGACGCCGGAACAAAAACTCAAACGCATCCGGCGCGAACAGGCCGAGGGTCATCTGGTTGCGATGACAGGCGACGGAACGAATGACGCGCCGGCGCTCGCGCAAGCCGATGTAGGCGTCGCCATGAACACGGGCACGCAAGCGGCACGCGAAGCTGGGAATATGGTCGATCTCGACAGCAATCCCACAAAGCTCCTCGACATCGTTGAGATCGGAAAACAAATGCTCATCACGCGTGGCTCCCTTACCACGTTCAGCATTGCAAACGATATTGCGAAATATTTCGCGATCATTCCCGCCATGCTGATGGCTACGTTTCCCGAGATCGCGCCGCTGAACATTATGCACCTGCATAGTCCCACGAGCGCGATTCTGAGTGCTGTCGTCTTCAACGCACTCATCATCATCGCGCTGATTCCGCTGGCGCTGCGTGGAGTAGCTTACAAGCCGATGGGCGCGCTCGCCATCTTGCAGCGCAATCTGCTCATCTACGGCTTCGGCGGAATCATCGTTCCGTTCATCGGCATCAAACTGATCGATCTTATCATCACGACGTCCCATTTGGTCTAACGAAATGAAAGAATTCTTCTCCCACATTCGCGGCGCAGTCGTGTCGACGCTGGTGCTGGCAGTCGTCTGCTGCGGCCTCTACCCGCTAATCGTTTTCGGAATTTCGCAGGCATTCTTTCGCGACAAAGCCAATGGCAGTTTGATTGTCGATCCAAATGGAACGGTGCGCGGCTCGAAGTTGTTAGGCCAGGCGTTCGCTGATCCGAAATATTTTCATCCGCGACCTTCCGCCGCGGGCAACGGATACGACGCGGCAAGTTCCGGCGGCAGCAATCTCGGGCCGACTTCACAAAAGCTGAATGATGCGATCAAAGACCGCGTTGACGCCTACCGAAAGGAGAACGGCTTAAAAGAAGACGATTCCGTGCCGGCCGATGCGGTCACCACGTCCGGCAGCGGCCTCGATCCTCACATCAGCTTGCGCAACGCTGAGCTTCAAACTCCGCGCATCGCCAAAGCTCGCGCCATGAGCGAGGAAAAGCTGCGCGAGTTGATTAAACAAAACACAGACGCCCGAGATTTCGGTCTTCTTGGAGATCCCGGCGTGAACGTGCTCAACCTGAATCGCGCGCTCGACTCATTTGCGGTGAATCCGTGAAACCTTCCAACATAATTTCTTCGGCAGCCACGCAGTCGGCGAACGATAGCCATCGCACTGGCCCTGCTCCAGCGAGAACAACGTACGTCTTCGTCTTTGTTCCCGTTTACATCGACAAGAAATCGAACGCGACGGTGCGGCCAACCACTCGCGGCCTACTCGCAAAGTTCAGGCGCGTCTTCTTCAGACAAGATCGACATCTTCAGGCGTTCTGGACCTGGTTCATCGACAATCCACGTCCCGAATCCCTCAAATGAACGCAGCGCTTGCTGAAGTGCGCTGATTCCTCGCCTTATTTATCAAACACTTTTTTATTTTCTCGCTCGCGCTTTGTCTCGCCACGATCGCTGTGGCGGGCGAAACCGAAACGGTTTCGCCTTCGTCCACTCCGGCGGCACGCTTTAAGATTTCCGGTTGGATCGACAGTGGGATTACCTTCAATCCTGCCAGCCCGCAAGATAATCAGAACTTCGGACGGTTCTTTGACGATCGCGCCAACGAACCGCTGCTGAATCAGCTCGTAATCAATTTCGAGCGCGCGCTGGCGCCGCAGCCCGGCGAATTCGATTGGGGCTTCAAGTTGCAATTCATGTACGGAAGCGACGCGCGCTACATTCATTCGCTTGGTTTGTTCGACGACACGGCGTCTACTTCAATCCTTCAGCCGGACCTGGTCGAAGCTTATCTCAACCTGCACTTTCCCATTATCAGCGAGGGTGGCCTCGACTTGAAGCTTGGCAAATTCGTTACTTTGGAAGGAGCGGAAACGATCGATCCGCGCACAAACTTCTTTTACTCGCACACCTACATTTTTAATGTTGGAATTCCGTTTAATCACACCGGCGCCCTTGCGACCTTTCACGCGACCAAATGGCTCGACCTAATGGCTGGTGTTACGCGTGGCGTAAATACTAGCATCGAGGACAACAACGATGCGCTGGCGTTCCACGGCGGGATTGGATTAAACCTCTACGAGGGTAAAGTTGTTGTGGCTGCCACTACGCACATCGGGCCAGAGACCCCACATAACAACCACGATTTGCGCTATCTCAGCGACATAACAACGACGTGGAAGATCACCGATAAGCTTACGTCGATTACCGGTCTCAATTATGCACTGGACGAAGTCAGTGACGCCCAAGCCTATGGCATCGCACAATATTTTACCTATGCGATCAACAGTTGGTTAACTGCCGGAATACGCGGCGAAATCTTCTGGGATGACGACGGTTTTTACGTGGTCTCGTTTGCCAATGACCATGACCCGGTGCGCGCCTTGGAGGGCCAGCCGACCATCGACCCGCGCACCGTCGGTGGTGGAAAAACCACCTATGGGGCGGTTACAGCCAGTGTAAACATCAAACCGGCAATGCCAAAACCGATTTCCGGTCTGACAATTCGTCCGGAGCTCCGCTATGATCGCGCATTAAATGGCACGCATCCCTTTAACGACTCACGCAACGTCGATCAATTTACGATGGGAGTGGATTTTATTCTCACGTTCTAAACCTAACGATTCATACGTAATCTTTTTCTCCTTGCGACCACCATGGGCGTGTTTCCGCTTCCGCTCACGTCCTTCTGGGATGGCGAGAAAGCTCTACTCGCGCGAAGGGCACATCGACACCACGAGTGATCGCCGCGGCGGAGTTTAATAGGCGCTCACTTTTTCAAAACGCTCAGATGGCGTAAGATGCCGGACATATGAGCGAGGTGGACCGGCCAAATGCGGATGAGATTCTCGCGCGCATGAAGCGCGAAGAAACCGCGGCTGGGCGCGGCAAGTTGAAGATTTTCTTCGGGATGTCACCAGGCGTGGGCAAGACCTACGCCATGTTGCAGGCAGCGCGGCAAAAACAAGCTGAGGGATGCGAGGTGGTTGTCGGCATTGTCGAAACGCATGGGCGCAAAGAAACCGAGGCGTTGCTCGAAGGTATGCCGATCATGCCTCGTTCACAGATCGAATATCGCGGCACGACCCTGAGTGAAATGGATCTCGACGCCATCCTCACATGGCATCCAGGCCTTGCGGTCGTTGACGAACTCGCACACACCAATGCGCCGGGCTCGCGTCATCCGAAGCGGTATCAGGACGTGCTCGAGCTGCTCGACGCTGGCATCAGTGTTTACACTACGCTCAACGTCCAGCACGTCGCCAGCCGAAGCGACACCGTCCGACAGATCAGCGGCGTGTCCGTCCACGAAACTGTCCCCGATTCCGTTCTCGATCTTGCCGACGAGATTATGCTTGTCGATCTTACGCCGGAACAACTCCGCGCTCGCCTCGCCGAAGGAAAAGTGTATCTCGGCGAACGCGCGGAATGGGCGGCGAAAAATTTCTTTCGAGAGAGCAACCTGACCGCCTTGCGCGAAATGGCGTTGCGGCTGGTGGCCGAACATGTCGATCGCGATCTGCGCGACATCATGTCAGAGGAAAAAATCGCCGGGCCGTGGAAGAGTGGCGATCGCTTGCTCGTCGCGGTCAGCGCGAGTCCTTACTCGGAGAGATTGATTCGCTACACGCGCCGGTTGGCGGCATCGATGGAAGCTTCCTGGATCGTCGCGAACATCGAGCAACCGCGTCCGCTTTCGCAAGACGAGCAAACACGCTTGACTCGTTATCTCGCGCTGGCGCGCCAGCTGGGTGCGGAAGTAATTTCCACGCCCGGTACCGATATCGGCGAAGCGCTGCTCCGTATCGCCCATCAACACAACGTCACCCAAATTGTCATCGGCAAGCCGCTCGGCGCGCGATGGACAAGTTTCTGGAAACGCGATCCCTTGCGCTGGCTCATGCGCCACAGCGGCAACATCGATATCCACATGATTCCGTCCGATGAATCGACCCGGCCGCGACACGAAAGCATCGAGGAACGTTTGGCGCGTGCACCGTGGCGCGATTTTGGGATCGCACTGCTCATCGCCGTCGTCGTCACCGCGTTGTCTCTGTCGATCTTCGCTTACACCGGCTATTATGCGGTGGCGTTATTTTATTTGCTCGCCGTCGTGCTTGCGGGAATGCGTCTGCGCCGATGGCCTACGCTTTTTCTCGCCGCGCTGAGCGCACTGCTCTGGAATTTTCTTTATGTTCCGCCGCGCTTCACCTTTTACATCAGCCGGGTTCAGGACTTCATGATGTTCGGTGCGTATTTCGTCATCGCGCTCGTCATTGGGCACCTCGCCACGCAATTGCGTGAGCGGGAACAGTCGGAACGCCGCCGGGAAGAACGCGCCACCGCGCTCTATCGTTTGACCCGCGCGCTAGCCGCAAGTCGCGATCTCGACGAAGCGATGCCGAAAGTTTTGACGTTGATCAAAAACTTCTTCCAGGCCGATGCGGCGGTTTGGCTGCGAGATGAAAGCGGTCTTTCCTGCCATCTGGCCAGCACGTTCGCGCCCTCGAGCAAAGACGAAAGCGTCGCCGTGTGGGCGTTTCAAAAAAAACAGAGCGCCGGAAGATCCACTGACACACTTCCTGATGCCGAATCGTTGCATGTGCCCCTTGTGACGGGCGATCGCGCGGAAGGCGTGCTCACCGTCCGGCTCGCGTCTCCGCCGACCATCGAGCAACGCGAACTGCTCGACGCCTTCGCTTCACAGCTCGCGCTTTTCGTGAACAAAGAGCGCGCACTGGAAGAAAGCCGTGCCGCACAAGTTGCCCGTCAGTCGCAAAAATTACAAAAGACGCTTTTCGATTCTGTCTCGCATGAATTGAAAACGCCGCTTGCCGCCATGACGGTGGCTTTGCAGCAACTGCAGCCCGACCGCGCCGAGTTGCAACAAGCCGTCCGCCGTCTTACCCGCACGGTCGATCATTTGCTCGATTCAACGCGTTTGGAATCGGGCCTTCTTCAGCCCGTGCGGGAATGGTGTGAACCGGGCGAACTCGTGCGCGAGGCAGTCGCGATGTCGGGATTAAAGGAAAGCGCGGTCCGAGTAAATATCGCCGAAAACCTTCCAACCATTTCAGTGGACGCGCACTTGATTCAACAAGCGCTCGGCGCGTTACTCTCGAACGCGGCCGGTCACGCCAGAAACAATCAGCCGATTGAAGTGAACGCGGCACGCGACGATTCGATGCTCGTGATTTCCGTGGCTGATCACGGTCCCGGTCTTGCGCCCGGTGAAGAAAACAAGGTGTTCGAGAAATTTTATCGCGGTCCCGGCACCGCCCCTGGCGGTCTCGGCCTTGGCCTTTCCATCGCTCGACAGCTGGTCGAAGCGCACTCCGGAGAGATCGTCGCGCAAAATCGAGAAGAAGGCGGTTCGCGCTTTTCGATTCGCCTTCCCATCGGCGAACCGATGCGCCTTCCTTCTGCAGCGACCGCATGAAGCCAGTCGCATTGATTGTCGATGACGAAGCACAGATTCGGCGGCTCCTGAGAGTTGTTCTCGAAGGCGAGAACTACCAAGTGCACGAAGCCGAGAATGGGCGGCAAGGCTTAACCGAGATTGCGAGTCGTCGTCCCGCGGTCATTCTGCTCGATCTCGGTCTTCCCGATATGGAGGGACTCGAGGTCTTGAAACGATTGCGTGAATGGAGTGAAGCGCCCGTTCTCGTTCTTTCTGTGCGCGATGACGAACAGAGCAAAGTGGCCGCGCTCGATTCCGGCGCGGAGGATTACGTCACCAAACCTTTCAACACGCGGGAATTGCTCGCACGCCTTCGCGCCGCCCAGCGAAAAACTCGGCCGGAAGAAGAGGTTTCAGTTTTCAAGAATGGCGACTTGATTGTCGATCTTACCGCGCGCGTGGTGACGCGCGGCGGCCGTGAGATCAAACTCACGGCCACTGAGTACGCTTTGCTCCGTCTATTCGTTCGCCATTCCGGCCGCGTTCTGACGCACCGGTACATTCTGCGCGAAATTTGGGGACCAAAATCCGAAGAACATCGGCAGTATTTGCGTGTTTACGTTACGCATCTGAGGCAAAAAATTGAGTCGGATCCGACTAATCCATCTTTAATCAGGACGGAAGCGGGAATCGGCTACCGCTTTGCAGCTTAGCCACTCCGATCGTTCAGGGGCTACCCGGCTCGTTCTGCTGCTGCAGGGAAGAAAGAGCTTGCCAGCGAACAAACGCGCAATGAAGAGTCAACGCCAAGCGAGATGGCCGACTTAATTGTTACCGAGACCGCGGGCATGCACCGCCCGCGCAACCTGGATTGGAAGCGTGCCGCCGCGCTGCTTTACGGTGACTGGGGCACGAGCAAAGCATATGTCATCGGTCTTGCCTTCGTCGCCGCTGGCTTCTCATCACTGCCGATCATTCTTGCGGTCTGCGTGCTTACGGGTCTTGTGGGAATTAATTACGCTGTCATCTGCCGCTATTTCCCCGATGGCGGGGGCGTTTATTCCGCGGCGCGTTCGCAGGGACGATTGCTCGCCGTTGTCGGTGCGCTGCTGCTCATCGCGGATCTTACCGTGACAGCAGCACTGAGTGGGTGGTCCGGTCTGACCTATATCATTGCCGGCGCAGAAGACATTTTCTGGCTGAAGTTTCTCAAGGATCACATTGCGTTCACCACTATCGGTGTTCTGCTTTTCCTCGGGTTTATCAATTGGTTTGGACCAAAGCACTCGGGCAGTTTGGCGGTCGCACTGGCTGCGCCAACTGTGATTGTGGTCGTGGCACTGATCGCTGTAAGCGCGCCGCACTTCACCACGCATTTTCTCGAGCCGCGCCATGAAAGTTTGAGCGCGCTCTGGGTTCAATTTGTTGGCGTGATTCTCGCGCTCTCGGGCGTGGAAGCAATCGCAAATCTGACTGGCGTTATGAAGCTTGATCCCGGTTCGACTCCGGACCGGCCAAGCGTTGCCCGCGAATCGGTCAAAGCGATCACGCCTGTAGCCATCGAGGTTGTGCTCGGCACGGCTCTGCTTGGCTGGGCGATGCTCTCGCTTCCCTCGGTGATGGGAAAGACGCTCGGACTGACCACCAAGAGCGCCATCGCTGCCGCGCTGACGAAGCGGCACGAGGATATGCTGCGATTCGTTGCCGAACAATTCGGAACCGCGTCACTCGGACTATGGTTTGGCCAGGCTTTCGGCTGGGTCGTCGGCATTGTGTTTCTATTGTTGCTGCTGAGCGCTGCGAACACCGCGATCGTGGCTATGATCGGTTTGCTCTACATGACGGCGCGCGATGGCGAAATGCCGCCGCATTTCAAACGGCTGAATCGACATGGCGTCCCGCTGTATCCGCTCCTCATCGCGGTGGGCCTGCCCGCTATCGTCTTGTTGACGGCGACAAATTTCCAAGGGCTCGCCGGGTTGTATGCAATCGGTGTGGTCGGAGCGATTACAGTCAATCTGGGTTCGTGCACCTTCAATCGCGCGATTGGCTTTACTTGGTACGACCGCATCTTATTCGGCTTCACATTCGCCATTTTGTTTTTTGTTGAGTTGACTCTGGCGCGCACCAAGCCGGACGCGCTTTTCTTCGTCGTATGTGTGCTCGGCGTCGGTTTGGCTTTGCGTGCGTGGACCCAAAAGCGTGCCGGCTTTACCACGCTCACCGTCACCCACCAGGTTGCGGCGATGGTTTCACCGGATCTCATCGCGACGATGCAACCACGTTTGCAAGAAGGTCAAAAAATCATGGTCGCAGCGCGCGGCATCACACCGGTGCTCAGCTTCGCCCTCGATGAAGCGCAACTGCGCAAAGCGACGCTCTGTGTGCTCTATGTTAAAGAGATCGCCGTGTTTTACGGTGGCGGTCCTGCGCCGATCGCTCGTACGCGTTGGCAGGAAAATCCTGAGGCGAATGCTATCATGTCATTGATGCTCAAGCTGGGGGCCGAACGCGACATCTGCGTTCAGCCGGTTTACGCCGTGAGCGAAGATACTGCCACCACCATTCTCGATCTATCGGCGACGCTCGGCGTCGATTATCTCATCATTGGCGCATCACAACGCTCGGCCATGGCAAAATTGCTTCGTGGCAGCGTGGCCACCAACGTCGCCCAACAATTGCCCGAATCGATTCAGCTGGTCATTTTCGGTTGATTAGAGTCTGAAGCTTTAAGGTTTAGGTCGGGGCACGCATTTTCCTCTTAAAATTCAAGCCTGCTGTGGAAGAAAGCGTCCTATTTTCCAATCCCAAAGAACGCTTCAATCGCGTGCGTGCCCAGGGCTTTCCAAATCTTGATCACTTCATAAGTGATGACGGTGGTAAAGCTCACAGCCAACCAAACGCAGACCGCTTCAATGGGCAGGCTGGACCATGCTCCGATGTGCAGCCCGATGAGAATATTACTGCGATATTCCCACCAGCGATACGGCAAGGCGAGGGTGACTTCCCAAAGCAAACTCATAAGGAGAAGCAGAAAAAATGTGAAGCTGAAGGCGCGCCAGTTGATAAACCGCTGCGCGGTGTGAAAAAAACCGGCTGAGGGAATGAGCGAAGCGCAGACGAGATAAGTAAAATACCAGGGGAACCCTTCCGATGCGCCGGAGACGAACTTTCGGTACGCAATTGCGGCGGCGATCAAGATGACGCCAAGGACCACGGAAGCAAAATGAAAACGAACGATGCGCGGTATATCCCTGGCCGCTTCCTCGTAGTCAGGGACATTGTAAGCGGCCATCCAATATTCGTCGCACCAGATGTAACTCAGCAGAACGAGCATGAAACCTGTCAGATAGAAAATGAATTCTTCGATCGGGAGCGCTCCGCCTAGCGCGGGAATCTCACAGCGAAGAGTGGCCGCTTTGTTTGGAAAGATGAAGAACGCATTGCCGAAAAGGAGATCCAAGGCGAATCCGAGCGGAGTGAGCACCGCGATAGTCCGCCAAAATGCTTTTCGTGGAAACTTGAGATCAGGCCGACAGGCAAACCACCATGCCAGGACTCCAATGGGAATAATGAACAGTGCCAGGCTCCATGTGTATCCGAGCGGCGTCGGATTATCTGAAGTGGCTTGCAAAATGGCTGGGTGAACGACCGTTCGCAATGCAATGGCAGCCGGAACAATTAGCGCCGCCGCGATGGCAAATACGACGTAGAAAGATTTTGTGCGTTCTTGCATGAGGACAACAGCGTAAACAGAACAGTTTTAAGTTTTAAGATTTAAGTTTTGGCGCGTGTTCCTCTTTGTTAAACTTCTAACTCTCAAGACTGCCGTTTGAATTCCAGCGCCAACGTTGATGACTGTCTCGATTTGATGCGAAAGCTGATCGAGTATCGTCAGCAAAAAGTTTTACATCATCAACTCATGAAAGCAGCCGAGTGTTCCATGCTCGGCATCGACGCGATTGTGATGCTTTACCACTGCGCCAAGGTCAGCGTAGGGGACATTCTCGAGGTTGGCTCATACGTGGGTGGAGCAACCATTGCCATGGCCATGGGCGTCCGTGATTCAGGCGCGGAAAAGAAAATCATCAGCATCGAGCGAGGCTGCCGCGTCGATCTTCCTCGGATTGGCACGAAAGACAGTTTCAAAGATCTGACGAAGAATCTAAAACGCTTCGGATTCCTCGATCAGGTTACTTTGATAAATGGCCGTTCTTTCGATCCGAACACGATCGCCATGGTGCGGCAGATCTTCGGCCCGCGGCAAATTGGGGTATTTGTTTTTGATGCCGACGCTAATGTCCGTCGCGATATCAATTGCTACAGTGATCGATTTGCCGACCGCTGCTGGATAGTGATCGACGATTACCTGGGCGGCGCAAACAAGAGCGAACGTCTGCGAATGCAAGTGGACGAGTTGGTCAGTGCCGGGCGATTGGAGCCGCTGGGCTTTTACGGGTGCGGAACGTGGATTGGCCGTTGGCTAATCGATTGATCGCCATTATTCAAGCAGGTCCTGAGAAGGAGTTTTAAGTTTTAGGATTTAAGTTTTAACTTTGGACTTGTTATGACTCCGCCCAAGGTCCTCATCGCCGACGCAATTTCACAGCGTGGAGTGGATGAGCTTTCTCGCGATTGCGCAATTGAGGCAGTGCTCAAAACCGGGCTAAGCGAGAAGGAACTTGTCGATCTTATTCCCGACTTCAGTGCCCTTGTCGTACGCAGCCAGACAAAAGTCACTGCCGATGTTTTGAATGCAGGCACGAAGTTGCGCGTGGTCGGGCGCGCTGGGGTGGGGGTGGACAACGTAGACGTTGAGACTGCCACACGCCGCGGCATCATTGTGCTGAATGCGCCTGGCGGAAACACGGTTTCTACGGCAGAGCATGCGTTTTCGCTGTTGCTTTCAGCCGCTCGCAAGATTCCGCAGGCCGACGCAAACGTTCGCAGCAAGAATTGGGATAAAAAGAATTTCGAAGGTGTTGAGCTCTACAACAAAACCCTGGGCGTAATTGGAATGGGGCGGATCG
>WNFV01005453.1_pt1 | contig 15392 bp, 20 predicted proteins | sample 5400101 | NCBI WGS metagenome assembly WNFV01 (sample SAMN13153361, study PRJNA577476) | soil metagenome | isolation source: 115 cm soil or saprolite under grassland replicate 1 | place: USA:California | collected 2016-06-15 | reverse complement strand
CAGCCTTGGCCGAGCCGACTGCCGCCGCAGAACAGCCAACTCGTGCCGCAGCACAAGAATCTCCAGTTCCTTCGAGCCGCGCGGCCGCCCCAGCAGCCACACCAGCGCGAACAGGTTCCGCACGACGAGATACACAAGCAACCAAAGCAATCAGCCCTCCCTCGACCACGACAAGAGCGCCGAACCTACCGAGCTCGACGACCCGGAGAGCCGCGGACGAGTTTGCGAACCCTACGGCCACCATTACAACGAGCACAGGCCGCACCGCGCGCTCGACCTGTTTCCGCCCAACGGCCGCGACGCGACACCACTGAACGCGCCCGATCGCCTACAGCGTCGGGATCTCCTCGCCGGACTCATCCATGAATACGAGGACGCCTGAATTGCGAACCCTACGCCGAGACGCGCGCTCTCGTCGGCTATCTCATGCGCGCGAGGCGCTCCGCGTCGTCGAGCCAGGCGTTCACGGCGCGGATCGCATCTTCCTTGGGCGGGATGCCGTTCGGGAATAGCGCCTTCAGCAATGCATCGCGGTCGGCAGCTGGCCGGCCGCGTCTCCGGCCATCACTCGAAGACGCGGTCGGTGAGGCCGCTCGCGACCGAGGGGCGCTCGAAGCAGTGGTGCGTCTCGCGCGACCCGCACTTGCGCTCGCTGTTGAAGCGGTGCGCCGGGCCCGCGACCCAGTAGAACGGGACTGACTTGACGTGCCCGCGATGCCATGTGCTTGCCGCCGATGGGCACCGAGTGCCGCAGCCCGCCCGAACGTGCGGCCGCACTCTGGACACTTAAACTCTCCTTGACCTGCCGACTTACGTGTGCGTGCCATTCTGTGTGCCTCCCGCGTCGTCGTTCCGAAGAACGATTAAGCATACGGAGCCTGGCAAATCGACGACTGGCATGCCGCTTGTCGGTCGCGACGAGGCAACACGCTTCAGTTGCCGCTCATGTGACGCCGCTGATCAAGTGGCGATCGCGCGTCTTCAAGTCCCGCCTCAGCTACTCACGAACGCGGGCAAATGGGTCTTTCTCTTGAATTATGACGAAGGTGGGTCAGTCTGGATCTTTCAGAGTCAATGTGATGCACGAGTCTTCTCTCGATCAATCACCCGTGCGACGTGCCTGCCCTCGACCATCTCCTCCAGTGTCAGCGTCTCGACCTCGCGTTTGACTCGATCAAGCTCGGACGCACTTAGTTGTGAGTGGATGGTGCTGGGGACCTCGTTTTGCGCCTCCGGGAGCCGCGGCAAATATGGAAACATGGCAAAACGGTTGAGCCGGACCGACTCTCACGAAGATCTCAAAGGCGGTTTGGCCGAATGCTCACCGGGTGCCAGGGTCTTCGAAGAGCCTTCATGGGCGGAGGAAGCAGACCCCTCGACGGCCTCGCTCGTCAGCGACAATGCGTACCCTGAACGCTCGGCCGTATCAGTCAGAGTCGGAAGCGGAGCTACTCAACATCCGAGCACGCTTTCTTCAGGCCGAGCTGCCACGGCTCGGGCAGATGAAGCCGCGACAGACCTGGGAGGATCAGCAGGAACTATAAGAACACGCGGCCTGGCATGTCAGTGCCGACGGGGAGCAGGCCACTTCGCCGGCGTACCCCCCGAAGAGAGGAGGAGGGATGAGCGCGCAGGCACCTCAGGAGCCGGTCGATCTCGAAAGGATCGTTCGGGACGCGATCGCGCGGTCTGGGCTCAGGGTGCATGAAAGTGCCGAAAGGGCGATCGTCCAGACTGGAAGGCAAGAAGAGGACGTTCTTGCCGATGAACTCCGTGCTTCAACGCTCAGCGAAGCGGACATTGTCTCTGGTCTTGTCGAGCTCCTCGAAGTCGCTCAAGGCGTTGCTCGCGAGCAGGGTGAAGACGAGATTCGAGACACGACGATGGAGGAGGCGATGAGGAGGAGGTGTCCGATCAAGCCGTGGTGCTGACTCGACGCTAGTGAACGAGGCCGACGACAAGAAAGAAGCGCTGCGCAGCTTCATCGACCTCGGCAAGCAGCACATCACGCTCGCCGCAGGCGTCATTGCGGTGACTGCGACTTTCATCAAGCAGATCACCGAAAACGGCAGGTCAGACGCCCCTGTTGAGGTACTCTTCGTCGGCTGGTTTTCGCTGTTCATCAGCATCGTGTTCGGTCTTTTGCTGCACGGTCGCGGTATCGCTCTTATGGCCGAGTCAAACTACGACCCCGACGACTCGTTGCTGAGCAGACTGGGGCAGATTCAGCAGGTGTCATTCTTGCTTGGCATCGCGCTCCTTCTCGTATTTGTGGGGCTCTCGCTCTAGATGTAGTTCCTAAACACGTTGTTCAGCGGTGAGCGTGTTGAGGCGCGCTGCCGGGGTTTGGTGGCTGAGGCTGCCCGTGGGGTGCAGAAACTCGGTTTGGCTCCGGGGACGGAGGTTCGGCGGCTCTCTCCGTGAGCTCGGGGTAGCGTCGGCGTTCCCGTCTTCTGGAGGTTGCTTTGACCTTCTCGTTTCTGTACGTCCTCGTCTGCCGTTTGTTCGAGCTGGTCGTGCTGCTCGGGCGCGGCGAGCGCTCGAAAGAGCTGGAGATCCTCGTGCTGCGTCACGAGTTGTCGATCCTGCGCCGGCAGCGGAGGCGGCCGCCGTTCACGCGGCAGGATCGGTTGCTGCTCGCTGCGCTCAGCCGCGTGCTGCCGCGTCGATGCTGGCATGCGTTCGCGGTGAGGCCGGAGACGCTCTTGCGTTGGCATCGGCGGCTCGTCGCGCGCCACTGGACGTACCCACACCGGCCTCCGGGCCGGCCGCCGGTCAACGACGAGGTGCGCGGGCTCGTGCTGCGACTCGCGCGCGAGAACACGAGCTGGGGATACGTCCGGATCGTCGGCGAGCTGCGCAAGCTCGGGATCGACGTCTCCGCCACGCTGGTGCGCAACGTGCTCAGGGCAGCCGGTGTTCCGCCGGCACCCGAGCGCGACCGGCTGGACTGGCGCTCGTTCCTGCGCCAGCACGCCTCGACGACGCTCGCCTGCGACTTCCTCACCGTCGACACCGTGTTGTTGCGGCGGCTGTACGTGCTCGTCTTCATCTGCATCGGCAGCCGCCGAGTCGAGTACGTCGCTTGCACGCCCAACCCCGACGGCGCCTGGATGCTGCAGCAGGCGCGCAATCTTGTAATGGACCTCGACGATCGCGGCCAGCGGCCGCGGCTCCTGATCCACGACCGCGACGCGAAGTTCAGCCGTGCCTTCGGCGCTGTCTTCTGCAGCGAAGGAATCAGGGTGATCCGAACGCCGGTCAGGGCACCGAACGCGAACGCGCACATCGAGCGCTGGGTCGGCAGCGCCCGGCGGGAATGCCTCGACCGGCTGCTCATCTTCAACCGGCGCCAGCTCGAACGGGTCATGCGCGTCTACGTCCGGCACTACAACGAGCGGACGCCGCACCGCGCGCTCGACCTGGAAACGCCCGATCCGCCCACGATGGCTCCGGCGGTAGGCGATCGTGTTGCATCAAAGACGCCGACGATCCGACGGCGCGACCTCCTCGGCGGACTCATCCACGAATACGAAGCCGCCGCAGCATGAGATCGAGTTAATGCACCCCACGGGGTTCACGAGATCACCGAGGATTTCGAGCTCGAGGACGTGTGGGAACTTGTGGGGTGCAGAAATTCGGTGCGTGCCCCGAGAAATCTGCGATTTGCAGGCAGGACGCTAATTTTGGCACCCCACAGCCAAAACTCCGTTTACGCCGTGGATCATCCCGATTTGCAGCGGTACCGAGTGCTGACGCCCACGGATGACGCCGAAAAGCTGAGAGGCCGACCGTCGATAGCTCTGGGCCCACCGGTCTCCGACCACGTGTCTCTGAGTGGAAACTGGTGCTGCGGCCATGATCCCGGAGAGGCGGTTGCGTTCCAACGAGGGCGCCCACCAGAACGCCCCCTTTTCCGAATCCTGGATTGCAGGAAGATCGTATTTGTGCACCCGACGGGTCGTTGATGTCTGTTCAAATCCCGCCCCCCGCTACTTCGTGTTGCCCGTCACAAGCGGGCCTCTTCGCTGGGCGGGCTCAGCTCCTCTCGAACAGAGACACGACGTGCTCGTACACGGCGTCTGGGGACTCGAGATATGCGAAGTGGCCACACTCTTCGAGCACGAACAGGCGCCCGCACGGCATCGCGTGCGCGATACGGGCGGCGAGTGCTACGGGGATGAAGTCGCGTTCACCGTGGATGACCAACGTGGGAATGCGGAGTGGCTTCAGCTTGCGAATGAGGTCGTACCCGTCGGACCTCCAGGTTTCGTCGTAGAGTCGCTGCTCGATCGCCCGCGCCGTCAGCACGCTCTCCTCCGTAAAGTGCGTTCTCAGCCGCCGGATCATCTGCTCGAGGTGTTCGTGCTGCGGAACTGTCGCGCTGAAGTGGATGCGGTAGTACTCCATCTCCGCCTCGAGATCTCCAGCTCGGTAGCGGGCGCTCGATGCGATTGTCTGCATACGCTCGACGTCACCGGCCGCGCGCGTGCTGGGGAGGTGTTGCCGGAGAGCCAGCCAATCTTCGGCCGATCCCGGTGCTGTGTCGACGAGGATGAGATGGGACACGCGATCGGGGTGGCGTGTCGCGTACTCCATCGCCAGAACGCCACCCCATGAGTGGCCCAGCAGCGCCGCGGAGGCGAATCCGGAGTGGCGCCGCACGGCGTCGAGGTCCTCGATCTCTGAAGCAATGCTGACTTCCTCCGGCTGTACGTGTCCGGCCGACCTCCCGCGTCCTCGCTGGTCGTAGTAGACAAGGCGGAACGAGGCGGCGAGCCGATCCATCTCGGGGCGCAAGTAGTGGTGGTCGAAGTCGGGTCCGCCATGGAGGACGATGATCGGCCGCCCCTCGCCAATTGCTCGGTAGTACAGCCGGGCACGATCCGTCAGCACATGCCCTTCGGACGGACTGTGGTCGTTGACGGAGGAAGCGGTGGTCATTCCGTGCGGTCCATCATCACCGACCATGTTCGTCGATTCTCAAGCTAGGCCGCGCTACGGCAGCGGCCGGACGTCGCTGAAGCGGTAGGCGGTCGTTGATGTCTGTCCAAAGCCCGCCCCCGCTACCTCGTGACGAGCCGCACAAGCGGCTCGTCGCATTTCCTGGCTTGTTCCGCGTCGGCCGGAGTCCTAGCATCCGGTCCTCAGCAGGCAACGTTGGGAGGTAACGATGGCGTCTCTGTATGAGCGACTCGGCAGCCTCGACTCGATCAGGGCGGTGGTGGATTCCTTCGTGGCTCGCTGCGCAGGCGATGACCGGATCAGCGGGAAGTTCGAGCGGACCGACATCCCGCGGCTCAATAAGATGCTCGTCGACCAGGTGTGCGAGGCGGCCGGCGGCCCCTGCACCTAGACGGGCCGGGACATGCGGGAGACGCACGACGGGATGGCGGTTACGGCGGGCGAGTTCGATGCACTCGTCGAGGATCTGGTAGTGACACTCGGCGAGTTCGACGTTCCCCAGGCGGAGCAGAACGAGTTGCTCGGCCTGCTCGAGCCGATGCGCAGCGACATCGTCGAGGTCGAGTCGGCGGAGACCGGGACGCCGCGCCCGGAGACCTACCGCGCTGCGCCCGCTCTGAGTTGACGACGGCGCTCGACGTCGTCGTCGTGGGCGGCGGCGCCGCGGGCTGTGTCGTTGCGGCGCGGCTTGCAGATTCGGGCTCGCGCTCGGTGCTGCTGCTCGAGGCGGGTCCCGATCTGCGCGCCGACACGCCGTCGGAGATCCGCGACGGCTGGCGCATCACCCGCGACTTCGACTGGGGCTATCTGGCAGAGCCCGATCCGCACGGCGTCGTCCGGAACCTCTGGCGCAACAAGCTGCTCGGGGGCACCTCGTGGGTGACGCGCTTCACGCCTCGCGGATCCCCGGCCGACTACGACAGGTGGGCGGCGCTCGGAAACGAAGGCTGGGGATTCGAGGAGGTGCTCCCGTACTTCAAGCGACTTGAGACGGATGTCGACTTCGGCGACGAGCCTTGGCACGGCGATCGCGGCCCGATGCCGTCCACTCGCTACCTCGAGCTCGAGTACACAGAGGTTGCGGCAGCCGCGCTGCGCGCGATCATTGCGGCGGGGTTCGCGGCGATCGAGGACCACAACCGGCCGCGTGCAGTGGGCGTGGGCCGGATGCCGATGAGCACCCGCGACGGCGTGCGTGTCACGACCGCGGATGCATACCTCCCGGCGGGCGGGACGCCTGCGAACTTGACGATCCGCGCCGACGCGCAGGTCGCAGACGTCCTCTTCGACGGCATCGCCGCGACTGGCGTTCGGCTCCTCGACGGGACGACGGTGGATGCGGGCTGGGTCGTGCTCTGCGCGGGAACGTACGGGAGCCCGCCGATCCTGATGCGCTCGGGCATTGGCCCCGCTGACCATTTGCGTTCCGTCGGGATTCCGGTCCGGATCGATCTGCCCGGCGTTGGCGAGAACCTCGCCGACCATCCCGCGGTCAGCATCGACTGCGGCTATCGCGGACCGGTTCGGACTGCACCCGTCCTCCACAGCATCACGACGTTTCACAGTGCGGGCCGCTCGAGCGATGAAACGCCGGACCTGATGTTCTGGCTCTCCGACCCGGGCCGTTCGTCCGACGGCATGGCGCTGTTCGAGATCGAGGTCGTGCTCCTCCGGCCGCGCGGCCGAGGGACCGTCCGGCTGCGCTCGGCAGATCCGGCGGACGCTCCCCGCGTCGAGCTCCCCAACTTCCGCGATACCTTCGACGTCGAGCGGCTTGCCGAGGGCTACGACCGCGCCCTCGACGTCGCGCGCAACCCTGAGATTCGATCGCTCTGCGCCGAGACGCCGGCGCCGGAAGGACGAGCCGACGAGGTGGTGCGTGCGAACGGGTACTCCCTACCCCATGTCGTCGGGACCTGCTCAATGGGCCCCCGGCCGGACGACGGCGCGGTCGTCGACGCATCCGGACGCGTCTACGGGGTGGAGCGACTCAGCGTCGTCGACGCGTCGATCATGCCCGACGTGCCGTCTGGGTTCACGCACATCCCCACGATCATGATCGCCGAGCGACTCTCGGACGAAATCGTCTCGCTGCTCTAGACGCTCACGATCAGCCGAGTCCCCGAACCTCGACGAAGCGGTAGGCGACGCGGTCGGGGAAATGTGTCCAAGTCCCGCCCCCGCTACTGAGGAAGGCCCGCATATGCGGGCCTTCCCTTTTGTCGCGCGACGTCCCGCCCCGCTACTTCTTCGGTGGCGGCGGTGTCGTGGACGGCGTGTCGCGCGTGGTGGCAGCCACCGTCTTGACCACGGTTCCGTTTGCCGCTCGAGGCTGCAGCCAATCGAGAAATGCCGTGAGCTGCTCTAGCGTCGCGCCGTATTCGCCACAGTCGGAGCAGATCGAGCCGAAGACGAGCTGAACCCAGCCGCCACCGTTGCTCTCAGCCTGGGTGACGTACTGTTCCATCGTCGCGAGCGACGTCGTGCTGCGAATGTCCGGCAGCGTTCGCGTCGCGAACGGATCGGCGGCCGGAATTGTCTCGGCGAAGGCGCAGCTCGGACAGAGGTTCGAGCGGATCCCGCCCAGTGCGCGGGCGGATGTGTAGCCACACCCCTGAACGATCGACTCTGTGCTGCCGTTGTACGCCCCATAGGGGTACGCGAAGCTCGTGACCGGCGCGAATCCTCTCTTGATGAGGTTCAACCGGTCGCTGCAAATCTGTTGACGCTGCTGATCGGGTGTCAGCAGCGTCAGGTTCTGGCCGGTCAGCGCATGTGCGGCGATCTCGTTTCCATCGGCCGCCAAATCGTGCAGCTGGGTCCACGTCATCCGCCAGGCGCCGGGGTCGTCGCTGGTGAGCCCGCTGTTCACGAAGAACGTTGCGCGCATGCCGTGACTGCGCAGGGTTTCCCGGACCGAATACTGCGTTTTCGGGCCGTCGTCGAACGTCAGCGAGACAACGGTCTGCGCACGAGTTCCGCCGGCTGCCGCGTCAGCCCGGCCGCCGGCGTTAGCCAACGCGACCGCGATCGCTGCCGCGAGAGTCACGAGCAACCACCGAGGCGTCAGACCACAAGTCGACGAATCGCGCCTGGCGCGGCGCGGTTTCTTCAGCTTCCTTGCGCACATCCTCATAGGTCACGTTGTAGGTGGAATGCAACGCCGGCCCAAGAGCTGAAGGTCCGGGGCGTTCGGCACGAACGTCTAGGTCGGTGGGCCTCCGGCCAGCAAGACCCGCTAGCTCCACACGTGGCGATCGAAGCAAAGCGTTTACTCCGATCGGTGCGCGTAGGCGAAGGGATGCTGATACACCTCGGCCGCCTCGGCGCCGGTGACCGCGATCGCCACCTCTTCGGTCGTCATCGCGTCGTAGGCGAAGACGATCAGCGACTCCTCGTCGCGGTTCCAGATCAGTGCGACCTCGATGCCTCCGCCGCTCCGCGTCGCGATGTCGACCAGATCCCCCATGACTCCACCATGCGCTCCGGCGCATCGAGGTGCGCTGTCCGAACGGTGAGATGTATCTGGACCGTTGGTCAGCGGAATCGACTCGCTCGCGTCCAATAATTGAGGCGCGATGACGATGCGCGTGCGTCTCACCGAGCCGACTTTGCTGCCGGACCTGGTTGACCTGTTCCTTCGGAACGGGTGCGTGGCGCACGTCGTCGGGGACGACTCCTGCGACGTGGTGCACGTCCATGCCCGGGATGCCGAGGAGGCGTGGCGCGAAGTGGCGTTCTTCGTCCGCGCGTGGCACACCCAGCATCCCGAGCTCGACGCTGTACTGACGCGCTGACGCTAGCCTGAAACTGCGGCCTCGAGGAGCGGGGACTCGAGGAGGCCGAGCTGGTACGCGCGATGGAGCGCCTCGGTGCGCGTCGAGACGCTCAGCTTGCGGTAGATGTTCGTCAGGTGGAACTTGACCGTCTGCTCGGCGAGCCAGAACTCCTTCGCGATCTGCTTGTTCGACATGCCCCCGCCGAGCGCGGTGAGGATCGTGAGCTCGCGGTCACTCAGTCCCGCTTCCTTGGTCGCGTTCGTGTCCGCGGAATCCACCTCTCCGAACATCTGATGGAGAACCGTCCCGTTCACGGCTTGGCGCAGTGCAGCGGCCAGGTCGCGCGGGTCGATGTGCTTCCGGATGAAGGCCGTCGCTCCGCGCGCGAAGGCGGAGCGGATGACGGTCGCGTCCTCGACGCCGGAGAGGACGACTGCTTTCACGTCCGGATGCCGCTTCTGCAAGAGCTCGAGGCAGGTCAATCCGTCCATTCCGGGCATTCGCAGGTCGAGCAGGACGATGTCCGGCTGGGTCTGCCCCACCAGCGGGAGCACCTGCGGGCCCCTGCTCGTCGCCGCCACTACTTCGAACTCGTCTGCCGCTTGCGCGAGCGCGATGCGGATTGCCTCCAGCATCAGCTCGTGATCGTCTGCAACAAGAACCTTCAGCCGCCGCATAGCTGTTCCCCCTTTGTCGTCCTCGGATCCCCTCGAACGCACCGTGCATCGCCGTTGCCGAACCACCATCCCTCGAACGAGGATTCGGACTCAGGTCCAGTCGAAGGGCTAGCTTCAGGCCACCGGCGGCCCGACCCGAAGGCTGTTCGGACGGAGAGGGAATTGGACGAACCGACCGCGATATCTTGAATTCTCTGTTAGTCCTCAACATGGCGATCGGAGCGTTTCTTCTTGTTGCGGTTGTGGCGGCCGGCGCGCGCGGCCGTGGGCAGCCGCAATCCCCCCGGGCGCGCCTGGCGGCATGGGGTCTCGTGGTCGTGCCGCTCCCGCTGGCGGTGACCCTGCACGTGTTCTTGCGACTTCCGGTTGTCGTGGACGAGGCGGCGTTTGCGACCGGTGCAGTCGCGTTCGCGGCGGGCGCGTTCGTCCTCCTCGGTCGAGACGATGCCGGCTCGGGCGGACCGCCGAGTGACGACGTCGAGCCGCCCTGGTGGCCTGACTTCGAGCGAAGGTTCCGGCGGTACTCGACGCGGCGCTCGCCCCGGCCCGACGGACTCGTCAGATCGTGAGCGTTCAGCTCTTCCTCTACGCGCTGGTGGCCGGCTCGGCCGCGATCGCCTTGTGGATCCTCGCTCGTTATGCCGCTTTCGGGCCGCGGTCCCTCTTCTGGGCCGGCGTCCACGTTGTCGTCGCCTATGTCCTGTTGCGGCTGGTGCCTTTCGTGATCGGCACGATCGGAAGCAGCGACACCCTTGGTCTGCGGTACGGCGCCGTGTTCGGCGTGGCGCTCCCGATGTTCGTGTACGCATTCCTCAGTGGGGGATGGGTGACCCGCGCGGCGGCCGGTCTTCTGCGGCGCTAGTCGCGGAGGCGTCGACGGCAGATCAATACACGAGCGGGATCAGCCGGTAGCGCACGGAGTCGCGGTAGCCTTGATAAGCGGAGTCGGCGGCGAGGACCAGCTCCTCCTCGCCGATGCGGATCATCTGGAACGCCGTGCCCACGCAGAGCAGAAGGACGTTGCGTAACGACGGGTTCTCGGCGACGTAGGCGACGTAGCTGATCAGGTAACCGGTGTACGCCGGATGACGGACGATGCCGTAAGGGCCGCCGGTCTTGATCCCGCGATTCGCCGCGACGAGACCGAAAGACCGTCCGAGCACGCCGAGGCTGACGAGCGCTACGCCGACGCCGAGCAGCTGCGCAGCTTCGGCCGCGACGTGAGGTAGCCCTTCGCCCCCTGGACGCGCGAAGAGCATCACGAAGCTTCCGATCGGCGCTGCCACCCATGCCAGCGCCCGCCCGCTGATCTCCCTGGGCGATCGACGGCAGAGGAACAGGATCGCCACCCCGTGGGGTGCACTTATTCGATCTTCCTGCAATCGGACGGATTCTGCGCGCGACTGAGTCTGTGCACTCTGCATACGCTCGGCAACGACCCGGCTCCTTGGTACATCGGCTACGGGGTCTGGCTCGGCGTGAAATGAGACTCGCCTTGCGTCGCTGCGGCGACGGGGTGCACGGCAAGTTCGTAAAGACGCACGCGTCCGCCGGGGATCCCGCCGAGGGATCGCTCACCCAGGTCCCGCACGTGAATCGCTGAAGCCCCTCGTTCTCGAGCAGGCTCGCAACCGCCTGCGAGACCAGAATCTGCCCGCCTGCGGCCTCGTTGCAGATTGTCGCCGAGCGAAGGCCGACCGGACCTGTCGATCTAGCGGCCGCAGCGCTGCCGGCGTCAAGCCCAACCTTCAGTGTCAGCCCTGGACAGAACGCTGCTACTGCACGCTGCCCCGCGGCTGCCGCGAGCGCAGCCTGCTGTGCGGTCGGAAACGACGCGGAAACCGTATCGAAAAACGCTGTCGGTTCATGTCCGCCCAGCTCCTCGAACACGACCGTGAGCAGGCGCTGGTACTCGGTCAGGAACGACTCGACTTCGCCGGGCCCGAGCTCGCGGATGAACCGGCTGATGTTCCTCGCGTCGACGAACAAGACCACCACCGTGCCCGAGAGGGCGAAGGTAGGCGTGAGCTCGCCGCTACCGACCCCGGTCGGCGTCTCGAGCGAGGGGTCGTGGTTCAGGATCGCCTTCTCCAGCCGTTGCAGCGGGAGGCTCGGCTCGATCCCCAGCTCGCCGACCAGCGTCTCCCGGGCCTCGCGATAGCAGCGCAGCGCGTCCGCCTGCCGACCCGAACGGTAGAGCGCCAGCATCAGCTGGCTCCGGGGACGCTCGCGCAGCGGGTGCTCGGCGACCAGCGCACCGAGCTCGCCGATCAGCTGCTCGTGCATTCCGAGCGCGAGGTCGCAGTCGATCCGGTCCATCTGCGCCGCCAGCCGCAGCTCCTCCAGTCGGCCGGCCTCGTTTCGGGCTCCCGACTCGAGTTCGATCCCAGCCAACACCGGCCCGCGCCAAAGCGCGAGCGCCTCGCCCAGCAACGCCCGCGCGGAGTCGAGCTTGCCGGCGGCCGTTCGCTCGCGGGCGTCTGCGATCAGCCGCTCGAAACGGGCGGCATCCAGCCGCTCCGGCTCGACCTCAAGCGCATAGCCGGGCGCCCGCGTCGCCACCGGGCTATCCCCGTGGTGCGCGAGCATCTTCCGCAGCTGCGACACGTGCACGTTCAACGCCTTCGCAGCTGTCAGCGGAGGCGACTCGCCCCACAGCTCCTCAATCAGGCGGCCGCGGGAAACGACCGCGCCGGCGTGCAGGAGCAGGACGGCTAGGAGTTCCCGCTCCTTTCGCGATCGCAGCGGGAGCTCGCGCCCCCCGTCGAGGACCTGCAACGGGCCGAGAATGCGGAACTCCACCCTGCTGTTGTACCGCCTCGGTCGCGACCGATAAAGCGCGGCGCGCGCCGGCCTTTATCCGCCCTTAGCCGCGCCGTTATCGCGACCGGCCAGGCTCGGTGGCGTCACCAACCGATCCCGAAAGGAACAATCGTGCGCCGTCTGTCGATCTTCGCCCTGACGAGCGTCACCGCGCTGGCGCTCGCCGCTACTGCAGTTGCCGACGGTCCTGCCATCACATGGAACTCAAGCGGCACGACGACGCCGCAGTTCTTCGCAAGCTGCGGCAGCTACAACATCCTGTTCACGTTCAGCGCCGAAGGCCACCGCCAAAGCTGGTACGACGCAAACGGTGCGCTCTTGCGCGAGCAGCGGCACGTGCAGTTCACGGGCACGCTCTACAACGCGAGCGATCTCGCCAAGCAGGTCACGTACGACGGGTCGTGGGAGCGCTTCTACGACGCGTCGATGCAGACGTGGACGATCACCGGCCGCCACTTCCGCGCCGAGCGACCCGGCGGGGCCGTGATCGCAGTCGACGCCGGGCGCGAGCTGTACGACGCGCTCACCGGCAGCTTCCTCTCCGAGGGTGAAGGCGCGAACAACTACTCCGGCTTCGTTACCGCGGTCTGCGCCGCGCTCGGCGGCTGAGCAGATGACGGCCGACGGGAGTGAGAGTACCGGGGACGCCTACAGGGGCGAGGTGTGGACGGACGCGCGCGGCTACGCGACCGTCGCGCTGCCGCGCGCTGCCGGGCGCCTGCACGGAAACGTCGCCTACGAGCTCCGTCCGTTCGCACCCGGCGTCACCGCGAAGGTCGCGGCCGAGCTGATGGACGGCCGCTTCACGATCGCCACCGACGAGCCGCACGTCAAGGTCGCCTGGCGCGTCAGCGGCCGGCGACCGAAACCTCAACCGAAGGAGAAGCGATGAAGAAGCTTGGTTTGGCCACGGTTGCCGTGGCCGCGTTTGCGCTCGCCGCGTTTGCGTCCGCGGCGTTGGCCATGGAACCCGCGACCTACTCGTTCGACATCAGCCGCACGTACTACGCGCCGTTCACGAGCGCGCATTGCGGCATCCCCGTCTACATCACCGCGGACGGGTCGGTGGAGATCACGCTGTTCTACGACCAGGACGGCAACGTCGTCCGCGAGATCGACCGTGCCCCCGGCTTCACGGACACGTTCTTCTCGCCCGCGACCGGGCAGTCGTTCACAGTCCACTCGCCGTTCGTGGCGATGTACGACTACGGCGCGGGCGCGACGCTGGGCGGCCCGGCGACGATCACGCTCGTCGGGACCGAGGGTGACGCCGGCGGGCCGGGGACGGCCGTCACGGCGGGACGCGTTGTCATCCCCGGCGTCGTCACCGGGTTCTCGCCGGAGGGGATCCCGCTCGTCGACCCGGCGGGCGAGCCGACGTCCCAGAGCGGCACGTTCCCCGACTTCCTGACCGTCGGCCTTCCCGAGCGCTGCGCGGCGCTCGGCGGGAGCGTCCAGTAGAGGAGGGACCTTGAAGAACACGCTGATCATCGGAATCGCGGTCGCTGCCGCACTCGTCGTCGCTGCCGGTGCGGCGACACCGGCACACGCAACGTATCCCGACGCGACGAACGGCCGCCTCGCCTTCGGGATCACCGTCGGCGGCAATGCCAACCCCGACGTCTACTCAGTGCTGCCGAATGGGCACGCGCTGCGACAGCTCACCGACGACCCGGGCTTCGACGGCTGCGCGGCCTACTCCGCAGACGGCCACTCGATCGCCTGGTGCGGTCCGGGAGGCATTTGGTCGATGAAGCAGGACGGAACGGAGAAGCGGCAGCTGACGACGTTCGGCGTCTTCCCGGACATTTCACCGGACGGTAGTAAGGTCGTCTTCAACGGGCGATTCCCAGCCTCGGCCGATCCGAACGTCTTCGTCGTGAATATCGACGGCACGGGGCTGACGCAGCTGACAGCGGACACGGCGAACGACGGTTTTGCGGCTTGGTCGCCCGACGGCAGCAAGATCGTCTTCGAGAGCAACCGCACCGGCACGCAACAGCTTTGGCTGATGAACGCCGACGGCAGCAATCAGACACAGCTGACCTTAGATCCTGCGTCGAAAGACCAGGTGCCCGATTGGGCCCCGGATGGCTCGAAGATCGCCTACGTCGTCAACGTCCCCGGCCGGCGCGGCGGTGACGTCTGGGTCATCAATGCCGACGGCACCGACCCGCACCCGATCACATCGGACGTCGACCTGCTGGGCACCGCCTGGTCACCCGACGGAACCCAGATCGCCACCCTGAACTGGACAACGCGCACCGTCGAGACGATGAACGCCGACGGCAGCGACCGCCGCGCCGTCCACCCGCTCGGCATCCAGTTCATCCCCGGCTGGCAACCCCGCGGGACTGGATCGGATGGGGAGGACTGAACGCTCACTACCAAGGAGGCATACGCGAGAGGAAATGCACATGCGTAAGGCACTCATCACCGGTTTCGCAATCGGTGTCGCGCTCGCGGTCGTGGGGAGCGTGGCGACTCCTGCGCGCGCGACCTATCCGGGCGCGAACGTGTCGGGTGCGCAAACTCGATTTCTGCTGGAAGGACGACGATTCGGACCGAGTTTGTGCACCCGTGGGGTTCAGAAACTCTGTCGGCCGCGATCCCTTGATTCATGCTGGTGTCTGTTTCGCCATCGAACCAGGCTGTCGATCGTCGACCTGCCGAGAACCGACTGGGCGGCTGCCGATCCTGGCGAATCGGCCACGTTTGACTTTGGCCCGACAGATCTGGTATTCGCGCGCGCGCGTGAAACACAATGAGCGCGTATCGGAGAGGGCCGGGCTGCGAAGGGTGCCGTCGAGGTGTACGGAGATTGATCGCCGGTCAGGCCGCGTGTTCGTACTCGTGGATGAGGCCGCCGAGGAGGTCGGTGCGCGTGAGTTGTGCAAACGGCGGTGCTCGGAGCGGAATCGCGCTCCTGCTCGACCGCTCAGGCGGGCGAAGTGCAAGCGACCGGTGCGGCCTATGGCGGTTGTGTGCGCCGGGATAAACCGGCATGGGGAAGGAGAGGAGGGAGCTCTACATCGAAGGAGTAGCGATCCACGGTGGCCCCGAGTCATGCGCTGGCGTTCGTGAGGGCGTCGGTGAAGCGTTGATAGGGGTACGCGTAGGCTGGGCTATTGAGCCGCGAAATCAACGT
>WNFV01006108.1_pt1 | contig 15396 bp, 6 predicted proteins | sample 5400101 | NCBI WGS metagenome assembly WNFV01 (sample SAMN13153361, study PRJNA577476) | soil metagenome | isolation source: 115 cm soil or saprolite under grassland replicate 1 | place: USA:California | collected 2016-06-15 | reverse complement strand
GCAGGATGTAGATATAAGACTGGTCGCTCGCACCGTAGCTCTGACGGACGAAAAAGACCGTCGCGAGCAGACCGATCGCCAGGAACAACCATGACGAGCGACGCATCCCGCGCCACCACCACAGCGCGAAACCCGCCACGCCCAGGACGATTCCGAGCGGTGAGAGATACCAGCCAACTCGCACCAGGTTCGCGAGCGGAATCGTGTAGACTTCCCGATTGTCGGTGGGGACTTCAATCGGCGCGCCGATGTAGCCCTGGAGTGCGATACAAGCCGCGCCCGGCTGCGCGATCCGGGCTGGAGTCAGGCAGGACGGCAGTGCCGCGAGTACCCCCGGCGTCAGGATACGCGGCCGAATCAGATACCCATAAGCCGCGAATGCGAGGATCCCAAGCGCCGAAACAACCAGCAGCACCCGCGCCCAGCGCTTCGCGGCCCGCTCGCCCAGGGCGAGGAGCGGCTGGCCCCACCGGCGCAGCGCGAATAGGCCGATCAGCGCGATCAGGACGATCGCCGCCTCGATTCCGATCCGCTGCACATTCCAGTCGTACAGCCCAGGGCCACGCCGAATGCCGACCTTACTGTTCTGGGTTGAGAGATAGAGCGTCCTAAGCGTCGGCGTCAGGAAGGGAAGCGAGATCAGCGAAGTAAGCGCGTAGTCTTGAAGACGAGCGTAGAGCGTATCGAAGAAGTAGGCCCGCGCGATGAACATGATGTGCAGCGCGGCGTGGACCAACATCGCGCCCAGGCCACCAGCCAATAGTGTGTGGATTCGCGACCAGCGGCGCGTTAGCCAGATATAGAATAGGTAGACGGCGAGCGGGCCGACGACGAGCGCGAAGTCGATCCGCGCCAGCGTCACCTGCCCAAAGGCGATGCCCGCGATCAGCGCCGCGAAGCCGGAACGACGACCGACCGCCGACCACCGACCACCACTCGTAATCTCTTCCTGGTCGGTGGTCGTCATCACAGCGAAGAAATACAGCCCCGCGAAGGTCAGGAACTGGACGGTCGCCTCTGAGGTCGAGTAGCGGCTGAACCAGACCTGGACACCGTTGAGCGCCAGGAATAGCGCCGCCAGCACCCCAACCCAAGGGCCAGCCAGCCGTCGTCCGAGCATCCCCACACTCCAGACGCCGAGGAAGCCAAGCAGGCCAGTCGCGAGCAGCCCGCCGCGCAGCCCGAGCAGCGCGGCGAGCAGACCGATCCAGGCCGGGTAGAGATGGAAGAACTGCGGGACGACTCGCCCACGCTCCAGGTCGCCCTCGTTGATGTAAAAGCCAGCGGCGCGCAGCCGAGTCGCGATGTTCCGCTCGGGGTGCTGAGCACCGAGGAAATTGGTTTCGGCCTGCGCTGCGGCGGCGCTCAATTCAGGATCGGCGGCGGACTGATCCTGACCGATCTGCGCGACAAGCGGGTCGTACTGGACGATCGCGCCGGTGCGCGCGATTGCGAAGCCGGTATTGGCATACACGCCGGCGTCGCGCACCCCCAGGACGACCTCGAAGGGCCGTCCGACCAGCAACGCGCAGATGAGGCCGACGACGATGAAACCGAGGATATCCCATCTGGCGACGAGCGAGGAGCGTACGGGCACAATATATCGTGCCCGTACGCTCCTCGCTCGTCGGTCGTCGCTGGTTGTTGGTTCGATGCGCGCGACGATCCCTAGCGGTGATTGCGGCAGCCGTAGCACGCCACGCCGCAGCGCGCTGACCGCGCAACCGGCGCACACCACAAGCAGCAGGAACAAATGCAGCCATGCCGAGAAGATGCCCAGCTCGGCGAGTGTGAACGCCAGCCAGCCGTTCAGCAGCGCGCCGACGACGACCCGCTCGTAGTAACGCTCCAGTGGATCGGCGGGCTGCGCGGCACCCAGCAGCGCATAGTAAATAAGCGTACCAGGGAGATAGAGCAGCGGGGTCAGAATAACGATGGCGAGCGCGGCCAGCACAAATAGTCGCTCCTTTCACGTTTGTCGCGGATTATACTATAATCTAGTGATCTCGATCCGTGTGATGCGTGGCCCCTGCATCTCCAGAACGGTCAGGCGCACATTCTTATAGGTGAGGCTGTCGCCGATGCCGGGCAGGCGGCCGAGCCGTGCTAGGATGAAGCCGGCCAGTGTCTCATAATCGCCCGGTGGGATGTCGAGGTTAAGCTCCTCGTTAACATCTTCCACCCGAATCTGGCCCTCGACGACGCTCGTACGCTCATCGATCGTCGTCAGCGCGGTTTCGTCGTGTTCCAGCTCGTCGCTGAGATCGCCCATGATCTCCTCGACCAGATCCTCCATTGTCACGACGCCGGCCATGCCGCCATACTCGTCGATCAGGACGACCATGCGGATATGCTTGGCGCGCATCTCCTGAAGCAGCTCGCCAATGCGTTTGCTCTCGGGCGTAAAGAACGCCGGGCGGATCAGCGGCGTGATCGGCTGGTCGAAATCGGCCGCACCCTCGTGCAGCGCCACCAGCAGATCTTTGGCCGAGATGATCCCCGCGACATCATCGACACCGCCCGGCCCAAGCACCGGGAAGCGCGTATGGCCGGTCTGCGCGAAGCGATCGAGGAACTCGCGAATCGTCGCGTCGTAACCGATCGTCACCACCTCGGTACGTGGCAGCATCGCCTGATAGGCCGGCCGGTCGGCGAAGGCGAGGACATTGATCAGCATCTCCTGTTCCTGGGCCTCCAGCGCGCCGGCCTCACCGCTCTCCTCGACCAGCAGCCGCAGCTCCTCGGCGGAATGAACCTTGGTATGACCGCCGTTCTCGCGGATGCCGAAAAGGCTCAACACTGCGGTAGTAGCCCAGTCGAGAAACCGGATGACCAGCCCGAAGACACGGTTGAAGATCGCGAGCGGATGGGCGATAAACAGCGCGGCGCGCTCCGGCGCGCGGATGGCGAAGACCTTGGGCGCCTGCTCGCCTAGCACGATATGCAGCGACGTGATGATAAAAAACGACACAGCGACCCCAATCGCATGGCTGGTCGCCGTCGCGGTATCGTGGGCCACCGCGAGGCCGCCGAGCACATACACCAGCAGCGCCTCAATCGGTGGATCGACCATGGCGGCGATCGTGCCTTCACCAATCCAGCCGAGCGCCAGGCTCGCCAGGGTGATGCCGAGCTGCGCCGCCGCGATATAGCGGTCGAGGTTGTCTTGCATCCGCCGGATCAGCGTGGCAGTCGTGTTGCCGCCGACGGCAAGCTGTTCGAGCCGCGTCCGGCGCGCGGTGACCAGTGCGAACTCGGCAGCGACGAAAAAACCGTTCAGCGCCACCAGCGCCAGCACACTGGCGAGCCCCAGCACGATAGAAAAGACATCGGTCATCGTCGTCTTACTCCTGGTCGCTCCTATTCACGCCGCTAGTATACCAGACCAGCCCCCTGCCCGAAACGAGAAGTGGCTATTTGCATCTCGCGGATGGGCGTGGTACCATACGGGTGCCGCGGGCCGCTAGCTCAACGGCAGAGCACGTCGCTCATAACGACTTGGTTCCAGGTTCGAATCCTGGGCGGCCCACCAGACTGAGAACCACCCAGAGGGTAGGTACCCTCTGGGTGGTTTTGGGTGTCATGCTGAGGATGAGTCGAAAGAGCTGCGCCGCCTTGGGGAAGCGCCGGAGTAGCTGCCGTTGAGCGCCAGGAAATACAGCAGGATGACATCGTTGAAGAACCGGATCGCGACTGTGACCCAACCCGAGCCATGCATCGCACCCTCAGGTTCAGGAATCCACGAAGCCTGCCCAGAGCTTGTCGAAGGGAACACGCAGCGACACGAAGATGAGAGCATCAGGCAGCCGATCATCCTGCGATGATCAGCACAATCGATCATATATCAGACTATGACGCGGTCGCTGGCGTAGTCCTGATCATTGGTCAGGCGCACGGGGGCGGCGCGCGAGGACCGCGTTCACGCGCGCGATCAGTTCGGGGAAGCTGAACGGCTTGACGATGTAGTCATCGGCCCCACCCTCGATGCCGGTGACGACATCCTTCTCATGTCCGCGCGCCGTCAACATAATCACCGGGATCGGCTGTGTGTCCGCGTCGGCTTTGAGCTTCTTCAAGACCTGGAAGCCATCATATACCGGCATCATGACGTCGAGCAGAATCAGATCCGGCGATTGTTCGCGTGCGGCTTCGAGCGCCTGGCCGCCGTTCTGCGCCCAGATCACCTCGTGCCCCAGGTGCTTCAGCCGAAAGCTGACCAGCTTAAAGATATTCGCCTCATCCTCGGCGATCAGGATGCGGGCCATGACCTAGTCCTTTCCCCCAACCACATTCCTACGCTCGCCCACCGCGTCTTCAATTACGCGTGGGCCTCCTAGTATATATGATCATGCAACAGATATATTACCTCATCCGCCCTCATTATTACCCATATTAGTAGGTTGCGCAAGCGCGTCGAGCGCGTCCAGGCGGGCCGACACGGCGGCCTCGAGCGCTTCGAGATCCGGCGGCTTCGTGATGATATCGATCGCCCCCAGCGACAGCACCCGAATGATCGCCGACGACGCAACTTCGCTGTCGTTCAGCGCGATCACGGGGATCGCATGGGTCGCGGGATGCTGCTTGAGGACATTCAATACCTGGAAGCCATTAAGCCCCGGCATCCAGAGATCGAGCAGTACCAGGCTCGGCTGGAGCCGGGTCGCCAGCGTCAACCCTTGATGACCATCGGAGGCCGCGAAGGCGTTGAAACCGCGCCGCCCGAGCAGCCCCACGAGCGCCCGCGCCACCCGAGGATCGTCGTCCACGACCAGGGCGATGCTGCGGCTGTTTTGCGCCAGGGTCGCTTGGACGATATCCACCAGCCGGCGCTCGTCGATCGGCCTGGGCAGACAGCCGGCCACGCCAAGCCGCAGCGCGCGCTCCATGTCCTCAATGTCGGAGATCGCGACCACCGGAATGTCGGCGGTTCGTTCATCGGAACGCATCTGTTCGATCAATGTAAAGCCATCCATATCCGGCAGCTGAACCGCCAGGATGACCAACGCGGGGTCAGCCTCGCGCACGATCGCGGGCACCTCGGCCGCTTCGGCGACGACGCGGACGGCGTAACCGGCCTGATCGAGATGGCGTTGAATCAGGCGCGCGCTCGCTAGATCAGGCTCGACAACCAGGATCAGCGGCCGTTCGCCGGCCGCCACGGCCGGCTCTTCCGCCGCCAACTTCTGCGAGCGGCGGAAGAGCGGCAGGCAAAAGGAGAAGGTCGACCCGCGCCCCCGCTCGCTCTCCACCCAGATCGTGCCGCCGTGCAGCTCGACCAGCGACTGCGTGATGTTCAGGCCCAGGCCCGTGCCGCCGATCCCCTGTGTATCGGCGCTGCTGACGCGGTAAAAACGGCTGAACAAGTGTTGCTGGTCGTCAGGTGCGATGCCGATGCCGGTGTCGGCGATGCTGATCACTACCCACCCGTCAGCCCCCTCAGCCTGCACGAGGTGCGCGTCGCTCGGGTCATACGTCAGCCGCGCTCGGACGGTGATTCCACCCTGCGCGGGGGTGTACTTGTGGGCGTTGCTCAACAGGTTGGTGAAAATCTGCACCAGGCGCTCAGGATCCGCATAGACCTGCGGGAGATCGGGCGGGAGATCGATCACCAGTGTCTGCTCTTTGGCGCCGATGATCCCCTGGATCGCCGCGGCGACCGACTGTAAGACCTCGGAGACGATCACTGCTTGCGGTTTCAGCTTGATCTTGCCCGATTCGATGCGCGAGGTTTCCAGAATATCGTCGGTAATCGTCACCAACTGATCGGCGCTAACTTTGACGATCTCGAGGAATTCGCGCACCTCGGCGTTGACCTCGCCGGCATCGCCATCCAAAATCAAGTCGGTGAAGCCTTTGATCGAAGTCAGCGGCGTGCGCAGTTCGTGCGAAACGATCGAGATAAACTCGGTCTTCAGCAGATCGGCCTCTTTTTCGCGCGTCGCATCGCGGAAGATGAACAGCCGCCCGAGGTTCGTCTCGGCGCGGGTGCGCGCCGACCCACTGTACCAGACGAGCGCGCGCCGCGTGGGGAGCAGCACGGTCACTTCGCCGCTCGCTTCCCGCTGTGGATCCGCCAGCAGCGATTCGACGGTTTTCAGAAACTGTTCCGGCTGTTCGAAATGCTCCCAGCTCTTGGCGAGCACTTGCTCGCCGGGCATCCCAAGCGCTTCTTCGGCATCTATGCCGAAGAAGTGGCTGAATGCACGATTCAGCAGCACGACGTGCCGATCCAGATCGATCATGATCACCGCATCGTTGGATGACTCGAGGACAGCGTCCAGGCGATCGCGCTCCATCTCCGCTTCCAGGCGCATCTGGAAGCGCTCGGTGATATCCTGGGTCATTCCGGTGAGCTTACGAACCGCCCCATCGGCATCGACAAGCGGAAATAACGTCGAGGTGAACACCCGCTGTTGTCCGTTGACCATCCCGCTATGGTCGATCTCCAGTGACTCGCCGGCATAGGCCCGCGCCATGAGCGCGGCGAACTGGGCGTCATCGGCAATTGGGAGAACATCCAGGTAGGCGCTGCCATGCACCTGCGCCGCGTCCTCAGCGCCGATCATCCGTAGCCCGGCCTGGTTGATCGACAGCAATCGTCCATCGTGATCGATCTCATACACGCTGAGCGGTAAGTTCTTAACTACCATCCGGTAGCGCGCCTCGCTCTCACGTAACGCCTCCGCAGCCAACTCGCGCTCGGTTACGTCGTGTCCGGCCGCGACAATATAGTGCGTGCCATCTTGCAGCACCTGCGTCGCGTGGGCCTCGATCCAGCGCCAGGATTCGTCGGCATGGCGGTACCGCACGGTCGCCTGAGCAGTGCCCTGGGTGGCGAGCATCCCCATCTTCTCCATCGCGAGGGCCATATCATCGGGATGGATCAGATCAACCGCGGAAGTGCCGATCATCTCCGCTGGATCGTAGCCGAGCACCTGCCAGTAGGATGGGCTGGCATAGACGGTACGCATCTGCTGGTCGAGCACGCTGATCAGGTCGACGGTATTCTCGGTGATCAGGCGGTAGAGTTCCTCACTTTGCTGTAGGGCCGCCTCGGCCTGTCTACGCTCGCTGATGTCGTATATCAGTGCCGCCCGAACCGTGCGCCCATGATAGGGGATGGCCCGGCCCAAAACCTCGATCGGAAATGTGGTTTGATCTTTTTTGCAACCGACCGTTTCATATAGTTGCTCATATCCCGCCCGAATCTTCTGCATGACGAAATCACGAGATTCGGGCGCGATGAGCGTCATCACCTCGCGCCCGATAAGCTCGGCAGGCTCGTATCCCCACATCCTGGCGAAGGTCGGGTTCGCATCCAAAAGGATTCCATTTTCATGAATCCCGATTCCCTCAGACGTGCTCTCGGCGAAGCGCCGGAACCGCTCTTCGCTCTCGCGCAGGGCTTCCTCGGCCTGCTTGCGCTCGGTAATATCGAACATGACCCCTTGGAGGAACAGCGGCCGGCCGGTTTCATCCCGCACGAGCGCGCGCGTGTCGTGGAACCACTTGACCTGGCCATCGCGGGTGAGCATGCGATACTCGGAGGGCACCGGCGTGCCGACGCCGCGCGAACGCTCCACGTCGGCGAGCACGCGCGCGCGATCGTCGGCGTGAATCTGTTGGAACCAGAGCGTATGATCGGCCATCCACTCGGCCTGCGAGAAACCAAGCATCGATTCGATCTGCGGGCTGGTATAGAGCGTGCTGCTGGCGTCGTCGAGCGCCGCGACGTAGGTGATCGCGGGGAGATGCTCGACCAGCGTCCGATACCTGTTCTCGGTCTCGCGGAGCGCATCCTCGGCCTGTTTGCGTGCGGTGATGTCGGTGGTGGTGCCAAAATAACCGTCGATCGCTCCATCGGCGTCGCGGATCGCGACAGCGCTGCCCGATACCCAGGCGATCTGACCATCAGGACGCTGGAGACAGTACTCCATCGCGAACTCGTGCCCGGCCAGCGCCGCCGCGTACCATTCGGCGACGACGCGGTCGCGATCATCCGGGTGCAGGGCGCTCGCCCAGCCGTCGCCCTGTGCTTCGGCCTGCGTAAGGCCGGTGATCGCCAGCCAGCGATCGTTGACGAACAGATAGTCGCCGCGCGCATCGGTTCGGAAGATCCCGACCGGCACATGCGTCGCCATCATACGAAAGCTCTCTTCGCTCTCGCGCAGGGCCTGTTCGGCCTGTTTGTGCTCGGTGATATCGTGCGACATGCCGACCAGGCCAATGACATTTCCCTGCTGATCATAATAAGGGCCTTTTGTCGCCCGAAACCTTCGCGTCACGCCGGCCGCAGTGCTGACTGACTCGTAGGTTTCCGGCTCGCCGCACTCCATGATCCGGCGATCGCGCTCCAATATGCGCCGCGCGGTATCGGGCGAAAACACCTCGGTGTCGTCCTTGCCGATAATGTCCTCCACCGGCCTGCCGAGGAAGCCGGCGCCGACCGAGTTGATCATGAGATAGCGTCCCTGGGGATCCTTCACATAAATCGCATCGCGGCTCAGCTCGCTCACGGCGCGCAAGAGGTTGTAGTTCTGCTGGAGTGCTTCCATGGTGCGCTTGCGCTCGATTGCGTAGCGTATGGAGCGTATCAATGTGCGCCCGTCCACCTGGCCTTTGACCAGGTAATCCTGGGCGCCCTCCTGCAGGGCCTTCACACCAAGCTCCTCATCGTGATCGCCCGTCAGCACGACAATCGGCGTCGCTGGCGCATGGGCATATAGTTTGATAAGCGTTTCAATACCCCAGCTATCCTCCAGCCCGAGATCCAGGAGTATCAGGTCGACGATCGTGTGCTCAAGACATTGCAGCGCATCCGCAAGCCGTCGTATGTGTATCAGCTCGAAGCCAGCGCCCGATTCGGATACGAGCGCCAACAAGAACCGGGCGACGACGGGATCATCTTCGACCAGGAGCAGCTTGAACTGCGTGCCATTCATTGTCATCCCGCACCTCGACGGTCGTTTTTCCGACCAATGAACCGATCTGCCTGCATCGTGGCGGCGTCACAGGCGTAGGCATGGTACCACAGAATCAATCAGATCGGCATAGGCGACGCCGATACCAGTCATCGGCGCTTTCTATTTTTCATGTGACCGATCAGCGACTATAATAAGGTCGGCATACAGAGATCATAAGAGAAAGGTTGAGACCGATGAGTGATCGCTTTTTCGACCCATTTGGCGCCCGCTCGACGCTGGACGTTGGCGGACGGCGCTACACGATTTATAGCCTGGATCGGCTGGCCGAACGAACCGGCGCCGACCTGACACAGCTGCCGGTTTCGATTAAAGTCGTGCTGGAATCCCTGCTGCGCAACGTCGGCGACGGCTTCACCGAGGCGGAAGATGTCGAGGCATTGGCACACTGGACACCCGACAGCGCGAACAAGCGCGAGATCGAATTTAAGCCCGCTCGCGTCCTATTACAGGATTTCACCGGGGTACCGGCGGTGGTCGATCTGGCGGCGATGCGTGAGGCCATGCGCGTTCTCGGCGGCGACCCAGCCAAGATCAATCCGCTCTCGCCAGCCGACCTGGTGATCGACCATTCAGTGCAGGTCGATGCGTACGGCAGCAACGCCGCGCTCCTGATCAACGCTCAGATCGAATTCGAGCGCAACCGCGAGCGCTACGAGTTTCTCCGCTGGGGACAGCAGGCGTTCGACAACTTCACCGTCGTCCCGCCCGCGACCGGGATCGTCCACCAGGTCAACCTGGAATACCTGGCGAAAGTCGTACAGACACGTGAGATCGACGGCGAACTGATCGCCCTGCCCGATAGCCTGGTCGGCACCGACAGCCACACCACGATGATCAACGGGCTGGGCGTGTTGGGTTGGGGCGTCGGCGGGATCGAGGCCGAAGCGGTGCTGCTGGGCCAGCCACTGGCGATGCTGACGCCCGCCGTCGTCGGCGTGCGGCTGAGCGGCGCGCTGCGACCCGGCGCGACCGCGACCGACCTGGTGCTGAGCGTGACCGAGATGCTGCGGCGCGAAGGGGTCGTCGGCAAGTTCGTCGAATTCTACGGCGCGGGCCTGAGCAACCTGAGCCTGGCCGACCGTGCGACGATCGGCAACATGGCGCCCGAATATGGTGCGACCTGCGGCTTCTTCCCGGTCGATACCGAAACGCTGCGCTACCTGCGCGGCACCGGCCGCGATGAGGAACTTGTTCAGCTCGTCGAGGCCTACTACAAGGCGCAAGGCATGTTCCGCACCGACGAGCAGCCCGAGCCGATCTTCAACACGCTGCTGGAGCTTGACCTCGCGACCGTTGAGCCGAGTGTCGCCGGCCCGCGCCGCCCGCAAGACCGTGTCGCGTTGACCGATCTGAAGCGCTCGTTCTGGCAGGCCATGAAGACGGTCTTCAACCGCGAAGTCAAGCCCGACGACACACCCGGCCTCGGCTATATGCGCTGGGTTGGCGAGAGCGGCAACCCGGTGGATATCGAAGCGGTGCCGACTCCGACACGCTACAACATGTACCAGGGCTACCAGGCGCCGGTAAAATTCGACAGCGCCGAAGTGATGCTGACGCACGGCGCGACGGTGATCGCCGCGATCACATCCTGCACCAACACATCCAACCCGTCGGTAATGATCGCGGCTGGTCTGCTGGCGAAGAAAGCGGTCGAGCAGGGCCTGGCAGTCCCGGCCTACGTCAAAACCAGCCTGGCGCCCGGTTCACGAGTCGTCACCGAGTATCTCAAGAAAGCCGGGCTGATGTCATACTTGGAACAACTGCGCTTCAATGTCGTGGGCTACGGCTGCACTACCTGTATCGGCAACAGCGGCCCAGTCGCTGACGAGATCGCGGCGGCGGTGAAAGATCACAACCTGGTCGTGAGCGCGGTGCTGAGCGGCAACCGCAACTTCGAGGGCCGCATCAATCCGGTCGTGCGCGCCAACTACCTGGCCTCACCACCATTAGTGGTCGCCTTCGCGATCGCCGGCACGATCGATATCGACCTGCACTACGAGCCGTTAGGCATCGGCAAGGATGGGCAGCCGGTCTACCTGGCCGACATCTGGCCGAGCGAGCAGGAGGTTCAGGCGACGCTCAGCTCGTCGTTGAATGCCGGCATGTTCCGCGAGCAGTACGCCAACGTTTTCACCGGCAATGAGCAGTGGAACGCCATCCCAGTGCCGAGCGGCGATCTGTACGCCTGGAATCCGGACTCGACTTACATCCAGAACCCGCCCTACTTCGATGGCATGACGCTCGATGAGCCGCCGCTCCGCTCGATTACCGACGCCCGCGCGTTGGCGCTGCTGGGCGACAGCGTGACGACCGATCATATCTCACCCGCCGGCAGCATCGCGCGCGAAAGCCCGGCCGGCCAATACCTGATCGCCCATGGCGTCGAGCCGAAAGACTTCAATTCCTACGGCGCCCGCCGCGGCAACCATGAGGTCATGCTGCGTGGCACCTTCGCCAACATCCGGCTGCGCAACATGCTCGCGCCCGAAACCGAGGGTGGCGTGACGATCCACCTGCCCAGCGGCGAGCAGATGTCGATCTACGATGCCGCGATGCGCTACGCCGCCGACCAGATGCCGCTGATCGTGCTAGCGGGCAAGGAGTACGGCACCGGCTCTTCGCGCGACTGGGCCGCGAAAGGCACGTTCCTGCTGGGCGTGCGGGCCGTGATCGCCGAGAGTTTCGAGCGTATCCACCGCTCGAATCTGGTCGGCATGGGCGTGCTGCCGTTGGAGTTCCGCGACGGCGACGGTTGGGAGGAACTAGGGCTGACCGGCCGGGAATACTACTCGATCGAGGGGCTTGAGACGCTCCAGCCGGGCCAGGATCTGACGGTTGTCGCCCGCCGCGCCGATGGGACGGAGATCAGCTTCCCGGTGCGGGCGCGCATCGACTCCGCCGGCGAGCTGCTCTACTATCGCAACGGCGGCATTCTGCACTACGTCCTACGAAACCTGGCGGCCCAGAGACAAACACTAGCGGTGTAGACACACTACGAACAAGATCTCTCTGTCATACTCTGACACTCGCATGCATGGTTCTGCGGTTCTCTGGCTGCATGAACCGCAGAACCGGCCCATGCACACGATTCATCCAGATTTGGTATCAGGGATACAAAATCACCCTGGAACGCAACCGTCAGGTTACGTTCCAGGGTGATTTGATGGTAGCGGCGGGTGGATTCGAACCACCGACCTTCGGGTTATGAGCCCGACGAGCTGCCACTGCTCCACGCCGCGCTGATGGGCGCACGGACCTACTCTCCCAGCGGGCTTCCCGCCAGTACCTTCGGCGCTGCGGTGTTTCACGACCCGGTTCGGGATGGGTCGGGGTGGGTCCACCGCGCTCCGCGCACGCCACTGGTTCAGAGGTGCTGCGACCCGTTTGGTAGGCGCCTCCCGCGCTCCCGTTGCTCTGCCAAGGCTGCTCCCAGGGAAGCCCTCGCCCATGCGCACCGCTCGCCTCCACGTGTCACCACGCCTCCAGCTGCGGCCGCTTGCCCCGTCGTCTCCGGGGGGGCTTACCTGGCTTAACCAGTGAGGGTCCTCATCTTGGGGCGCATTTCCCACTTAGATGCTTTCAGCGGTTCTTGCTCCCGGACATAGCTACGCAGCCTGCCGGTCGTCCGACAACTGCTCCACCAGCGGTCCGTCCACGCCGGTCCTCTCGTACTAAGCGCAGCTCCCCGCAAGACCCTAATCGCCCATAGCGGATAGAGACCGAACTGTCTCACGACGTTCTGAACCCAGCTCGCGTGCCGCTTTAATGGGCGAACAGCCCAACCCTTGGGACCGACTCCAGCCCCAGGATGCGACGAGCCGACATCGAGGTGCCAAACCCCGCCGTCGATGTGAACTCTTGGGCGGGATCAGCCTGTTATCCCCGGGGTAGCTTTTATCCGATAAGCTACGGCCCTTCCACTCGGCGCCGTAGGATCACTAAGGCCGGCTTTCGCCTCTGCGCGGCTTGTTTGCCTTGCAGTCAAGCGCCCTTGTGCCTTTGCACTCACCCGCGGATGGCCATCCCGCGTGAGGGCACCATTGCGCGCCTCCGTTACCTTTTGGGAGGCGTCCGCCCCAGACAAACTACCCACCAGCCACGGTCCGCAGTTGCTCACCGCGTGAGGGGGCCATCCGCCGCAGAGTGGTATTTCACTTGCGCCTCCCCACCCCCCGCGAGGGGCGGTTCTTCGGCTCCCACCTATGCTACGCAGCCGCGGATCGCACCCAATGGCAAGCTGTAGTAAAGCTCCACGGGGTCTTTTTGTCCTGCTATGGGTTGGCGGCGTCCTAACCGCCATCGCAGTTTCACCGAGCTCCCGGTCGAGACACTGCCCAGATCGTGATGCCTTTCGTGCGGGTCGGAACTTACCCGACAAGGAATTTCGCTACCTTAGGACTGTTATAGTTACAGCCGCCGTTCACTGGGGCTTCGGTTCGGAGCTTACACCCCTCCCCTTAACCTTCCAGCACTGGGCAGGCATCAGCCCCTATACGTCGCCAATTGGCTTCAGCAGGGACCTGTGGTTCTGTTATCCAGTCGCCTGGGCCTCTCTTGTGTCACTGTCGGCCGCTCCCCCAGCAAGTGGGTTCACCGCCAACAGTCGCGCTTCTACCGAAGGTACGCGCGTAATTTGCCGAGTTCCTTAACCAGGGATCACTCGTCCACCTTAGCTTGCTCAGCCAGCCTACCTGTGTCGGTTTGCGGTACGGGTCGGGACCGCTCTCCCTAGAGCGCCTTTCTCGCCTGCTCAGGTGCCACGCCCTCGCGGTGGGTGTTGCCACCCCCGCTCGCACTCGCCTCTCGGTCAGCGCCGGAGTGGATTTGCCAGCCCCGGCTCCCTACCAGCTTGGACGACGCTCGTCTCGTCGCGGCGCTTCCCCCTCAGGATCGCTCATCAGTCAAACGAGAGGTCCCGAGTACCGGAATATCTACCGGTTGTCCATCGGCTGCGGCTTGCGCCTGTGCCTTAGGCCCGACTAACCCGCCGCGGATCATCCTTGCGGCGGAACCCTCAGGCTTTCGGTGGTGGGGGTTCTTACCCCACTTCTCTGTTACTCGTTCCGGCATTCGCACTCGTGGGCGCTCCAGCGCGGCTTACGCTACACCTTCGCTGCACCCACGACGCTCCCCTACCAAGCATGTGTATCACACGCTTCCTGGGCTTCGGTCGGCTTCTAAGCCAACCTCCTGGTTGTTTGCGCACCGCCACATCCTTTCCCACTCAGCCGTCAGTTGGGGACCTTAGCCGCAGGTCTGGGTTGTTTCCCTTTTGACAATGAACGTTTGCGCCCACTGTCTCACTCCGGGTCTGCGCTGCACGCATTCGGAGTTTGCCGTCGCTTGGTAGGCGGTGAAGCCCCCGCACAACAACAGTGCTCTACCTCATGCAGCGCATTTCCCCGGGCTGCACCTCAATGCATTTCGGGGAGAACCAGCTATCTCCGCTTTCGATTGGCATTTCACCCCTACCCACAGTTCATCCGAGCGGTTTGCAATCCACACCGGTGCGGCCCTCCACGGCCTGTTACGGCCGCTTCAGCCTGACCATGGGTAGCTCAAGCGGTTTCGGGTCTACCCGCCGCGACAATCGCGCTGTTCACACTCGCTTTCGCTGTGGCTCCGGCTGTGACTACCTTAACCGGCCACGGCGGGTAACTCGCCGGATCATACTCCAAAAGGCACGCCGTCAGGCCGTGACAAACGTCACCTGGCCCTTCGACTGCATGTAAGCAACTGGTTTCAGGGTCTATTTCACTCCCCTCGCCGGGGTACTTTTCACCGTTCCCTCACGGTACTGTGCGCTATCGGTCGCTGCGTGTACTTAGCCTTGGGAGGTGGGCCTCCCAGCTTCACGCCGGATGTCTCGTGTCCGGCGCTACTCAAGCACAATCCCGAGCTGCGCGCGCGCGTCCGCTACCCGGCTATCACGGTCTACGGCAACGCGTTCCAGGCGTTTTCGCGTGCAACGCACGCACCCTCGTGCCGGGCGGCAGCCCGGCCTGGATTGGCTTTCAACCCCGAGCGCGCAAGGCCTGCCGGCTTGACACGCGCCCGGTTTGGGCGAACCCCGGTTCGCTCGCCGCTACTACGGGGATGCTGTCTGTTCCTCGGGGTACATGAGATGTTTCAGTTCCCCCGGTGCCCTCCACGTGATACTCACGTGGTGCTCGCGAGAACGCGAGCGGGTTGCCCCATTCGGAGATCGCGGGATCAGTGCCTGCGCACGGCTCCCCCGCGCTTATCGCAGCGATGCCACGTCCTTCATCGGCACGCAGCGCCGAGGCATCCACCAATTGCTCATACTGTCTTCCCTGGGAAAACCCTCGGCACTCAACGGGGGCGCGTTCTCACGCCCCCAAACGGGTCGCAGATTGGTAAGGTACCGGCGAAACGCCAAACGCTGAACGCT
>WNFV01007493.1_pt1 | contig 15397 bp, 19 predicted proteins | sample 5400101 | NCBI WGS metagenome assembly WNFV01 (sample SAMN13153361, study PRJNA577476) | soil metagenome | isolation source: 115 cm soil or saprolite under grassland replicate 1 | place: USA:California | collected 2016-06-15 | reverse complement strand
TCGACCTTCGCGTCGGCTGACCCGGCACTCTCCTCACGGATACACTGCTGCAAGCCGTTGGCAATGATCTTGAAGCCGGCCCGGTCCAGCGCCCGAGAGACGGCCGCGAGCTGGGTGACCACGTCCGTGCAGTCCCGGCCGTCCTCGATCATCTGGATGACTCCGCCGATCTGCCCCTGTGCCCGCTTGAGCCTCGCCACGACCTCGACGAGCGCGTCCTGGTCCAGTTGCACGTCACACTCCCCTTCGATACCCCTAAGGGTATACCCCGCGGGCAGTGCCGTGGCCTGCCGCGGACTCCTACGCCTGGGCACTCGCCTTCTCAGCGGCGACCTGCCGGTGTGCCTCATCCATGTCCACCGCCCTGGCCTTGGCGATCAGCTCCTCCAGCGCGTGCTCCGGCAGCGCGCCGGGCTGGGCGTAGAGCGCGACCTTGTCGCGGATGACCATCAGGGTCGGGATGGACCTGATCTGGAACGCCGTGGCCAGCTCCCGCTCGGCCTCCGTGTCCACCTTGCCGAACACGATGTCGCTGTGTCGCTCCGACACGCGCTCGTAGACCGGCGCGAAGAGCCGGCACGGCCCGCACCACGCGGCCCAGAAGTCGATCAGCACCATCTCCGCGCCGCCGACGACCTCGCTAAAGTTGTCTGCGGTCAGTTCCCTCGTCGCCATGACGACCTCCATCGCTCGATACCCCTACGGGTATTGAAACGCCCGCTCGTCGAGGACCATTCCCGCGAGACGCACGAGCGACGATACCCCTAGGGGTATGATGGGATGGAGGCAGCGGGAGGGAACGCAGTGACACCGGACGAGCCCACCAGCGACCTTCTGGCCGGCGTGAGCCGGGTGCTCGCCGTCGTGGCCCACCCAGACGACGAGTCCTTCGCGCTGGGCGCCGTCCTCGACCGGTTGGCCGACGCCGGTGCGGAGACCGCGGTGCTGTGCTTCACCCAAGGCGAGTTGTCCACGCTAGGTGGGGCCGGCGGCGAGCTGGCCCGGGTACGCACCGCCGAGTTCGCCGACGCCGTCGCTGTCCTGGGCGTCGCGCACGCCGAGCTGCTGGGCTACTCCGACGGGGGCCTTCGTCAGGTCCCGCTGGCACAGCTGGTTGCGCATGTACGCCGGATGGTCGGCGAGCTCGACCCAAGCCACCTGCTCGTGTTCGACGTCGGGGGCGTGACCGGGCACCCGGACCACGTGCGGGCAACCGAGGCGGCGCTGGCCGCCGCCGGCGCGCTGGGGCTGCCCGTGCTCGGCTGGGCGCTGCCCCAGGACATTGCCGCGAGGCTGAACACCGAGCTCGGCACCAGCTTCACCGGCCGACCGGCCGGCGACCTTGACCAGACACTCACCGTCACCCGGGCCCGCCAGCAGCAGGCGATCGCCTGCCACCGCAGCCAGTCCGCCGACAACCCGGTCCTGCGCCTACTCCGGTCGAGTAGGCCGGCTGAGACTGAGCAACCGAAGGAGCATCTCATGGACTACGGCATCACCATCACCGTACAAACGCCGTTCGCCGACACCGTCGAGCGAGTCCGGGCCGCCCTGAAAGAGCAGGGCTTCGGCGTGCTCACCGAGATCGACGTACGGACCACCCTGCGCGAGAAGCTCGGCGAGGAGATGGAGGACTACCTGATCCTCGGCGCCTGCAACCCGCCGCTGGCCCACCGCGCCCTCGACGCGGACCGGCGGATCGGGCTGCTGCTGCCCTGCAACGTCGTGGTCCGCGCACAAGGCGACGAGACCATCGTGGAGGCACTCGACCCACAGGTGATGGTCGGCGTCACCGGCAAGGCCGAGCTCAGGCCGGTCGCCGACGAGGCGGCGCAGCGCGTCCGGGCCGCGCTCCAGGCCCTGCAGCCCTGACCTGCTCGCGACCTGCGCAAGCCGACGACAGGGCCACGGCGAAGCCAACAGCGAGGCCGACGACCGGGCTCGGCGGCGGCGCGCGCTGGACCCGTCGCCGATCTACCCGGGGACCGCCGCGCTCTCGCGTTCGGCGGCGGCCGCCTAGGCCAGCAGCTGGCCGGCGAGCTGCCGCGCCTCAGCGGCGGTCAGGCTCGCCCAGACCTCGCCGTGGTCGTAGGGCTGGCATCCGACATCGGAGGTGATCCGGTGGGCCGGACGCAGCAGACCGTCCAGGCGCAACCGGCCCACGACCAGCTCCCGGCCGCAGCTCGTGTGGACGACGGCCCGGGACGCCATCTGCCCAACGGCACGTTCGTGTCGTGTCATGGCAGCCTCCTCGCCTCGAGGTATACCCGACGGGGTACATCTCGTCGGCGCCAGCAGGAGTGCCAACATTCCGCCGTAACGAAATCCGGCGACGACGGTTCCACCGCAAGCCCTGGGATGACGACTATCCCGGAGCGGCGAGGCGCTCGCGAAGCGCGGCGCGGGCCCGGTGCAGGACGGACCTGGCCGCGGGCAACGTGACGCTCATCGCCGTGGCGACATCCTGGCCTGACAGCCCCAGCCCGTCCTTGAGGAGCAGGGCGGTCCGGTAGTGGTCCGGCAGGTCGGCCAGGCCCGCGAGCACCTGGCGGCGGGTCTCGGCCTCCACGGCCAACTCCTCCGGCCCCGGACCCGATGCCGCGGGCTCCGACGGCGGCTGCTCGGCGATCGCCGCCTCCTCCAGCAGCTCGTCAAGGGAGAGCGGGACCTTGCGCCGGCGCAGCATGCGGCACTCGTTCGTGGCGATGCGGTGCAGCCAGGTCCGCAGGCTCGCCTCCCGCCGGAACCCGTCCAGATGCTGGGCCGCCTTGAGCAGGGCACTCTGCGTCACGTCCTCGGCGTCCTCACGATGCCGGCAAAGGTGGCTGGCCAGCCGCCACACGTCCTCCCGGTACCGCCAGACCGGCTCAGCTGATGCATCCACCGCCCGCTCCATACCGCAACCCTAGCCACGGCCCGGTCCGCACCGATCCGCCACCTCCGCGCATCCATGGCATAGGAACTCCAACCGCGAATCGCGACGGATCGAGGCGAGCACGATGACGCATGCAAGAGCCCGGACACCATCCCTGACGACGCCGGTGGCCGAGGAGGTCACGGTGAGCATGGACCTGCAGGAGGAGGGCTACCAGTTCCTGGTCGACTTCCACCAGGACGGCGTCCCCGCCCTGCTGATGGACGAGCCCGAGCCGCTCGGCGCCGGGACGGGGCCGAACGCGGCGCGCGTCCTAGCCGCGGCGGTGGGCAACTGCCTGTCCGCGAGCGCCCTGTTCTGCCTGCGCAGGGCTCACGTGGACGTGCGGAACATGCACACCTCCGTCAGCGCATCCCTGGTGCGTAACGAGCGGGGGCGTCTCCGCGTTGGCGCGCTCCGGGTGCGGATCCGTCCCGGGGTGGCCGAGGCCGACCGCGGCCGCATCCGGCACTGCCTGGAGCTGTTCGAGGACTACTGCGTGGTCACCCAGAGCGTCCGCGCCGGCGTCGAAGTGTCAGTCGAGGTCGACCCTAGGATGCCAGCGCCGGCCTAACGCTCCTTGCCCGTTCGTCAGCGTCCGGATCCGGGGCCAGCACGGCGAGGGCCGCGGCGGCGCCGATGGCGGTGATGAACGCGGCCAGGACGCGGGGCAGGGGTGAGTGGGGCAGCCGCTCACCTCGGCGCAGCGCCCGCTGCTTGCGGGTCCACTCGACGTAGCCGGCGAGTGACAGGACCGCACCGAGGGCGATGAGCGGAACGGCCAGCAGATACCGGCCCAGGCACGCCGGGGAGGGCGGCAGCAGCTGGATGATGGCCAGGCCGGCGCCGACGAGGGCGAGCGCGGTCCGGTTCCACGCCAGAAAGGTGCGCTCGTTGGCGAAGGTGAACCAGGCGTCGGGTTCGGTCTCGTCCCCGTGCCGCGGTGCCTCACCCCGCGCGGCACGCGAAGACGGCGACCGTTCTGGTTGGTCGAGGTGGACCTCATTCCTCGCCTGACTTGCGGACACAGAACACGACGACCCAGGTGTCCTCGCCGAGGTCCAGCATCTCGTCGCCGCGGCGGTCCTTGCCGAACCGTGGGTCCTCGGCCTGTCGATGCGTTCGGTCTCGGCCAACAGCGCGCAGACCTCCTGGGCGAGGATCTTCTCCTTCTCACTCATCCGGGCATAGCTCATCGCCTCGCGCCGCGACGCGTTCGCACGCAGTTTCGTGCCGTCCAGCGCGAGCGGCCCAGGCCTGACCATCCCAGCGGCCTGGCACAGCCGCAATGGCTACGCGAACAGGTGCCCAGCGCCGACAGGTGCCGGCGCCGGAAGCGGGCGATCGACCGGTAGTCCGGCGCCTGTCCCACGGCCAGCCAGCGGAGCGCGACCACGTCGACGCAGGCCGCCTCCAGCTTCCGCGACGAGCGGATCCCGATCGCGTAGCCGTAAACCAGCAGCCGCACCATCAACCGCGGGTTATACCGCGGCGCGCCCTCAGCCTCGATATTGCTGGCGTGAATCCGGGACAGGTCCAGATGGCTCATCGACCAGCTCGGCCACGAACCGCCCCAATGTTCGGCCGGAAGCCACTCATCCAACGACGGCGGCAACAACTGATCCTGGTCCGGATCGACACCCGAAACGTCGTCCGCAGTCGGCGGGACAGAGCGGCTGATCGGTTCTCCGCCACCGTGCACTGGTGCTGTGGTCGATCTCTTCCCGGGGCGGCGTTCTCGGATGTCCGGGATCTGGCGGGAGCCCACGGTCAGCCGGGGCTGGTTCGCCTGGGCCAGGGCGGCGCCACTGCTACGCCTTTCCAGGTGATGTGGACCAGCGCCCAACCTCGGGCGGCGCGCTCGACCACGATGTCATCAGAGGACCGTGATTTGGCGCTGACCTCAACCCACGGCTCGGCCCGCGGATGCGGATCGAGGGTGGGGGTGTATGTCTGGTCTGCGGTGAACTGGTGGCCATCTTCGTTGAGGTAGTTCAGCTCGTCGGCGTGGTTCCCCATAGTCCGCCTTGGCCACGACGGCGTGCAGCCTCAGCTGAACCGGGTCGACCGCGCCGCAGCAAAACCCCCGAGGGTGTCACGTGGCGGCCAGTTCCGCGGCGTCTTGGGCATCGCTGACGGCGATCGCGGCCATGTTCGCGATATCGGTCACGTCGGCACCACGACTCAGCACGTGCACCGGCTTGGCCATGCCGACCAGGATCGGTCCGATCGCTACGGCTCCGCCAAGGTGCTGCAACAGCTTGTAGGCCACGTTCGCCGCTTCAAGACTCGGAAACACCAGGACGTTGGCTTCGCCCACCAGGTCAGAGAACGAGTAGTCGTCGTCGCGCAGGGCAGGCGAGAGCGCGACGTCGGCCATCATTTCACCGTCGACCATCAGGCCGGGACGCCGCGATTTCACCAGTTTCGTGGCTTCGGCCATCTTCACCGAACGCGGGTGCCTGGTAGAGCCGAAGTTCGAGAAGGACAGCAACGCCACCCGCGGCTTGAGCCCGAACCCGCTCGCCCGGTCGGCGGCCATGATCGCGATGTCGGCCAGCTCCTCCACCGTGGGATCGAAGTTCACCGTCGGGTCGGTGAGGACGACGGCACGCCCGTCATCGGTGATCATCACGTACAGCCCGGCCACCCGCGAGACGTCAGGCGCCGACCCAATCACCTCCAGGGCAGGCCGGATGACGTCGGGATAGTGGTAGGTCAGTCCGGCGACGAAGGCGTCGGCGTCGCCCGCCTGCACCATCATGGCGCCGAAGTAGTTCGGCTGGCCCAGCAACGCATGCGCCTCACGCAGCGTGATTCCCTTACGCTGCCGTTTCTCGTGCAGTGCGGCGGCGTAGGCGTCGACCCGCTCGGACGTCGCGGGGTCGACGATCTCGACGGGCAGGGTGACCCGCAGCTCGTTCATCTCCGACCGGATGACGGCCTCGCGCCCGAGCAGGATCGGCACCCCGATGTTTTCCTGCTGGATCCTGGCTGCCGCCAAGATGATCTTGCGCTCCTCGCCCTCGGAGAAGACCACCCGCTTGGGCGCCGTCTGTGCCTTGCGGGTCACCACGCTCATCACCTCACGGCCCCGCGTCAGCCGGTTCGCGAGCTGCTCGGTGTAGGTGTCGAGGGCGAGGGGGTTCCGCGCGACCCCCGACGCCATGGCGGCTGCGGCCACCGCCGGAGCAACCCGAAGCGGCACCCGCGGGTCGAGCGGTTTGGGGATCAGGTACTCCGGGCCGAACCCCAGGCGGTCGACGCCGTAGGCCCGCAATACCGTGTCAGGCACGTCTTCCTTGGTTAGATCGGCGAGCGCCCGCGCGGCGGCGACCTTCATACCTTCGTCGATCGCCCGGGCTCGCACATCGAGCGCACCGCGGAAGATGAACGGGAAGCCGAGCACGTTGTTGACCTGGTTCGGGTAGTCCGACCGCCCGGTCGCCATCAGCACGTCGCCGCGGGCCTCCCGAGCATCGGGGTAGCTGATCTCGGGATCGGGGTTGGCCAGTGCGAAAACGATCGGCGCATCGGCCATCGACGAAACCATCTCCTTCGTCACCGTGCCGGCGACCGACAACCCGAGAAAGACGTCGGCTCCGTCGATCGCCTCGGCCAGCGTGCGCACCGCGCGGTCAGTGGCGAGCCGTGCCTTGTACGGGTTCATCCCTTCGGCGCGGCCACGGTAGACGACGCCCCTGGTGTCGGCGAGCACGATGTTGTCTCGCCGCATGCCCAGGCTTATGAAGAACTCGCAGCAAGCGATCGCCGCCGCCCCGGCGCCGTTGACTGCCATCCGGACATCGCCGATGTCCTTGCCCGCGAGCTCGAGCGCGTTCAGCAACGCGGCGCCGCTGATGATCGCCGTCCCGTGCTGGTCGTCGTGGAAGACCGGGATGTCCATCGCGGCGGACAGCCGCTCCTCGATCTCGAAGCACTGCGGCGCGCTGATGTCTTCGAGGTTGATACCGCCGAAGGTCGGTTCGAGCGCCTTGACGATCCGCACCACGTCGTCCGGATCGGTGGCGTCGATCTCGATGTCGAACACGTCCACGTCTGCGAACCGCTTGAACAGCAGCGCTTTGCCCTCCATCACCGGCTTGCTGGCGAGCGGCCCGACGTTGCCCAAGCCGAGGACGGCACTGCCGTTGGTGACGACGGCCACCAGGTTCCCCCGGGCGGTGTAGCGGAACGCCTCCAGCGGGTCCTGCTGAATGTCTCGAACCGGGACCGCCACGCCCGGTGTGTAGGCCAAGGCGAGATCGTGCTGGGTCGCGCACGGCTTGGTGATCGCGACCGTGATCTTCCCCGGCCGACCGGCGGCGTGGTACTCGCGGGCTTCCTCTTCCAGCATGGCTCACTCCCCCAATGATCGGTGGGCGCCCGTCGTACGGCAGTGCGCCCGTTCCTTCTATAGGGCCGCGACCCTAACTTAGCTAGAGCCCGACGGATCGACCTTGCTCTGAACCGACACTCCACGTCGGATGGCCGCCAGCGGACTGCCGGCCGCCGGGGAAAGCCAAGGCGGGCGCCGACCACGCTGACCTGCGCCCTCGCCACCGACCGACCTGGGGTACTTCCGGATGATCGCGTTCGACCTGCCGTGGCACGGCCGGTCGATGCCGCCGCGGGGCTGGCGCGGCACCGTGTACGAGAACGACATCACCTGGTACATGGGGATCATCCGCGCGTTCATCGCAACGCTGGAGCTCGACGAGAAGCCGGTCCTGGTGGGCTGCTCGATGGGCGGCTCGGTCGCGTTGACGACGGCCGGCGTGTACGGCGACGAGTTCCGGGCGATCTGCGCCCTCGAAGGAACGCTCGGCGGCAACCCGCACGCGCCGTCGCGCCGGGGCATCTGGACCCGGCACCTGGAGGTCGACCACAGCCTGTTCCTGTCCACGTGGGTCGCCGGGCTGATGTCGCCCGACAGCCCGCAGGATCTCCAGGACGATGTGCTGTGGGAGTACGGGCAGGGCGGCCCTGGCGTCTACAACGGCGACGGTGCGATGGTCAGTTCCCTGCAGGCGCTCGGCTCGACGCAGACCGAGGCCAAGTGCCCGCTGTGGGTGTTCTCGGGTGACTACGACTACTCCGCGACTCCGGAGCTGAGCAAGGCGGCTGCCGACCAGCTCGGGGGCGAGTTCGTCGCGATGGTCGGCAAGGGACACTTCCCGATGGCCGAGGACCCGATCGGGTTCAAGCAGTACCTGATGCCGGTCCTCGAGAAGATCAAGCAGCTCTGATGCGTTCCAACGACCGCGAACCGCTGACCGGTCCGGTGGAGAACCGGGAGGGGACGACGTTCACCGGCCCCGTCTGGGGCGAGGTCCTGCTTCCGTTCGAGGAGAACGTGAGCGTCAACCGGATCACCTTCGCGGCCGGCTCACGGACGTCCTGGCATCGCCACGAGGGCGGGCAGATCCTGCTCGGCCAAGCCGGCGCCGGGCTGGTGGTCACCCGGGACGGAGAGGTGTCCGCGATCGGCGACGGCGTCGTCGTACACGGTGCGGCCGGTGAGGAACACTGGCACGGCGCGTTGCCGGGCTCGTTCATGACCCACGTCTCGGTCGTGATGGGCGGTAGGACGCACTGGGGCGACGAAGTCACTGCGGAGGAATACGAACAGGCCGTGCAGCAGCTGACCAGCGACTCAGCCCAGGCGAGCCGACGGCCAGGCACCTGAGCCGACCAGCGTAGGGACCACGCGAACGAGCTCGGCCGCCACCGCCTCGACCGGTGGCGGCGTCCGGGTCCCTCGCTGCAGCCCGAGGACCAGTGCCCGGGACGTCGCCGGATCAGCCACCGGAGCGCCACTCAGAACGCCTTGGGCGACCTCGCGTGCCACACCTGCGGCAGGTAGGACGGTCCATCCCTGGCCCGCCAGGACGAGCGTCTTCTGCAGCTGCATCGAGTTCACCTGGATCGCGATCCGCGGTTCCACCTCGACCGCCGCGCGGGCCTGCTCGATCAGCGTCCGCAGACCGTGCCCCTGCACGGGCAGGATCAACGGTTGCCTGAGTACCTCCGCCCACGCAACCTGCTCCCCCGCGGTCAGGCCGGCGTCCGGCGGAGCCACGGCCCAGAGCCGCTCCTCCAGCAGTGGGACCACGGCGAGCGACGGGGTTCCCGCGAGGTTGTAGAGCAGCGACAGGTCGACGTCACCGGCATCCAGCCATTGCTGCAGGTGGCCGGAGTACGCCGTCACGATCCGCAGCTCGATGCCCGGATGGCGCTCGGTCACCGCGCGGACGAGTGGCTCGACCAGGAGATCGACGACGCTCTCCAGCACACCGATCGTGACGATCCCGGTCACGACCGCCGGCTCGGGCCGAATCTCGGCACGGGCTTGATCGAGCTCGTGCAACGCCCGGCGGGCGCGCTCGATCAGCACCTCGCCCTCCGCGACCGTGACGAGCGCGGTCAGCTGCCGCAGATCCATGGGGCCCCCTTGGTATGACCAACCTCGATGTGGCTATCAACAAATGTTAGTTCACACAGCCCCGCATCACTCCACATGATGGAACCACCACCACTCGAAAGGACCGGCCATGCACGAATTCGTCGCCGAAGAGGCCCAGATCGTCGAGCTGGTGCGCGAGTGGGTGGACCGCGAGGTGAATCCCGTCGTCCATGAACTCGAGCACTCGAACACGTACCCCGAAGCCCTCGTCGAGCAGATGAAAGAGCTCGGCATCTTCGGCCTGGCGATACCGGAGCCGTGGGGCGAGGCCAGTGTGTCCGCACCCTGCTGTGCCGCGGTCACCGAGGAACTCGCCCGCGGCTGGATGAGCTTGGCCGGCGCGATGGGCGGCCACACCGTCGTCTCCGAGCTACTCGTTGCCTTCGGCACCCAAGAGCAGCAGGACCACTACCTGCCGCGGATGGCCACCGGTGAGGTCCGCGCCACCATGGCGCTCACCGAACCCAGCGGCGGTTCCGACCTGCAAGCCCTTCGGACGACGGCCCGCCGCGAAGGCGACACGTACGTCGTCAACGGGTCCAAGACGTGGATCAGCAACGCCCGCCGGTCCCAGCTGGTCGCCCTCCTGTGCCGGACCGATCCTGATGCGGATCCTCCCCACCGTGGCATCAGCATCCTGCTCGTCGAGAAGGGCCCGGGTTTCGTTGTCTCCCGCGACCTGCCGAAGCTCGGCTACAAAGGCGTCGAGAGCTGCGAGCTCACGTTCGACGACTTCCGTGTCCCGAGGACGACGCTGCTCGGCAAGGAAGAAGGTCACGGTTTCGGGCAGATGATGCGTGGCTTGGAGATCGGCCGGATCCAGGTCGCCTCCCGTGCCCTCGGCGTCGGCCGCGCAGCGTTCGAGGACGCACTTCGCTACGCCCAGGACCGCGAGAGCTTCGGCAAGCAGATCTGGGAACACCAGTCGATCGGCAACTACCTCGCCGACATGGCCACCCAACTCACCGCCGCACGCCAGCTCGTCCGGCACGCCGCCCGCCGCTACGACTCCGGCGAGCGCGCGGACCTGGAGGCCGGGATGGCGAAACTCTTCGCGTCCGAAACCGCCATGAAGATCGCTCTCGACGCCATCCGCATCCACGGCGGTTACGGCTACTCCACCGAGTTCGACGTCGAACGGTACTTCCGCGACGCGCCGCTGATGATCGTCGGCGAGGGCACCAACGAGATCCAGCGCACCGTGATCGCCCGCGAGCTCGTCAGGCGCAACAGGGTCCGCTGATGAGGTCCTGGCTGCTGGTTCCCGGCCATCGCCCCGGTCAGTTCACCACGGCGGTTGCCGACGAGGTGATCCTCGACCTGAAGGACGCTGTCCCCTCGGAGCACAAGGAGTCTGCCCGCGGTCAAGTCGTACGCTGGCTGGACGACGGCGGCCAGGCCTGGGTGCGGGTCAATGCCCCGGACTCCCAGTGGCATCGCGACGATCTGACGGCCCTGCGCGACTCGCCCGGACTCCGCGGTGTGGTCGTCCCCAAAGTGCAAGGGCAGGCCACCGTCCGAAGAGTCGAGCAGTTGTTGCCAGACGCACCGATCCTGGCGGTGGTCGAGACCGCGGTCGGGGTGGAGGACGCGCTCGCCGTCGCGGCCTGCGTGGCGGTGAGCGGGCTGGTGTTCGACTCCATCAGGTTCACGCTCGACATCGGTTCCGACGGAAGTGACGAGTCGCTGGCGTTCGCCCGTGGCGCACTGGTGGTCGCCGCTCGCGCGGCCGCTCTGCCACCGCCGCTGGATGGCGTCACGGCCGGGTCCCGCAACCCCGACGTCGTCCACGCAGCCGCCACCCGCGCGCGACGCCTCGGTTTCGGCGGCATGCTGTCCAACGATCCCGCACACATCGCTGCGATCAACCGCGCTTTCGATTCTGAGCTCGCCGGCGGCACTCTGGCCGGCGTGCGCGGCCTGCTGGTGGCCCATCCATGACCGGCCGAGCATTGTCGACGAGCGATTGGGTGGGCATGAGCACGACCAGCAGCGCTTTCCTCGACCCCGCTCAAGCCAATCGGATGCAGGTGACACTCGATCGCGAGTGCACGTTCGCCGAAGGCGACGAACTTCCAGCGGCCTGGCACTGGCTCTACTTCCACGACCTGGTCCGTGCGTCGAACCTCGGCACTGACGGACATCCGGCGCTCGGGGTCACGATGCCACCGGTCCCGCTGCCCCGCCGGATGTGGGCCGGCGGCGAACTGAGCTTCGGCAGACCGTTGCTGCTGGGCAGCGAGGCGAGTCGTACCAGCACGATCCGGGCCATCACGCCCAAGGAAGGCCGCACAGGTCCGTTGTACTTCGTCACCGTCGAGCACGACATCCGCTCCGGCGATCAACCCGCCGTACTGGAGACACAGACCATCGTCTACCGGGAAGTGGACACGTCGCCCCCTCAGGACGCCCCCGTCGCGCCGGCGGAAGCGGAGTTCACGGATCGGTGGCATCCGAACAGCACCTCCCTGTTCCGGTACTCCGCTCTGACGTTCAACGGTCACCGGATTCACTACGACGTCGACTACGCCCGTACGGTCGAGGGCTATCCGAACCTCGTGATCCACGGTCCGCTCCTGGCCACCCTGCTGCTCGACGCACTCGTGCGGCGCGGGCAGCGCGTCACCAAGTTCGGCTACCGGGCTCGCTCGCCGCTGTTCATCCCCGACGCCTTCACGGTCAACGGCCGACGCGAGGGCAAGGGCGCGCGGCTGTGGGCGGCCGCGCTGGACGGTCGACTTGCTATGGAAGGTGAGGCTACCTATGCAACCGCTTGAAGGACTCACCGTCGTCGCGCTGGAACAAGCCGTCGCCGCTCCCTTGGCGACGCGCCAGCTCGCCGACCTCGGCGCCAGAGTGATCAAGGTGGAACGCCCTGGCGCCGGCGACTTCGCTCGCGGCTACGACCGTACGGTGAACGGCGAGGCGAGCTACTTCGTGTGGCTGAACCGGGGCAAGGAAAGCATCGAGCTCGACCTCAAGGACGCTGCGGATCGCGCCGTACTGGACGCGATCGTGGATCAGGCGGACATCCTGGTGCAGAACCTCGTCCCCGGAGCTGTCGAGCGTCTCGGCCTCGACGCGGAGTCGCTGCGGGCACGCCGTCCGGACCTGATCCACTGCTCGATCTCCGGATACGGATCGACGGGGCACCGAGACCGACTACGCCAAGGTCGGCGTGTCCGCCGCAGACATCGCCACCGGCATGTACGCACACTCCGGCATCCTCACCGCGCTGTACGAGCGGACCCGCACCGGCCAGGGCAGCACCCTCGAGGTCGCGATGATCGACGCACTCGGCGAGTGGATGATGCAGCCCGTGTACTACGCGGTGTACGGCGGCCGGCCGACGCAGCGGACCGGGGCACGGCACGCATCCATTGGCCCCTGCGGCCCGTTCCGCACGGGATCCGGCGGCACCGTCTTCCTGGGCGTGCAGAACGACCGTGAGTGGGCCGTGCTCTGCCGCGACATGCTCGAGCGTCCCGACCTGCCGGACGATCCGCGCTTCGCCCGCAACCCGGAGCGGGTCGAGAACAACGAGCTCCTCACCTTGCTGATCGAGACGGCCTTCTCGTCGATGAACGCCGAAGCGGTCGTCGAGCGACTCGAAACGATCGGCATCGCGTGCGCCCAGCTGCGGACGCCAGCTCAGTTCTTCGACCACCCGCAGCTGAGCGCGCGCGACCGCTGGCGAACCATCGACACCCCGAGCGGCCCCGCCAAGGCTCTCCTGCCGCCGGTCACGGTCGCCGGACGCGAACCCGCGATGAAGCCGGTGCCGGCTCTGGGTGAGCACAACGACACCCTCAGGGCTGAGTTCAGCCCCCAATCGCATCAGGGGGTAAGAGGCCAGTGACGGACGTCGGCCGGCGCTTCGAGCGTCAGGGTGTTGGCCGCCTCGTCGAGCTCGATCACCAGGCGTTCACGGTCGCCGAAATGAACGACTACTCGCCCCGCTTCCTGCCACCCGACGGCCCCGCCACAGCGCCCCATTTCACCAAGTAGCTGCTTTCGACGCTAGCCACCTCGGCCACTGGCCGGCAATCCTTGGGCAGAGCTGGGGCAGGAAGGTTCCTGCCTGGCCGATCTCGGCAGCCACCGCGGACCACCTCCACTGCGCCACCCTCTACGCCCCCTATGACCGACGATCACCGCGCAATGCCAACAAGCACCAGTCCGGCCCGAACTAAAGCTTGGCCAGGTCAGACGGCATATGACCACGATGACGAGCAACAGTGCAGATCGCCAGAGGCAAATCAGCGGGTTCGAGGTTCGAGTCCCTGGCGGCGCACAAAAGCCCAGGTCACGCGAGTGTCCTGGGTTTCTTCGTGTCTCCAACGGCACCTTTTACGGTACCTTTTGCCCGATCGGCGCTCGGAGCCGAGTCTCCAGCGACCAGGCCAGCACCTGACTCCATGTGGCGTCGAGCAGCCACCAATCGCTGCTGGATCATCGTCCCGGCCGGATAAGCAGTCACGACGCACGGAAGGTCTGCGGCCTGACCGGTGCGGACATGCCATGCAACATCAACGGCGCGCTGTGCACCTGGAGCGAGCTGCAGGCCGCGCTGAACGACGGCGGGGATCCTGCGACCACCAGACCAGCTGCACGAGATCCTCGCCGACGACCATGAGGCCGGCGGACGCAGGTCCCACGACCGGTTCGCGCGGCATTGTAGACGGACTGACAGAATCTGGAATCTGTCAGCTCGATGGTGTAGTTTGTTCTACCTACCACTTCGACCTGAGGAGATGTCATGGACACACGCGCCCTGGGCACCAGCGGCCCACAGGTCTCCGCGCTGGGCCTGGGCCTGATGGGCATGTCGGACCTGTACGGTCCGGCGGACGAGGCCGAGAGCATCGCCACGATCCATGCCGCGCTGGACGCCGGCGTAACACTGCTGGACACCGGTGACTGGTACGGCATGGGCCGCAACGAGATGCTGCTGCGCGACGCACTCAAGGGCCGCAACCGCGACAACGCGGTGATCAGCGTCAAGTTCGGCATTCTTCGTGACCCCTCCGGCGGCGTCTCCGGTATCGACAACCGCCCGAACTCGATCAAGAACTTCCTCGCCTACACGCTGCGTCGCCTGGGTACGGACCACGTGGACGTCTACCGTCCCTCACGACTGTCCCCCGAGGTGCCGATCGAGGACGTGGTCGGCACGCTGGCGGAGCTGGTCAAGGCCGGCTACGTCCGCCACATCGGCCTGTCGGAGGTCGGGCCGGAAACGCTGCGCCGTGCGGCTGCCGTACACCCGATCAGCGACCTGCAGATCGAGTACTCGCTGATCTCCCGCGGGATCGAGGACGAGATCCTGCCCACCGCACGCGAACTCGGTGTGGGCATCACGGCGTACGGCGTGCTGTCTCGCGGCCTGATCTCCGGCCACTGGACCAAGGACCGGACCGGTCAGCCGGACTTCCGTTCCCACCTGCCCCGCTTCAGCGGCGAGAACCTCGACCGCAACCTCGCCCTGGTCGAGGAACTGCGGCGGATCGCCGGTGCCAAGGGCGTCGCGGTCGCGCAGATCGCCATCGCATGGGTACTCTCGCGCGGCTCCGACGTGATCCCCCTGGTCGGGGCACGCCGCCGCGACAGGCTGGCCGAGGCCGTCGGCGCCCTGGGCGTCACCCTGACCGCGGACGACCTGGCCGCGATCGAGGCCGCGGTGCCGGCCGGCGCGGTGGCAGGCACCCGCTACGACGAGTTCCAGATGTCGATCCTCGACAGTGAGCGCAAGTGACGTCGAGGAGCGACACGGTTCTGACACCCGAGCGGATCCTGGACACCGCCGAGGAGGTCCTGCGCAGGTTCGGCCCGGCCAAGGCCACCGTCCTCGACGTGGCGCGTTCGCTCGGCGTCAGCCACGGCAGCGTCTACCGGCACTTCCCGAGCAAGACCGCGCTGCGTGACGCGGTCGCCGAACGCTGGCTGGCGCGGGTGTCCACGCCGCTCGCGGCGATCGCAGCCGAGGACAGCCCCGCCCCCGAGCGGCTCCGCCAGTG
>WNFV01013854.1_pt1 | contig 15398 bp, 9 predicted proteins | sample 5400101 | NCBI WGS metagenome assembly WNFV01 (sample SAMN13153361, study PRJNA577476) | soil metagenome | isolation source: 115 cm soil or saprolite under grassland replicate 1 | place: USA:California | collected 2016-06-15 | reverse complement strand
CCACCTCCAGCTCCCGGGCGAGCACGACGGGATGCGCGAAAAGCTCGACCTGCCGGTCGTCGGAGGCCGGGACGGCCTGGCCTGCGGCCTCCTGCACGGTGTGCGAGCCTTCCGCCCCCGCCAACGGCCGTGGATCGACGCTGAACAGCGTCAGCTGGCCCGAAGGCATGCTGGCACTGTGCCATGGCGGCCGGTCATTTCAGGTCCGGTCCCGCCCGGGCTGGGTGGCGTGGGAACATCCTCCCCATGCTGAGCTGCTTTGACCGTTCGGGCGTTTGGAGTACCTTGACGGTTCCATCCCCGAGCAAGACGGGGCCGCCATGACAGAGCGCACCTTGACCGGTGAGGAAGCCACCGACGATCTCGTCCATGAGGGTGTCGCGCCGTCCGAGCAGCCGGACGCCGCGACCGGCTGGGAGAGCCTGCCCGCGGCCCTTGCCGGCTTCAGACCCGAGCAGGTCCCGGCCCTGGCCGCTACTCGGGAGCTGGAGCCGATCTATCCCCTGCTGCACGCGCTGACGCGAGGCAACCTCCGCGACTTCTATCTGCGCGTGGCCACGCTGGAAGCCGTAGCGGGCGACGGGCGCAGTCCGATCAAGCCGGCGGAGCTGGACGAGGTCCTCTACTGGCTTTCCGAGAGCGCCCGGGGGCAGGTGCTGAGGACGCTGCGGGCCAGCGGCTGGCTGTCGTACGAAGGCGAAGGCGGGTACCGGCTCACCGACGCGGGCCGCTTCGTCGCGACCGTGCTCTCCTTCCTGAGGGCGCGAGTGAGGGAAGGGAGCCTGCTGCCCACGGTCGAGGGCGTCGACTACATGCTCCGGCTGGGGGTCGATCCGGTGCGGCAGGTCGTGCTCCTGCGCTCCCAGCTCGAGGACCTCCGCGGCGAGATGGAGGCGGCCCGCAGCTCGCACTCCGAGGTCATCCTGCGCAGCGCGGACCGGCGTCTGCGCCGGGCTCTCTCCCTCTCCGAGCGCATCCGCGCGGTGCTCTCGCGCGTCCCCCTAGAGATGACCGAAGCGCGCCGCATCGCTCAAGACGTCCACGACCTGCTCAGCCGCCTGCACGGCGTGGGCAGCGACCTGCACGCGGCGATGACGGAGGTGGGACGCCAGTACCTCCACCTCGTCGCCGGGCTGACCACCACCGACATCATCGCCACCCTCATGCGCCTGCCCCTGGAGGAGCTGGCCGCCGCCGGGCGGGCCGCTCTGCGACCGGTGGTGACGGGTCCGCCCTTGATCGTCCCGGAGCTGATGGCGGCCGCCGCCGAGGGACACCTGGCCCGCCAGCGCGAGACGCCCCCGCCCGTCGAATGGCGCGATCCGCCGGCGCCGCTGCCCGCCGACGGCGCGGTGGCCCTTCCGGCCGAGGTCGGCCGGCTGCTCGACGACCTCGACCGTCTGCTGGCCGCCCGCCGCCTCGAACCCCTGTCTGGCTTCGTGCCCCGCGGCAGCGCCTCCGAGAGTTTCCTGCGCGCGAGCCTGCTGCCGCTGGTGGGCGAGCGCGTCGGGGGCGAAGGCGTCGCGGGCCGCCTTGGCTCCCTCGGCCTTGCCGTCGCCGTCGAGGGCGACGGCTTCCCGGCGCCGTCGCCGCCGGGGCCCCTCGCCGAGCTGACTCCCGGGCGCATCGAACCTGTGGAGGCGCTGGAGAATGGATGAGGCCGCCCGCATCTGCGCGCGGCTGATCGTGGCCGGCGCGGTCGCACGGAAGGAGCTGCCGGAGATCGACCACCCGGTGATCCGGACCGAGGTGGAGGAGCGCCTCTCGCGCTGCGGGCTGGCCCTGGCCACCGGCGCCTATAGCGACCACGTCGGCCTGCGGCTCGCGCCGGACACGTCGGATCCCTCCGTGCTGGACGAGCCCTCGAACCTCGGCCTTCCGGCGGACGCCTGCGCGCTCCTCACCGTGCTCTGGGCGCGGCTTGCGCTGCAGCGGCGGACCGCCGAGGACACCCGCGACACTCCCGATCCGCAGCGGCGACTGCTGCCGGACGAGCCGGGCGGCGCCTCGCGCCGTTACTCGCCGACGGTGCGCTTCGAAACCCTGCGCCGGGAGTTCGGCGCCCAGTTGGGTGGACGCGTCCGGCTCAAGGCCCTGCTCGGGCGGCTGCGCCGGCTGGGTTTCGTGAAGTACCTGCGCCTGGACGCGATCGAGGCGGGGCCGCTGCTAGAGCTGGGGATCGACGGCGAGAGGATGGTGGCCTTCATCCGGTCGCGGGTGCTGGGCCAGCTCCTCGAAGCGCGCGTGCCGGAAGAGGCGCCCGCCGAGCCGGACGCCGCTCCGGCCACCGGCGCCGCGGAGAGGCTCATCAGCGTCCTGGCCAACGACGGACCTCCCGCCAGCATCGGGGACCTGGAGCAGCGGACGGGAATACCCCGGCAGCAGCTCCGGCAGGCGCTTGCTGAGCTGCGGGCGGAAGGTCGCGTGGAGAAGCTGGGCAACCGCAGCGACGCGCGCTACCGGTCGGTCCAGGCGCGGACGGGTTGATGTTCCGGTTCCTCGAGCTGGAGCTGCACGGCTGGGACTTCTGGAGCTCGCTGCGCGTGCCCCTCGATGCCGGCGTGGTCGTGCTCTCCGGCCCGAACGGCTCGGGCAAGACGACCATGCTCGACGCGGTGAGGCAGGTGCTGCACGCGCCGCGGCTGAGCCAGAACCGCCGCGTCGCGCACTACCTCCGCCAGCCCAACCGTCCCGCGCTCCTCCGGGCCGTGGTCTCGAACCCGGCCGACGAGCGCGGCCGCCGTCCCTTCGACCGCCAGCAGGTCTTCACGGACGAGGCCACGCTCGCCTGCGCCCTGGTGCCCGACGGAGGCTCGCCCGAGAAGAGATACGCGGTTCTGCCGGGGAGGGTACCGCCGCAGGAGCTGCAATCCCGGCTGCTGGAGAGCCGCGACTGGCTGGCGCCGGAGGAGTACCGCCGGGTCCTCGACTACGCCGGCGTCTCCCGCAGCCTCATGCACATCCTGGCCCTCGAGCAGGGGCGCGCCGACGAGCTGTCGCGGCAGAAGCCGCGCGAGCTGTTCCGCTGGGTCATGGAGGCGCGGGGCACCCAACAGGTGCTCGAGCGCTACACGGCCGCGCGGCGACGCTACGAGGACTCGGTGCGCGAGGTCCAGCGCCAGCGCGCGCAGGTCGTCCGGTACCAGACCGAGGTCACCGACCTCGAGCGGCAGGTACGTCGCCTGGACGAGCACGCGGACAAACGCGGACGTGTCGAGCACGCCGAGCGGCTGAGCGTGGCCGCCCGGCTGCAGGCCCGCCTGCAGGCGCTGGCCGAGCTCGAGCGCAAGCTGCCCGAGCTGCGTACGAAGGTCACCAACCTGGCCACCACCGCCGACCGCCTGCGGCGCGAGCTGATCGCGGACGACACGAAGCTGGCCGACCTGCGCCAGGCGGCGCAACTCTGCGGGGGCCGCGCTCGGACGGCCACCGAGGCGTGCGACGCTGCGGGGCAGCGGCAGGGGCGTCTCCAGGCTGAGGTCGCGAGACTCCAGGACCATGCCGCCGAGCTGGCCCGTATCCCGGAAGAGGACGGCGCAGCGCTCGGTCGCGAGCTGGAGGCCGCCCGGGCCCGGGCCTTCGCCGCGGGGCACCGGTGCGAGATCCTGTCCGGACAGCTCGCCGACCTCACGTCCCGCCTGGCCGATCTCGAGCGTGGTGTGCCCCGGTTTCCGCCCGAAGTCGAGCGCACGCTCGGCGCCCTGGCCGCAGCCGGCCTCCGAGGTGCGCTGGCCGCTCCGGCCATCGAGGTCGCCGACGACGCCTGGGCGGTGGCCGTCGAATCCGCCCTCGGTCCCGCCCGGTACGCGCTGTGCGTCCGGGCCGAGGACGAGCCCCGCGTCACGGAGATCGCGCGCGAGAACGGCTTCCCGGGGCCGATCGTGGCCGATCTCGCCCAGGAGTCCACCAGCGCCGGTCCGCTCCGGCTCGGCCGTCCCGTCCCGCGTTGGCTGGAGACATGGGGCCGCACTCTGCGGCTGGCCGACGAGCCGCACCCGCCCGAGGGCGAAGCCGTCCTCCTCCGCGACGGCACGCGGCGCGACTCTCGCGGCGTGTGGGTCGGGCGCGCGGAAGCCCGCGTGCTGGGCGGATCGGCGGTCCGGGCCCAGCTCGAGGCGGCGCGGACCGAGCGCGATCGCCTCCTCGACGAACGACGCGAGGCAGAAAGGGAGGGGGCCGCGGCCAGGGAGCGGACTACCGACCTGGAATCACGGCTCGAAGCGCAGCGGCACAGGGCAGAGCTGGCGCGGGAGGTTGCCGCGCTGGGCGAGCGGGAAGCCGACCTGGCCCGGACGTCGGCCGAGCTGGCCGAGAGCCGGCACGCCCGTGACACCGCGCAGGAGGAGCGGCGCGCGGCCGAGCGGGCGGTCACGGTCGCCGAGCTGGCCCTGAACGGCAAGCGAGACGAGGCTTCGGCGCGCGAGAAGGAGCTGCAGGGGACGCGGGAGGCCGTCTCCGAGATGGAGCAACGGAGGGCCGCCCTCGAGCCCGAAGTGGAAGCGCTCTCGGGTCAGACGGATCCCGCCCTGCGCGCCCGCGCGCAGGCGGGCGCGCTGCCGTCCGAGGACCTCGCCGCGCGCGACCTCGAACAGGCGCGGGAGGGCCTCCTGCGGTTCGAGGCAGAGGGGCCCATACCGGAGGCCAGCGTGCGCGAAGAGCTGAAGGTCCTCTCTCGCAATCTCGACGATCTGCACGGGCACGTGCGGGCGCGGCAGGCTGAAGCCGACGCGGCGGGACAGGAGCTGGACCAGTGCCGCCAGGACTACCTGGGGGTCGTCCAGAGCACGCTCCACGACTATGCGCGGCGCGCGCGCGGCCTGGCCGAGCTCGCGTCCGCGCGGGTCGAGATCGAGCTGCCCCGTCTGGAGAACGACGACCGCTCGATCGACGAGGCCGGCATCGTCGTCCGCATCGGCTTCGACGGCAAGCGCCCGACGGACCTGGGCGACACGGCGCACAGCGGGGGCCAGCAGGTCGTCTCCGGGCTGGTCCTCTTGATGGCCATGGCCGAGACCGAAGGCGACACCTTCTTCATCGTGGACGAGCCCTTCGCCCACCTCTCGCTCGACCGAGTGGACGACGTGGGCAAGTTCCTGCGGCGCAGCGGCGCGCAGTTCCTCATCACGGTGCCCACCACTCTCGACCGCGGCCAGCTCGACCCCGCCTCGCTCCTGATCGTGCTCAAGAAGAAGGCGGCGGGGGAGGAGTTCGCGCCCCGCCCCATCGTGGCCCGCGTGTGACGGCCGCGCACCGCTGCCGCCGATTCCGCCGGGAAAGGCGAGAGGGACCCTGGCGGGAGGCGGGACCGCTTCGCGAGCGGCCGATCGAGAAGGTGTCCGTCTGCTCCGAGTGCGGCAACGAGCGCGCCGCCCGCTTCCGCAGGTTATTGGCGGTCGAACGGGAAGCGCGGCTCTCGCGCGGCGACACCCTCGCCGATCCGTCGCTGCGCCGGCTGGCCCGCCGCCTCGACGTGCTGTTCCAGCACCGCACCATGGTGCGAGCCGCCCCCCTCATACGCCGGCTGGGTGGCGTGCGCCTGGAGCCGGACCTCGAACGGCTCGCCGCTTGCGGCTCCGTGCGGCTCCTCTATCGGCCGGTGGCGGGGAGCCTGCACCTGAATACCATCCGGCTGCTCGAGCCCGGCGCCCTGGCCGAAGTGGCGCGCCCCGGAGCGGCCGCGCGCCGGGCGGCCGCCCTGGCGCAGGCGCGGCGCCAGACGGCGGTGGTGGCTCATCCCGAAGGGAAGCGGCTGGCCGACCTTCTGGCCGGGGAAGAGGCCGCGGCCATGGACGAGCGCGTGATCCGGTCCATAGCCGGACTGGTTCGCCTGCTCGAGGAGGGGGAGCCGCGGCCCGCTCGGGTCTTCGCCGCCCAGGTGCTGGGGCACTCGACGCCCATACGCCCTCGGCTGGAGCGGCTGGTGGGCCCGCTCGAGCGGCTCGGGATCCGCGACTCCGGGACGCTGGTCCTCCTGGGAGGCGCGGGCCGCCTGCGCCTCCCGGATGCCGACGTGGAGGTGGAGAAGTTCCGTTACGTGGGCCTGTCGGCTCACGACATGCTGGGGCTCCGGCAAGTGGAGCTGCCGCCGGAAGGGCTCGTGGTCGTCGAGAACTTGACGCCCTTCGAGGCCTACGTCGACCGGTTGGCCACCCGCCGCTCTGCGCTGGTCCTGTGGTCGGCCGGATTTCCCGGCCGCGCCGCGGTCGGCCTGATCCGGCAGGCCGCCTCACTGGGAGCGCCGATCCGTGCCTGGTGCGACATCGACCTCGGCGGCGTGCGCATCGCCCGGCTCATCGGGCAGGCGACCTCGGGAGCCGCACGACCCATGCTGATGGATCCCGCGATCGTGCGCGAGGCTCCGCTCGTGCGTCCCCTCAGCCCCGAGCAGCGCGCCGCCACCAGACGCGAGCTCAGCCTCCACCCCGATGCGATTCTTGCCGATACCCTGCGAGCCATCCTCGAGCGGAGTGCCTGGATCGAGCAGGAGTCCCTCCTCGACCGGCTCAACGGCGATGACTTCGCCTGAGCCTCGGTACACCCGCGCACGGATCTCCACGCCACGCCAACTGCCGGCCGGAGAGACCGGCGTGAGCCAGTAACCGCTGCCCCGTGCGCGGCGGGGACTCAAGAGGGTAAGATCCGCCCGTGCGGATCGTGATCTGCCTGTCGCTCGCCTTCGGCCTCGCGGCGGCGGCGCCGCGGCCTTGGGACCAGGCGCCCGCTCCGGGACGTCCCCCGTCCACCGGCGTCCCCGCGTCCCCGACGTTCGCGGAGGACGTCGCCTTCCTGCAGCGCCACGCTCCGGTCAGGGGCCTGGTCGCGCCCTCGGGGGCACGCGTGGCGGTGTCGGCGCCCTACCAGGGCCGGGTGATGACGAGCGCGGTCGCGGCCGAGGGAGCGAGCCTCGGCTGGATCAACCGCGCGTTCATCGCCGCGGGCAAGACCGGCACCGCCTTCGACAACTACGGCGGGGAGGACCGGTTCTGGCTCGGCCCCGAAGGCGGGCAGTACGGCCTCTACTTCCCTCCCGGCAAGCCCTTCCTGTTTTCGGAATGGCGGACCCCGGCCGCCCTGCAGGAAGGGGCCTGGGAGGTGAAGGAGGCCGCGGACGACCACGTGGTCTTCGTCCGCCCCATGGCGCTCACGAACTACGCGGGGACCCGCTTCGCCCTCGAGGTGGAGCGCCGGGTCCGGCTCCTCCCGGACGCCGAGGTGGCCCCGCGTCTCGGGATCGACCTCGCCGCCGCGAAGGCCCGCGGCGCGAAGTGGGTCGCCTTCGAGACCGTCAACCGGATCACGAACCGCGGGCCCGAGCCCTGGATCCGCGAGCGCGGCCTGCTCTCGATCTGGATCCTCGCCATGTACGCGCCTTCCCCCGACGGCCACGTGCTGGTCCCGTTCGAGACCGCGGGCACGGGCCCCATCGTCAACGACGCCTACTTCGGCAAGGTCCCGGCCGACCGGCTGGCCGTGCGGGAGAACGAGGGGCACCTCGTGTTCAAGAGCGACGGCCAGCACCGCGGCAAGATCGGCCTCGGGCCGGCGCGCGCCCGGGAGGTCCTCGGCAGCTACAGCGCCTCCACGCGCCTGCTGACCCTCGTCCACTACGACAAGCCGAAGGGGGCCCGGGACTACGTGAACAGCATGTGGGAGACCCAGAAGGAGCCCTACGGCGGCGACGTGGTCAACAGCTACAACGACGGCCCGCCCGGTCCCGGCCTGCCCTCCCTCGGGGGCTTCTACGAGCTGGAAACCAGCTCGCCCGCGGCCGCCCTCCGGCCCGGGGAGTCCCTCGTGCACACCCACCGCACCTTCCATTTCGTCGGCGATCGGCCGGCCCTCGATCCGGTTGCCACCCGGGTGCTCGGGGTCAGCGCATCGCGTATGGCCGAGGGAGTCCGGTAGCACGTGTCCGAGCGACATCTGAGACACTGCTTGACTCTGGAGAGACGAGTCTCTTCGCCTGACCCTAGCCTGCCGGCCTCGCCGCCTTTGACGGAAGGAGAAGGAAAATGAAAGCCAAGGTTCCCGGAGTCTTCACTCTGTGCTTCGCGGTGGTCCTCGTTCTCCTGCTCGGAGACCCGGCCCGCGCCCAGATCGACACCGCCTCCATCGTGGGCACGGTCACGGACGCCTCGGGGGCCGTCCTCGCCGGCGCTATCGTCACCGCCACGCAGGAGGGGACGGGCTCCAGCTCCACGACCGTGACCAACGCCAAGGGGCAGTACGTGTTCCCCAACCTCAAAATCGGCCGCTACACGGTCACGGTCGAGATGCAGGGCTTCAAGAAGGGGATCCGGCAGGGGATCCAGCTCCATGTCCAGGAGCGCCTGCAGACCGACTTCTCGCTCGCGCTGGGAAGCATGAGCGAAGAGGTCGTGGTCAGCGGCCGGGCCGAGTTGCTCCAGACCCAGACCGGCGACATGGGCCATGCGGTCGACCAGCGCCAGCTCACCGACCTGCCGCTGCTGGGACGCCGTTATTCGGAGCTGGCCCTGCTGCAGACCGGCGTCGTCTACTCGGGCCAGGGCATCCAGAGCCGCGGCGAGGACACGTTTTTCAACTCCAACGGGAACTACGCGACCTGGAACAACTTCACCCTGGACGGCGCCGACAACAACTCGTTCTCGACCAACCTGCAGGAGCGCTCCCCGGAGGTGATCCAGCCGCCGGTCGACGCGCTCGAGGAGTTCCGCATCTCGACGCGCAACTACTCCGCCGAGTCCGGGCGCTCGGCGGGCGCGGTGATCAACGCCTCGATCAAGCAGGGCTCGAACGACATCCGCGGCGTCGTCTTCGGCTTCCTCCGCGACGAAGCCTTCAACTCCAACATCTGGGAGAACGAGCGGGCAGGCAGGCCGAAAGGCAAGTACAACCAGTACATCAGCGGCGCCACCATCGGCGGGCCCATCCGCAAGAACAAGTTGTTCTTCTTCGCCGACTACCAGAATACCAACACCGACCAGGCACTCTCCCAGCTCGCCACCGTCCCCACCGCGCTGATGCGGCAGGGCAACCTGATCGAGCTGTCGCGGGCCCTGAGCGCCGGCAACGCGTTCGTGCCCGCGGGCTGCGTCGACACGGTCAACAAGCGGATCAGCCCGGCCTGCTTCGACCCGGTCGCCGCCCGCCTGATCGGCCTCTACCCTTTGCCCAACATCCAGAGCGAGCTGGCGAAGGCCGGCCAGGCGGGCAGCTTCGGTCTGCCGAACTACATCGACAACGGCGTGCTCAGCGTCGACATCAACCAGTACGATGTCCGCCTCGACGCCAAGCCGAGCACCAGCAGCTCCTTCTTCGGGCGCTACAGCTACATGAAGACCAAGCGAAAGGAGCCGCCGGTGCTGGGGCCGATCGCCTCGGGCGACTTCAACAGCAACATCGAGATCACCGGCCAGAGCGCGGTCGCCGGCTGGTCGCACACCCTCAGCAGCTCCATGTTCAGCGAGGTGCGCGCCTCCTGGAACAAGATCGAGGGCGACACCTTCCACTGGGCCTTCGGCGACGATTCCGACTCGCAGTTCGGCATCACGGGAATTCCCCAGGACCCCCGCTACAGTGGCGGCATCCCGAACACCAACATCGGCGGTCTCACGCGCCTGGGCGGACCCTTCTTCCGACCGCAGTTCCAGACCGCGCAGATCCTCCAGCTCTCGGCGAACCTGACCTGGCACCGCGGCTCACACTCCTGGAAGTTCGGCGTCGAACGGCGCCGCGACAAGGTGGACTACATCGACCTGCGCGCCCTGAACGGCTTCCTGAGCTTCAACGACGCCCGCTACACCGGCTCCGGGATCGGCGACTTCCTGCTGGGCCTGGCGACGCAGCAGGGCCTGACCCTGTTCCACGAGGCCAACCTCTACACGGACGGCTGGCAGTTCTTCGCGCAGGACTCCTGGCGGCCGATCAGCAAGCTGTCCGTCAACTACGGCGCCCGCTACGAGTACTTCACGCCCTTGCTCGACGTGAACAACCAGATGACCAACATCGATCCCGCCACCGGCCAGCAATTCACCTCCAAGTCGTCGGGCAGCGTCTTCGATCGCGCGCTGATCCACCCCGACAAGAACAACATCGCGCCGCGGGTGGCGATCGCCTACACGGTTGCGCCGAAGTGGGTGGTCCGAGGCGGCTACGGGACCTACTACCAGCACACCGATCGGTACGGGTCGGAGAGCCAGCTCGCGCTCAACCCGCCGCAGCTTATCGACGTGTTCGTGACCGCGCCCAACGCCAACTCCGCGCCGGTGCTGATCCTCAAGAACGGTTTCACCGCGCCCACCATCAACAACGTAAACCCGACCCTCGTGCAGTGGCGCATCCAGGACCCGAATCAGAAGACGCCGATCATCCACCAATTCAGCATGGGGCCCGAATTCCAGGTGATGTCGGACACGGTGCTGTCCATCGAAGGCGTCGGCAACCTGATCCGCAACGGCCGCCGGCTGCGCAACCTGAACCAGGGGCGGATCACCGGCCCGAGCACGGTCGTCTTCCCGTACGCTCGGTACGGCTACGGCACCGCCTTCCTGGAGCAGATCGTGACCAACGGCCGGGCCAACTACTACGCCCTGCAGGCCAAGCTGCAGCGGCGGATGAGCGGCGGCTTCGGCTACACGCTCTCGTACACCTGGTCGAAGGCCCTCGGCGATTTCATCGACCACCTGGCCGCGGGCGGTGGCGCCTCCGGCAACAACCCGCAGGACGCGACCAACATGGCCAACGACTATGGCCCGGTCGAGTTCGACATCCCGCATCGTTTCGTGGCGAGCTTCATCTACGAGCTTCCCGCGGGCAGGGGCCGCAAGACCAACCTGTCCGGAGTGGCGGGCGCCCTCCTCGACAACTGGAGCCTGAACGGCATCCTGTCCTTGAACGCAGGCCGGCCCTTCACGATCACCTCCAATGACAACACCGGCACCGGAACGTTCCACCAGTCGCGGGCGAACTGCCTCCGCGACGCCCAGCCCCCGGGGTTCGACAAGACGATCGACCACTGGTTCGACACAGCCCAGTTCGCGCAGCCGGCGCCCTTCACCTTCGGCACCTGCGGCTACGACACCGTGCGCGCCCCGGGAACCAAGAACTTCAACCTGTCGCTGTTCCGGAGCTTCCCGCTGCCGAAGGACCGCCGCATCGAGTTCCGCGTCGAGGCCTACAACGTGTTCAACTGGGTGAACTACGCGATCCCGGCCGCGAACGTCTCCAACCCGACCACCTTCGCCAGGATCACCAGCTCGCTGGGCGACCCGCGCCAGATGCAGTTCGCCTTGAAGTTCTATTACTGAGGCCGGCGGAACATCCGATGCTGAAGAAGACGAGAACGACGGCCGGGATCCTGGCCTTTCTGTTGCCCGTCGCCGCGGCGGCCGTGCCGCTGGGGGCCGCTGCGCTTCCCGAGGACCGGGGCGCGTCGGGGACGTGGCAGAAGCTGCTCAAGCTGCAGACGACCGCGAGCGCCATGCACACGACGGCGCACCCGGACGACGAGCACGGCGGCGTCCTTGCCTGGCTGAGTCGCGGCAAGGGGGCGCGCCTCGCCCTCCTGACGCTGAACCGCGGCGAGGCGGGGGACAACGCGATCGGCTCGGAGCTGTTCGACGGCCTGGGCCTCATCCGCACCGAGGAGCTGCTCGAGGCGGACATGTACTACGGCGTGGACGACCAGTACTTCACGACGGTGATCGACTACGGCTTCTCGAAGCGCCTCGAGGAGGCCCTCGAGAAGTGGGGCCGCGAGAACGTGCTGCGTGACGTCGTCCGGGTCGTCCGCATGAACCGGCCCTTCGTCCTCATCGCTCGCTTTCAGGGCAACCGGCGCGACGGCCACGGCAACCACCAGACCGCCGGCCTCATCACCCAGGACGCCTTCAAGGCCGCGGGGGACCCGAAGATGTTCCCCGAGCAGATCGCCGAGGGCTTGCGGCCGTGGCAGCCGCTCAAGCTCTACATGGGCGGCGTGCGCGTGGACGAGGACTGGACAGTGCGCGTCGACACCGGGGAGTACAGCCCCTGGCTCGGCGAGTCGTACGGCAACTTCTCGCGCGTCGGCCTGAGCTTCCAACGCTCACAGAACAGCGGCCGCCTGAGCCTCACCCAGGGCCCGTCCTATGGCTACTACCAGCGACTCGCCAGCACCGTCACCGCTCCGGACAAAGAGGCGAGCTTCTTCGATGGCATCGACACGAGTCTCTCCGGAATCTTCAGGACGCTCGGGAGGCCGGCCCCGGCGGGCGCCGCCGAGGCCCTCGCCGCCATCGAGCGAGAGGTCGCGGCAGCGGTCGATGCCTTCAAGGTCTCCGACCCCTCCGCCTGCGTCCCCGCCCTGGCCCGCGGCCTCCAGGCCACCCGCGACGCGCGGCGGCTCGTTCGCGACGAGCGCGATGCCGCCTTTCTGCTCATCGTGAAGGAGCAGCAGTTCCTCGACGCCATCAACACGGCGCTCGGCATCGGACTCACTGCCCTCGCGCAGCCGGCCGGCCTTCCGGAACCGACGGGCCCCCTCGCGGCCTTCGCCCCCCCACCGACCATGGGCCCGGCCGTCCCGGGTCAAGAGTTCGAGGTGCGCGTCAGCTTCACGAACAGGGGCAGCCCCGAGATCACGCCGACCGAGATTGCCCTCTTCACGGCGAATGGCTGGGTCGTACAAAAGGGGAGCGGCTCCCTCCGCCCTCTCAAGAGCAAGGAAACGGCCTTCCAGCGTTTCGCCGTGACCCTTGCGGAGGACACACCGCCGAGCCGGCCCTATTTCAGCCGGAGGTCGATCTTCGAGAACCGGTACACCATCGAGGACCCGAAGCAGATCCACCGGCCGGCCGCGGAGCCCGCCGCCGTCGCCGAGGTCACGTACACGGTCGGAGGGGTGAAAGCCGGGATCCGGGAGCCCGTGCGTCGCCGCGAGGCGCATCTGCCGTACGGCTACGAGATGCGCGAGCTGATGGTGGTTCCGGCGATCGCCGTGAACCTCACGCCGGGGACGGCCGTCATCCCCACGGCGGCGAAGACCAAGACGCTCGCGCTCCAAGTGGAGCTGCTCAACAACTGGGCGGGCGAGATCGGCGGACAGGTGGCCCTCAGCCTCCCGACCTCGTGGAAGTCAGATCCGGTGAGCCACCCCTTCAAGTTCTCACGCGCCGGCGAGCGCAGCGTCTGCCGCTTCACGGTGTCCGTCCCCGCCCTCGAGAGCAAGCTCTACGAGGTGCAGGCCGTGGCCACCGCGAACGGCAAGGAGTACCGCGACGGCTACGACATCATCGAGCACCGCGACCTCGAGACCCGCTACCTCTATCGAAAGGCCGCGAGCGAGGTGCGCGGCATCGACGTCAAGGTGGTTCCCGGCCTCAGCGTCGGCTACGTGATGGGCGTCGGGGACCAGGTCCCCGCGGGGATCGCGCAGCTCGGTGCCAAGGTCCGCCTCCTGGACGAGAAGGACCTGGCCGCGGGGAACCTCCGCCAGTTCGACGCCATCATGACGGGGACCCGAGCCTACGCCGTCCGTGAGGACCTGAAGACGTACAACCAGCGGCTGCTCGACTACGTGAAAGACGGCGGGAACCTGATCGTCCTCTACAACACCCAGGAGTTCGTCCCCAACAGATACGCGCCGTATCCGGCGGATCTGCCGCAGGGGGCCGAGGAGGTCTCGGAGGAGGACTCGCCGGTCGACATCCTCGCCCCCGACAACCAGGTCTTCACCTGGCCCAACAAAATCACGAAGGCCGACTTCGACGGCTGGGTCGAGCAGCGCGGCTCGAAGTTCTTCACGGAGTGGGACAGGGCCTACACGCCGATGATCGCGACCTGGGACAAGGGGCAGGCGCCGCAAAAGGGCGGCTGGGTGTGGGCGCGCCACGGGAAGGGGAACTATTCGTACTTCGCCTACGCCTTCCACCGGCAGCTTCCCTACGGTGTGCCGGGGGCGTACAGGTTGCTCGCGAACGTTCTCTGCTTCGGCAAGATCCAGCCGGCTGCCGCGAAGCCGGCGGCGAGAACCCAGTGAGGTTCCAGTCTCCAGCGCGATGAAGGAGTCGAGCACGGTGGACAGCCCGATCCAGGCCTGGTTCAGGAGTCGCCCCTAGAGAGCATCCTTGGGCGCCTCGCGTCCTCGGGCCTGCTCAGCGAACCGCGCCCCAACTCGCCTTCGGGAGCGATGCGCCGGAGATGGTCCGTGCGAGATCGCGATTGGAGGCGCCGAGGGCGTCACCGCCCTCCATCTTCGCGACGCGCGACTGGCTCGAACGGAGCAGCTTCGCGAGGTCTGTCTGGCTCAGCTTCCGCTTCTGCCGGCGAAGCCGCAGGCTGTCCGCCAGCCGCAGCCGCAGTTCCACGTACGCGGTCTCTTCATCCGAAAGGCCGAGGAACTCCTGCGCGGTTCCGAACCTCCAGCCCTTCGCCTCAAGCCTTTCCTTCTTGCTCCTACGCATCATCGTATTCCTTCAATCGCCTCCGACAGGCGTCCAGGACCACGGCCGGCGTCTTAGGGGTCTTCTTGGCGAACGCCTCGGCAATGACGATCGCGTCCGGATCCACACGATAGATGATGCGCCACGCAACCCCCTCGTCTATCACCCGCAGCTCGTGGCATCGCGCACCGATGGCCGGCATTGGCCGGGAGTGCGGCATCGACAACGCCTTCCCCCTTTGGAGTTCGCGGAGCAGGTAGCCTGCCTCGATCCGCGCCGACTTACTGAACGGAGGGGTCTTGACCTCCCCGTGAAGCCAGGCAAGCGGCTTGTCCCTCCGGGCCACACTCACCATACTATGTCACTTCTGACATAGGCGCAAGTCTTCCCTTGCAGCTTGGCTACCAATCGAAGCGGTTACGCTGAAACAGGCTCAAGCGCGAGCCAAGGCAGAGCGCCAGCGGGATCTACTCAGCGAGCCAGACGGACGTTAGCCTCGTGGTGCTGAACGTGACCGACGTTGAACCGCCAGTGCTCCACCCACGAGAACGACGTGATGCCAGCTACCAGACGAGCCGCCCGCAGGCATGCCTTTGCCTCGTGTACCTGTACGGGAGCCAGGGTCGAAGACGACGGTGATCCCGTCCACGGTCATCTGCCCGGTCTGTCAGGGAGCGAAGCGCCTCGGGCGAGGGTCATATGACGCCCCGTGGATCCCGTGCTTTCCATGCAGCACGGACGCGAGCCCTACCGTCCACTGAGCCCCGAGGACGGCACGGCTCCGCGGATTCACTTAGTACCCTGGTTCAGAAGTTCGCTCACGTATTGTCGGTCATGCGGCAACGAGGGAGTAGTCAAGCTTGCGTAGCAGGGCCGCGAGATCCTTTCGTGTGAATCGCCATTCGAAGGGCCGAGCGATGCTCTGGTATTGGCGCTGGAAGTCGAGGATCCTTTTCGCGAGGGCCGGGAGGGACGGAAAGTCGTTGGGCGTAAGAG
>WNFV01013447.1_pt1 | contig 15398 bp, 14 predicted proteins | sample 5400101 | NCBI WGS metagenome assembly WNFV01 (sample SAMN13153361, study PRJNA577476) | soil metagenome | isolation source: 115 cm soil or saprolite under grassland replicate 1 | place: USA:California | collected 2016-06-15 | reverse complement strand
GAGCCCGCCGTCGTGGTCGGCGTGGACGTGGGTCAGGAACACGTAGGGCACATCCAGCGGCGCGACCCCGATCTGGTCGAGGTAGGCGAGCGCTTCGGAGGATGGATCGACGAGGATTCCCTTGCCGTCGACCCAGATGATGAAGCTGGTAAAGTCGCCACTCGCGTCGAAGCCGTGGCTGGTCCCAAGGGGCGTGACACCGAACCGCGGCCGTTCGCTCGCGAACTGGATGGCCTCACGGAGCTCGGTGGGGATGTGCCGGAGCAGCCGCGGCGGCGTCCCCATCTCGAGTTTTTTCTCGCTCGACCGGCCGTCGGGCTGCGTGATGCGCACGTCGAAGCCACGCCCGGAGGGCGCCACTTGCACCGCCGACGACGGCAACGGGATGACGGTCGCCTCGCCGTCGAGAGCGAAGAAGTCCACGTAAGCGTCGATCCCGAGCAGCGGGCTCCCCGGGCTGCCATCCCGGCGGGCGCCGTAGAGCTCATGAGCGGTGCGGAGGAAGTGGTACGTCTCGAGCGACCCGACGCCGTACGCCTCGGCGAGCTTCTCGAAGCAGGGCGGCTCCGGTGCCGCCGGGTCGAAGAGGCCGAACAGCGTGAGGGTGAGCAGCCGATGAAGGACGTGCCATTGCCGGGAGGTGCCGACGATGCGCGTGCGCGTCTTCTGACGAAGGAAGAAGTTCAGGTAGACGAGGAACTCGATGTCGGCGTAATTGGTCTTGCCCTCGAACAGGCTCGCCGGCAAGATGAACAGGTGGTCGCCCTGGAGTCCTTCGCGCAGGATGTCCTTGGTCGTGCGCGACAGGCTGCCGAGCTGGACGCGAGTCGAGCCGTCGGGACTGAAAAGAACGGTGGGGTCGAGCGACCGCACAGTGCGGTGCACCGCGCTCAGCGCCTGCGTGAACCCGGTCTCCCCGACGTTCCCGGCGCGGAGGGCGGCCACGATGGCCTCGTGCGGCTCGCCACGAATGGCCAGCGCTGCGTACCGCCGGACCAGCCCCTTCTCGGGCTCGGCGAAGCTGTCGAAGACCTCGTGGACGAGCACGAGCGGCCCGGCGTCGGCGGTGTTGATCAGGATGCCGATGGGGCGATCGCCCTCGGGCAGGACCAGCGCCTCCCGCCACGAGTCGCGCGGCGAGAGGGACGCCACTACCCGGAGAGGGGTCTCGCCGTCTCCATCGACGCTGATCGTCCGGAGCCCGAGATACTCGAGCGCCACGTCGGCGAGGTTCGCCCCCCGCCTCAGCTCCTCCAGCTCCGCCTCGCGGAGGACCCGGCTCGGCAGGTTGGAAGCCAGCATGTCGATGACGAGCGTCTCGATCGGCGTCTGCACGGACTCCGCGGACATCCAGATCCCGGTGAGCGGTGCCCGTGCCTCGGGAGACCGTGAGGTCATGTGGGCGACAGACTAGATTGGCGGCACTGCCCGCGTCAAGCGCGCCCGGCTGGGCCTGCTGTACGCTCGCTGCATGAGCCTCGGGGGGTGGCTACAGGAGCAGCTCTTCGAGCGCCGCATCGTGCTCGTCACGGGTCAGCTCGACGATGGGGCGGCGGCGAAGGCGGCGGCCGCGCTCCTGGCGCTGGACGCCCGCGGGGAGCGGCCCATCGAGCTCCACCTGGACAGCCCCGACGGCGCGCTTGGGGCGGCCTTCGTCCTGATCGACACCGCCGACATGCTGCGCTCGGCGCTGCGCGTCCTTTGCCGGGGTCAGGTCGGCGGCCCGGCCATCGGCGTGGTCGCGGCCGCCGATCACCGCACCGCCGCGCCGCACACACGGTTCCGTCTTTCCCAGCCGACGGGGCGGTTCGCCGGCACCCCGGAGGAGATCGCCGCGCAGAGCCGCCAGCAGCAGGAGCTCCTCTGGAAGCTCTACGGGCGCCTGGCCCGGCGCACCGGCCGGCCCGCCGAGGAGATCGCCGAGGACATGCGGCGCGGGCGCTATCTCGATGCGCGGGAGGCGCTCGACTACGGGCTCATCGACGAGATCACCGCCGCCAGGTAGCTGCCGAGGGGGCCTCCCTACGCTCTCCCGAATCGCGTTTGAAAGCGCGCACGCTTCTCGCGCTATCGACAAAGTAGCCAACGATGGAAGTGACTCCGGCCTGACGCGCTACCCCGCATGACGGGTCGTGTGCTGGCGCAGCGCGACTGGTCGAAAGCGGATGCCGCCATTGCTGCGACTACCGATGCAAGCGGGGGCCGCTTGACACATCGCAGTGGCCGCGATAAAGGTAGGGCGTCGGGCGATGGAGTTCGCCCCTAACCGTCCGCCTCGTGCGGGCTGATAACTCCTACCGTGGCAATTGGCGGTAGGAGTTTTTTTGTGCCCTGGCATGAGTCGCCGCGTCGAGCAATCGTGCGAGGCGGGCGACGAGTGAGGCGTCGATGCGCGCTCTGGTGATCACGGACTTGCACGCGAACTGGCCGGCGCTCGAGGCGGTGCTCCGGCCGAGTCCTGACGAACCGGCTGATCGCCATCCTGGGCGAGGGAGCTGGGTGATCGCCGTCGGCCGCCGCAGGGCGAGGTGAGCATGGACAATATCTGGTTCCTGGCTGCGCTCTGGGTCGGGCTCGCGCTGGTCGCGACGCTCGTCGCCATCTGGTTCCGCGTCTCGACAGCGCTGTCCGAGATCGTGGTCGGGACGGTGGCTCAGCTCGTGATAGGCGTAGTGCTTGGCGGCACAGGGCTGGCTGGGCAGACGCAGTGGATCACCTTTCTCGCCGGCACCGGGGCCATCGTGCTCACGTTTTTGGCCGGCGCCGAGCTCGACCCGAGCGTCTTTCGGTTGAAGTGGAAGGAAGCAGCGGTGGTTGGGCTGGCCGGATTCTTTGCACCCTTCTTGGGCTGCGCGGCCATCGCCTACTACATGCTTGGCTGGGGACTTGGCCAGTCCTGGCTGGCGGGAGTGGCGCTATGGAAGAGCATCTGCCGCACTATGCCGCCACCATCGACGAGGTAGAGGACGCCAAGGATCGTATCGATACCTACTTTCGGACGCTCACCAAGGAGGCGCGCGACCAGGCCCTTCTGGCTGGCGTTGAGCTCCAGACTGGGGTGCGGCAGGGTCACGAGGTGGAGATGATCATCACCTATGCTCGCGCGGGCCAGTTCGACCTTCTTCTGGCTGGCTATCACGGCCATAGCCGCATCTTCGACCGACTTATCGGGAGCACGGCTCAAAGCATTGTGCGACTCTCACCCTGCTCGGTGCTCCTGGCAAAGTGAGATGGAGGTCAATAGCGCCCGACCAGAGTAGAATCGTGGCCGGCCGTTGACCCGATCATCGCCCGAGAGGAGGATCAACCCTGCTGGAGCGCGTGCTGCTCGTCGGTTTTGGAGGCGCGATAGGCTCGATTTTGAGGTTTCTGACCTCGATCCTCGCCGCTCACTGGTTCGGAGCGGAGTTTCCGTACGGCACCATGATCGTGAATCTGAGCGGAGCTTTCGTCATCGGTGTGGTCCAGCAGATCGGCGGTGAGACGCTGCTCATTCCGGATAACGTGCGCATCTTTCTCACGACCGGCATGATGGGAGGCCTCACAACCTATTCGACGTTCAGCTACGAAACGGTACGGCTGATGGAGACCAACGCCTGGCACCAGGCCTGGATCAACATTTTCGTCACCACCACGGTCTGCCTGGGCCTCTGTTTTCTCGGGATGGCGGTGGGTCGACTCGTGCTGACGCTGCGGGGGTAGGTATGCGAAAAATCCAAGGGGAGCAGGTGCTGATGCGGATCTTTATCGGCGAGAGCGACAAGTGGAAGCACCGTCCGCTTTACAGCGCGCTGCTGGAGTTGTTTCGCTCCAAAGGTCTGGGGGGCGCCACCGTCCTTCGCGGGGTGGCCGGCTTTGGCCCAACCTCCATCCTGCACACGGCGGGCATTTTCAAGCTCTCGGCCGATTTGCCGCTGGTTATCGAGGTCGTGGACTCTCAAGAGCACCTGGATGCCGTGCTCCCTGAAGTGGACCGGATGATGGGCGGGGGGCTCATCACCATGGAAAAGGTGCAGGTGCTTCGCTACGAGGTTTGACGTCTAGGTCGTCGGACTCGCCGGCGGAGCTTGCGCGTAACGAATGACGTGCGCCCGCTCCACCATGATGACGCCGCCCACCATGAGGGCATCCACTTTGGGCAGGACGCGATCGATGTGCTCCTGGGTATCCACGACCTCGAGCACCACGGGTAGCCCTTGGGCGGCGACTTCGATAGCCGTGGTGTGGACGGCGCGATCGTGGCCGAAACCGGCCATCCCCTTGAACACCGTGGTGCCCGCCAGTCCCTCGCTCCGCAGAAGCTCGAGGAGCGCGAGATATAGGGATTTCCACCCGTGCGTCTGGTTCTCGCTCAGTATGATTCGGAGCAGGACCTGCTCGCCTTCGATGCCCCGCATCGTCCGCCTCCTTGGCGCGTATACCATACACTGGGGACCATCGGCGATGAAGCGCAGGCTGCCTCCGAGGCTCCGGGCCAGAAGGTCATCAAGCCGCTGACGGAGGCGACCAAGCCGACCGGCGGTATGGCCATCCTCCGAGGGAACTTGGCACCGGGCGGCTGCGTGGTCAAGCTGTCGGGACATTCGCGTCTGAGCCACCGCGGCCCCGCCAAGGTCTTTGAGCGAGAGGCAGATGCCTTCCAGCTATCCGATGCTTGAGATGGCCAGGGCCATGATCCATGGAGACTCGCCGATCACCGACGCGGAGACGCGCTTGCGGCGGCTCATAGGATGATCCGAGTTCTCGTCGGGCCTGAAGGCGCGGTGCTACGCCTGCCAACGTACGAGGCGCAGCAGATCAACGACGGCGCGATGACTTAAGGACCCTCTTTGGCCAACGACTACGTTTTCGTAGGTTATCGGATATGTTTTGCCCTGCTGGGTTTGAGTGCCGTGGTGACAGAACTGGCGACGCTCGCAGAGCGGGGCGAGCTGGCCTACCTCTAGCCCGTCCGCGGGCGCAGCGCGCTCTCGGGGATGACTTCTACGCAGACGGGGCTAACATGGGTGAGTCTCATGAGCTGCCCATCCTGCGGACACGAGAACCCCGCCGGGGCGAGGTTCTGCAACGCCTGCGGCGCGCGCCTGGCGGCGCCGGCGACCACCGCCGAGCCGCGCTCCTACACGCCTCGCCACCTCGTCGAGAAGATCCTCGCCTCCAAGAGCGCGCTCGAGGGCGAGCGCAAACCGGTCACCGTCCTCTTCGCCGATGTCGCGCGCTCGATGGAGCTCGCCGAGCGCCTCGATCCCGAGGAGTGGCATCGCCTCCTCGATCGCCTCTTCCGCATCCTCGCGGACGGCGTCCACCGCTACGAGGGAACGATCAACCAATATACCGGTGACGGCATCATGGCGCTCTTCGGCGCCCCGATCGCCCACGAGGACCACGCCCAGCGCGCCTGCGCGGCCGCGCTCGAGATGGCACGCGAGCTCGAAGCGCTCGCCGACGATCTGCGACGCGAGAGCGGACTCGATCTCGCGGTCCGGATGGGCCTCAATTCGGGCGAGGTCGTCGTCGGCCGAATCGGCGACGACCTGCGCATGGACTACACCGCCCAAGGTCACGTCGTCGGGCTCGCGGCCCGGGTGCAGCAGCTGGCCCCGCCAGGCGGCGTCAGCGTGACCGAGCAGACCGCGCGGCTGGCATCGGGCTTCTTCGACTTCCTCGATCGCGGGGAGCAGAGCCTCAAGGGCGCGAGCGTCCCCGTGCGGGTGTTCGACCTGCGGGGCCTCGGTCCGATCCGGAGCCGGCTCGAGCGCTCGCGCGCCCGGGGCTTCTCTCGCTTCGTCGGCCGCGAGCGCGAACTCACCCTGCTCGAGCGGGCCCTGCGCGAGGCGCAGTCCGGCCGACCGAAGGTCGTCCTGATCACCGCGGAAGCAGGCGCGGGGAAGAGCCGCCTGTGTCACGAGTTCGTCGAGCGCACCCGGGGCCTGGCCCTCCACTATGCGCGCGCGCTCTCCCATGGCCGCATGCTCCCTTTCCACGCGATCGTCCAGCTCGCGCGCGGTCTTTTTGGCGTCGACGAACGCGCGTCGGCGGCGGTCGCCCGAGGCGCCGTGGAGCGCGGCCTGGCGAGCGCGCATGCCGTCGACCCGATCGCCCTGGCCTTCTGGCTCGAGCTCCTCGGGACGCCCGATCCCGCGCTGCCGCCTTCGGAGCTGGAGCCCGAGATGCGCCGCGCGCGCCTCTTCCAGTCACTTCGCGATCTGATTCACGCTCGCGCTCGACGCGAGCTCACGCTGCTCTGGATCGAGGACCTGCACTGGCTCGACCCTGCCAGCGAGGCAGCCCTGGAGATGCTGACCGGGGCGCTCCTGGCGCCGGAGGTGTCCGACCGCAGGGTGCTGCTGCTCGCGACCGCGCGTCCAGAGTATCTGCCCCCGTGGCCCGCAGCGGTCGAGCGTCTCTCGCTGATGCCCCTCGCTCCCCAAGACCTCGGGACGTTAGTCGACGACTGGCTCGGACCTGACCCGGCGCTTGGTCCGCTCCGCACCCGGATCGAGGCGCGCGCTCGCGGCAATCCTCTCTTCATCGAGGAGATCGTGTGCTCGCTCGTCGAACACGGCGCCCTGCGCGGCGAACGCGGCGCGTACGCGCCGGCCGCCCCGGTCGAAGAGATCGCCCTGCCCGAGACCGTTCAGGCCGTCCTCGCCTCGCGCATCGATCGCCTCGCGCAGCGCGACAAGGACGTGCTCCAGGCCGCGGCCGTGGTCGGACGAGACGTGCCGACGGCGCTGCTGCGCGTCGTGGTCGATCTCCCCGAACCCGAGCTCGCCGCGTCCCTCGAGCGGCTCGCGACGGCCGAGCTCCTCGGTCCCGCCGGACCTTCTGGGGAGCGTGCCTTCCGGCGCAGGCGTCGCGCAGGCCCTGCTCGCGATCCACGGATCCGCGGCCCCCGCGCACGCCGCGCTCCTCGCCCATCACTTCGAGGAGGCCGGCGAGCATCTCGAGGCCGCGCGCTGGCACGAGCACGCCGGCCGGCGCGGCGCACGCAGCGATCCCGCGGATGGAGTGAGGCACTGCCGCAGGGTCACGAAGCTCCTCGCCGACCTTCCGGAGTCGCGCGAGACCCTGATGCTCGAGCTCACGTCGCGCATCGCGCTGCTCGAGATCGGCCGCATCGCAGGCATCGAAGAGCGTGAGTCAGAGGTCCTCTTCGAAGAGGCACGAGCGGTCGTCGAGCGACTGGGGGATCGGGGGGCCTACGCGTTCTTGCTCACGTCCTATGGACGCCTCTGCGGCCTCGCGGGCGACGTGGCCCAATACCTCGCGTGTGCGGAGCGGGCCGCGGAGCTCGCCGAGGAATCCGACGACGACGCGTTCGCGTTCGAGATGCTGACAGTGCTGGCGCACGCGCAGCTCGGGGTCGGCCGCCTCCATCCCGCGCGGGCGAGCGCCGAGCGCGCCCTGGCCGGCCTCGCGCGGAACGCCGAGCTGCGGGAAGCGCTCGGGCGTTCCACCGCCCCTGTTTTTTGCCGCATCTGGTGGGCCCTGGCGAGCGCCTACCTCGGGCAACTGGCCGAGGCTCAGGCCGCCTTGGAAGCGCTCCTCGCCGACGAGAAGGAGGGCGGACTCGAAGCTCTGTACGGGACGCACGGATTCCTGTGTGAGGTGCTGCGGCTGCGGGGCGATCTCCCCGGCGCGCTCGCGCGTGGCCGCCGTGCTGTCGAGGTGGCGGGAGAGCGGGGAAGTCCGTTCTCCCAGGTCGAGGCCGCGGCGTTTCTCGGCGCCGCCGAGCTCGCGGCCGGCGATGTCGCCACCGCCATGAGGGCGCTGGAGGCCGCCCTCGGGGTCGCGCGCGCGAGGCGCACCGCCCTGTGGTACGAGCCGCGCATCCTGGCAACGCTCGCGGATGCGAGGCGAGCCGCCGGTGATCGCTCCGGAGCCCACGCTCTCCTCGCCGAAGCGCGAGAGTCCGTCGAACGGGGACGAGGCTGGCGACTCAGCGCGTGCGACGTCGGGCTGGCGCGGGTTCGCCTCCTTGCCTCAGAGCCCGTGCCGGACCGCACCGCGGTCGAGAGCGCGCTCGCGTCTGTGGACGCCCTCGCGGCCGAGCTGGCCGCCGATCCCTATCGGCGGCTGGCGGAGCTCGAGCGTGCGCGCCTCGCTCGAATGGTCTCCGTCACGCCGCGCTAGGCTGGATCGTCTTCGGGGAGAGAACGTGATCGGCAAGAGCCGGCGCGCGCCCGGGCCCGAGAATGCGGCCCCGGTCATCCGGCCCCGTCGAATCGAAAGAGTTACAGCGAGATGAGCCCGCGCCGGACCCCGAGCGTGACGGCCTCCGTGCGGCTCGCGGCCCCAAGCTTGGCTAGGATTGAAGCCACGTGAAACTTCACCGTGTAGCCCGAAATCCCGAGATGGGCGGCAATGGCCGGATTGCTCATGCCCTCCGCCATCATCTCGAGGATCTCCAGCTCCCGGGGTGTCAGTGGGAGCTCTCCGATCGCTCCCGATGGTCCCGACACCGTCGCCGGAGCCGGAGGAACCCTCAACGCGTCTGGGTGCAGCACGACGAGCCCGGCGGCGGCGGCGGCCATGGCCGCTCCGAGCTCCCCCGCCGTCGCGTCACCGCGCAGGACGGCGCGGACGCCAGCTCGACGCGCCTGGGCTGACCATGCTTCGTGCGGCTCGGAAGCGAGAAGGACTACGGGCGGGATACGGGAGAGGCCACTGAGCGTCTCGAGGATCGCCGTGACGCGCCGGAGCGACATAGCCAAGACCACGATCGCCGGATCGTGATCGTCGACGCGCTCCGCGAAGTCGGCCGGGGCCCCCACCACCACGCGCCACCTGGCGTCGCCACGTAGCATCGCCTCGATCCTCGCGGCCATCAGCTCACTGCTCGCGACCACGAGAACCGTCATCGCGGACTCCTCGCCAGCGTTCCGAGATCCCTCGCGAGCGTCGTGCGCCGAAGAGAGTCGCCGGATGCCGGTCACGTCCCCTCCACGCCCGCCGCGCGCGCGAATTGGGTCACCTCGCTCATCGGGATCGCCAGCGCCAGGGCGCCGACGATCATGGCATTCAGCCCGATCACTCGCCCCGATGCATCGGCGAGAGGCCCCCCTGAGCTGCCGGGCGCCAGCCTGAGGTCGGCCTGAATCCAGCGGCGTCCACCGGGCACGATCGGACCCGTCGCGTGGACGATGCCCGCCGTCAGCGCGCCTCGGACCCCGAATGGGTGGCCGATGGCAACCACAACCGATCCGACCTTGGGCGCTCCCGTATCGGCGACGGTGACCGTCGGAATCCCTGTGCCGGCAAGGCGGAGCAGCGCGAGATCGGCGTCCGGGTCGCGCGCGACGAGCCGGCCTTCGAGGCGACGGCCATCGACCAGGCGCACCGCCGTACGTGACCGCCGGGCGACGTGGGCATTCGTGACCACGCAGCCCCGAGGCCATAGCACCCCGGATCCGAACGACTCACCACCATCACTCACCTCGACCGTGACCCAGCGGAGGGACGCCGCAAGACTCGCGAAATCTATCATCGTGCGTCAGGAGCGGCGCGGTCGCTCGCCAACATGGATCTGCAGGTCTCGCGGCTCACCACCACGAATCACCGACGCGATCATACTCTCGCCCACCCGGTCGGGTCGCAACACGCTCTTGAGATCCGCGGGTTCCATGATGCTGGTGCCCCCGAGCGACACGATGAGGTCGCCGATCAACAGGCCGGCGCCAGAGGCCGGGCTACCCGGCTGTACGTCGACGACGATGACCGCCGTCTCCTGATCGAGATTGCACTGCCGGCGGAGCCCTTCGGGCAGGCGCACTTGCTGTGTGCCCACACCCAGGTAGGCCCGCGGGATGCGCCCGCGGCGCACCAGCTCGTCGAGCACGCGGTTCACCGCGGTAGCGGGGATGGTGAGCTGCGAGTGCCGAGAGGCACCTGAGGTGTTGACACCCACGACCCGCCCCTGTACGTCGACGAGCGGCCCGCCCGAAAACCCAGGATAGAGCGTCAGGTCGAGGGAGAGTAGCTCGCCGGAGGCACTCCGTGCGCCCCCTCCGGTGCCCATCGCGCTCACAACGCCCCAGCTCGCACGGGGGCCAGGCCCAATCGCGAGCACGATGTGTCCAACACGGACCGCATTCGAGTCGCCAACGTCAGCCACCGGGACATCGGGAGCGTCGACCTTCAGAATGGCAATGTCGATGGCAGGGTCGCGGCCGGCCACTGTCGCGGTCACGACCCGCCCGTCGGGGCGGGTGACCGTGAGCTCCTCGTCCACGTGCACCGTGTGGTCCGCGGTGACAATCAGACCGGGCCGCCAGTGCACGCCCGCCGAGCCCAGCCGTGGCCGCGCATTGATGCCAAACACCGCCCGACCAGCGTGCTCTACAGCGGCGGCCAGTTCGTTCGAAAGAGTCCGCAGTCCGTCCATTGAGTCCTCCTCCCCTGGGTATGAGATCTGCCACCGTCAGCATGGAGACAGAGGACCTTGATTGGAATCGCCCAAATGGGGGGGTACGGGGGAGGGAGTGACCGCGCCCCATCATGCTGTCGTGTGTCCCTCCGACCACTGGCATCACCGAACCGGAGGGTGACGATGATCCTCGTAAGACCATTTTCACGAAGGCCCAAGACATGCAAAGTGCTTCGCGGCGAACGCTACTTGACACGGCCTCTGTTCCGGAAGATCGTCGCACGCATTGAGCGGCTCGCGGGGCGGCCGACGTGATCGGCCGGCCGGCCCCTGTTGGGAGCGAGCCTGGCGACGCGGATGTCCCCGTCACCGACCACGAAGGCCAGATTGGGGTCGTGAGGCGTCACGTAGTTCGCTCAGTGGCACGAGGGGGAAGCGAACATGGCTCACATCGGAAATCCCGGTTGAGTCTCCTTCCAGCGTAGCCGGAGGCACATGATGAGCAGGCGGTTCGATTTGGTCGTAATTGGTTCCGGGCCGGCCGGGGAAAAAGGGGCGGCTCAGGCTGCGTACTTCGGAAAGAGGGTTGCACTGATCGAGCGGTCTGACTACCTCGGCGGAGCCGGAATCAACACGGGGACCGTGCCTTCCAAGACTCTGCGTGAGACAGCGTTGTATTTCTCCGGACTGCGGCAACGCGGCCTGTACGGCATCGACTATTCCCTCAAGGAACGCCTCACCATTGCGGATCTCATGCGCCGCCAGCAGGACGTGGTGGAGATGGAACGGGCCATCGTACGAACCAACATGGAGCGGCACAACGTCGAACTCTTCCGCGGAGTGGCGCGGCTCGGGGATGCGCACACGGTCTCCTTCCTGAAACCCGACGGAACCGAGGGCGAGGTGACCGGTGACATCATCCTGATCGCCACCGGATCATCGCCCTTTCGCCCCGCCGGCATTCCATTCGACAACCAGAGAATCTACGACTCCGATTCCATTCTGCGCATGAAGATGATCCCGAAAACCATGGTCGTGATCGGCGGCGGAGTCATCGGATGCGAATACGCCTGCACGTTCTCGGCGCTGGGCGTTCAGGTGACGCTGGTGGAAAGCTCCAACCGGATCCTGCGATTCGTGGATTCTGAGATCGCCGCTCGCCTGCGGAAGAGGCTGGAGCTCCTGGGGTTGCGGTTTGTGTTCAACGATCGCCTGCAGCGTGCCGAGGTCCTCGCGGACCGAGCGCGTCTCGAATTGAGGAGTGGTGAAATCCTCGACTGCGAGATTGCCTTGATAGCGGCCGGGCGGCAGAGCAACGTCCAGGGAATGGGGCTGGAAGAGACAGGCATGGCGCTGGGCGAGCGGGGGCTGATCCTGGTGAATGAGAAATATCAAACAACGGTGTCCAACATCTATGCGGCCGGTGACGTGATCGGGTTCCCCGCCCTGTCCTCCGTGTCGATGGAGCAGGCGCGCGTGGCGATGGTTCACGCGTTCAACCTCGTCTATAAGGAGAGCATCTCTTCAGTCCTGCCCCTGGCCATCTACACGATCCCGGAGATCTCCCTCGCGGGATGGACCGAAGACGCCTGCCGCGAGCAAAACATTCCGTATGTGGTCGGCCGGTCCTACTTTGACAAGAGCCCGCGGGGGCAAATCATTGGGGACACCAGCGGGATGCTGAAGCTCGTCTTCTCTCCGTCGGACAAGAAATTGCTGGGCGTCCACCTCATCGGAGAGATGTCATCGGAGCTCGTGCACATCGGCTCGCAGATCATCGCGGCGGGCGGGACCATCGATGTCTTCATCGACAGCGTGTACAACTACCCGACTCTTTCGGATTCGTACAAGTACGCAGCATATGACGGGCTGGGAAACCTGCGAACCTGGCGAGCCTAGGAGTCGTAGCCTGGGAACCGCAGGAGTTGGCCTCACCAAGGGGCAGATCCCGTTGGGCCACCACGGTGATTTCGTGGTGAGTGTCGCCCGGAATTTAGTTCCCTTTGGGGGAGGCGGCCTGAATCCAGCTCAGCAGCCGGGCATGGCGCGGTGCGACACTTGGAGTGTCCCTCTCGAGATGGTGGGTGTAGCGTTTCCTTGTCGGGCATCCACGCAGGAGTGCGTGGCCCCAGCTCCAAAGAGTGCCCAAAACGTTCGTTCCCGGAAGGAGGTCCCGCATGAGCAAGATGGATCCGGGCCGCAAGGGGATCGCGGAGTCCGTCAAAGACAAGATGGTCGGCTCGATCAAGGGCACCGGTGAGATCGTGAACGCCGTCGTCGACACCGTCAGCGGCACACTGGTGACCACCATAAAGGACACCGGCGCCGTGGGCACCGCGTTGACGTCGACCATATCCGACGTCCTCCGCGGCGCCATCATGGGCACGGCCCAGGTCGGCGGCGACGTCGGCGCCGCCGCCAAGGGAGGCGTGGTCGGTGTTCTCAAGGGCACGAGGGAGGTCGGCGCCGAGACGATCGACACCGTCAGCGTCAGCGCTCGTAGCCTCGTCAAGAGTGCGGCCGAGGTCGGCGGCGATGTCGGCACTGTTGCGAGGAACGCCGTCGAGGGAGCCGTCACTGGCGCCAAGCAGGTTGGCCTCAATGTCGAGGACGCCGCCTCGGCGGCCGCCAGCGGGGCCATCAAAGGGGCGGGGGAGATCAGCCAGCAAGCCGTCCAGCAGGTCCGCAATGCAATGACCGGCGTCATCGCGGGCGTCAAGGTGGTCCTGAAGGAGCCCTTCAAGTAGCGTCGACAGCGCCCCGCCCGCAAGGCGAGCGCCAATCCCCTCCACGGGGCAGGGGCCGCGGGCAGCATTTGAACTGACCCGCGGCCCCTCGCGTTTTTTTTCCTTATGGAGCAGACGGTCAGGCTCGGCGCGCGCAGCAGAGGCGATCGCGGGCGCGAAAGGTTACGCCCTAGCGCATCATCCGTACAACCGCCCGGCGGTTCTGTATCCAGCACGTCTCCAGCGGCTCCTGGCAGACGGGTCGCCGCCCAGCGTACGTAACGATGGTGATGCGATCATCATCGACGCCCTGGGCCGTGAGATAATCCCGGACCGAATTGGCTCTCCGCTCAGCGAGCGCCTCGTTCGGCCGGGTCTCTCCCCGCTGATCCGAATACCCCTCGATGAGGACGCGCGCGTATCCATTCGTTGCGAGCCACGTGGCGGCCTTATCGAGGTCGCGCTGCGCTGCCGGGCTGAGCTCGGCTCGACTCGTGTCGAAGTAGGCGACGATGACCTCAAAGCTCGGCGGCGCCGCGATTGGCCCTCCCGTCCGCGCGCCTGCCACCGACCGCAACCGCCGCATCAGGTCGGCGTAGGATGAGGTACGCAAAATGCGCGCGAACTGTGCCCGGTAATTCTCGACCAGGCTGATGCCGTCGATTACGACATCGCGAACGAGCCACCCCTTGCCCAGTTTGGTCATGAGGTAGTCCAACTGAATGTCGTCGCCGTACCTCGCTGGGACTTCCGTGCGGACGACCGCATGACCCTCCGCGGTGATGTCCTCACCAACAATGCGGATCGCAGGCGGCCGATCCCCCGGCAGTCGGCTCTGAACGATCTCGAGGTAAGCGTGCTCGACGACACCCGTAAACATCTGGCTGAACTCCTCACGCTCTTCCCCTGTGCGCCGGTCCCACTCGGGGCCCAAGACTTGGCGGGCAGCCCCGTGCCCGTCAAACAGCGCGCGAGTGAGGCTCCGTACGTCATCCCGGGCCTGCCTCGAATTGGTCGCCGCACTCAGGATAGCGGTCACCTGTCCGAAGAAGTCTTCAAGCTCGCCGCGAGGCGAGGTCTCAGCGCTGGACAGGCTCGAGGTCAGAATCACCGCGAGCATAGTCCCGACGGCGAGGCTGAAAGTGCTTCTCCCTGGCCTTCGAGCCGAGCCGTTCCCCACCTCGTGCGCCCGTGCCCACTGCATCGCTGGTGTAATCTTTAGAAAAGCACATAGTCTTGAACCGGGATTTGGGATCGGGCCCATCGTCTCCATCGTCCCCGCTCCCTTCGTTGTATCGACCTCGTCAGGTCGGTTGCTCAGGTGAGTCGCTCAAAGGCGGCCGAGGCTATGCGCAATGAAGCTGCATGTCAGGTGGGGAGCGCTCGTCTCGCCTGCCCCATTGGGCGTCGCCGACGCTTGGCTACAGGAGAAGGCGACGACCCCGAGAATCGCGACAGAAACGATCCCGCAAGAACAGCGTGAAGCTTTCATCGCACCTGCCTTCCGGGGCTGACGAGAGCGACACCCACACTATCACCGCGCCGGCCGATCGCAACGGTTGTCTAGGCTCGGCGTCGACCGTCCGACGTCGACAGGGCCGCGGGCGTCTACTCATCCCCCACGACAGTGGGCGCGCTCATTCCCCCGCTTGATGACTGCAGCAGATCAGGCCAGGCGCCACCGCGCGAGCGACGCCCGTGCATCACCCCCACGCTGATCTGGAACGATGGTCAAATCGAGCTGGGTCACGCCGGAGAGTTCGACGTGATAGTCTTCGACCTCTCGAATCGCGTCAGGGCGGCTGAAATTCCACTGCTGGCGGCAGATTTCCCTGAACGACCGCCCACCATCAGGCGACCAGGACAAGGCGAACTCTTGCGTCCGCACGAGGTCAGGTTCGATGAAGAGCAACCAGATGCGCCTCAGCCGTTTCGGCGTATCGAAGATCAGCCTGATGGTTTGCTGTCCAGGTTGTGCGGCTCGCCAACCGGATTCTGCTCCGGGCACCAGCGCCGACTCGATGGGATGCGCCGTATCCTCAGAGGTGACTTCGACTTGGGCCAAGCGCTCCAAGTCCAACCAGTCTCCGTCGGGAAGCGGAGAATCTTTGGGAACTGGAGTGACTACGCGTTTACGCAATGGTCATGACCTCAATGCGGCAGCGGGATGAAGACGAGGGTGAACGTCGCGATCCGCGGCCAGACCACCCCCACGAGGATGGGCCACGCGGCGGCGACGCCAACCAGTGCAGACAACCACGCTTTCTCGTGAGCGCTCGCTTCTCCGAGAAGTGCCATGACCG
>WNFV01005448.1_pt1 | contig 15398 bp, 16 predicted proteins | sample 5400101 | NCBI WGS metagenome assembly WNFV01 (sample SAMN13153361, study PRJNA577476) | soil metagenome | isolation source: 115 cm soil or saprolite under grassland replicate 1 | place: USA:California | collected 2016-06-15 | reverse complement strand
CGAGCGCGCCTGCCTGGCGACGGGCTACACGAACGCCGGCACGCTCGAGTTCCTGCTCGGCTCCGACGGCGCTTTCTACTTCATCGAGCTGAACGCCCGGCTCCAGGTCGAGCACCCCGTCTCCGAGCTCGTCACCGGGATCGACCTCGTTCGCGAGCAGCTGCGGATCGCGGCGGGCGAGCCGCTGAGCCTGACCGGGCGGGCGCCGCGCACGGGCCATGCGATCGAGATCCGGATCAATGCGGAGGATCCTGCACAAGGCTTCACGCCGACACCGGGCCGCATCGAGCGATTTCGCGTGCCAGGCGGACCGGGTGTCCGGCTGGACACGCACGTCGAGGCCGGCACGACGGTCTCGCCGCACTACGACTCGCTCATCGCCAAGCTGATCGTCTGGAACGCCGACCGGCCGTCCGCGATCGCACGCGGGCTGCGGGCGCTGGGGGAGCTCGAGGTCGAAGGCATCGCGACCACCTGCGATTTCGCCCGGAGCGTGCTCGAGAGCGATGCCTTCATAAGCGGCGAGTACACGACCTCCTATCTCGACGACCACAGCCCGTGACGCTCTCCCGACGGGCTGCCCGCCGCACCGCGTTCTTCCTCCTCTACCAGTGGGACCTGACCGGCCAGCCGCTCGGGATGAACTACGAGGGTGAGGTGGACGAGTTCGCATTGGGGCTGGCGGAGGCCGTTGCCGCGCACGCCCCCGAGCTCGACGAGCGCATCTCGAAGGTATCCGGCGACTGGCCGGCGAAGCAGCTCGGCACAGTCGAGCGGAACGTCCTGCGGATTGGCGTCCACGAGCTCCAGGAAGGTACGGTCCCCCTCGAGGTGGCGATCGACGAGGCAGTCTCACTCGCCAAGCGGTATGCGTCCGAGGACGCCGGCCGGCTCGTGAACGGCATCCTGGGCGCGATCGCGAGGGAACAAGCGTGACAATCGAAGAGAAGGTCGCCCGGCTCGAGGAGCTGCGTCAGCAGGTCGAGGCGTGCACCGACCTGGAGCAGGCGATCGAGCTCCTGACCGAGGTCGAGGCGGCGGCGAAGGAGCTGCTGGAGGCCGTCGACCGGGAGAAGCGGGAAGCCGATGCACGCGGCTGACGAGCTGCGGGCACTCGTCGAGGAGGCGCTCGAGCAGGTCCAGCTGTGGCCGCAGCTCGCGGGCCAGCGCGAGTCGGCCCGGTACGCGCTGGTCGAGATGGGGGGCAAGCGCATCCGGCCGGTGATCTCGCTGGCCGTCGGCGAGGCACTCGAGGCTCCGCCGGAGCAGGTGATGCCCGCCGCGCTCGCGATCGAGCTCGTGCACAACTTCTCCCTCGTCCACGACGACCTGCCGGCGCTCGACGGCGACGAGGAGCGGCGGGGCAAGCCGAGCGTCTGGGCGGCGTACGGCGAGGGCAAGGCGGTGCTCGCCGGCGACGCGCTCCTCGCCGAGGCCTTCCGGCTCGCGTGCGAGTACCCGACCCCGCACGTAGCGCGCGAGCTCGCGGAGGCGACCCTCGGGATGATCGGCGGCCAGTACCTCGACACCATGGAGCCGGACGCAGACATCGAGGTCGTCCACCGGCTGAAGACGGGCTGCCTCTTCTACGCGTCCGTGGCGATGCCGCTCTGGGCGGTGGACCTGCCCACCCAGGAGCAGGTCCCGTGGCGCGCCTTCGGCGACGAGCTGGGGCTGCTCTTCCAGATCGTGGACGACATCCTCGACAGTGACGGCTACGTCCTTGCGCACGGACCCGAACGGGCACGTGCGCTGGCGGACGAGGCCGCCGAGCGCACCCGGTCCCGCCTCGTGGAGATCCCCTTCGACACGTCTGTGCTCGCGGACATAGTCGCCGACCTCGCCGTCCGCACGACCTAGGAGGGCTTGGTGGAACGTTGCTCGTCGTCGGGGTGCGATGGGCGTCGTGATGCAAGGACGCAGGGAGCCCCGATAGTCACCACTATCGGGGCGACTGAGGACGCCGCAGCGCGGCGCTCAGCGCGGCCCGACGGCACAGACCATGTTCCGCCAAGCCCTCCTCTCGCGCGGGTGAAGAAGCGCCTCGACGTCGTGCTCGTGGAGCGCGGGCTCGCGGAGAGCCGTGCTCAGGCTCAGGCGCTGATCCTCGCCGGCCTCGTCCCCGGCCACTCGAAGGCCGGCGAGCAGGTCGAGGAGTCGTCGGAGCTCGTCGTCGAGCGTGGGCCGCGATTCGTCTCGCGCGGGGGCGAAAAGCTCGCGCACGCGCTCGATGCGCTCGGCGTCGACCCGTCGGGGCTGGACTGCCTCGACGTCGGGGCGTCGACGGGTGGGTTCACCGACGTCCTCCTGCAGCGTGGGGCGGCACGCGTGATCGCCCTCGACGTCGGCTACGGCCAGCTGCACCCCCGGCTGCGGGCCGACCCCCGTGTGACCGTCCTCGAGCGGACAAACGCCCGGGAGCTGACGGAGCTCCCGTTCTCACCACGGCTCATCGTCTGCGATGTCTCCTTCATCTCCCTGCGGAAGGCGTTGCCGCCGGCGCTCCGGTTGGCCGCCGCCGGATGGGAGGCGGTCGTGCTCGTCAAGCCCCAGTTCGAGGCGGGACGTGAGGCCGTCGGCCGCGGCGGCGTGGTCACATCGAACGAGACTCGTGCGAGAGTGTTGCGAGAGGTGGCAGAAGCGGCTATCGATTGGGATGCGGAGACCGTCGGCGTCGTAGACTCGGCGCTGCCCGGCCCGAAAGGAAACCGTGAGCTCTTCCTCCACCTCGTCCAGCGAACGGGAGCACGGCTCAGCGACGACCTCGACCGTTGGATCGATGACGCAGTCGGCTGAGCCGGTGCGCCGGATCGCCGTCGTCAGCCACGGCGATCCCGATGTGATCGCGGGAGCCGTCGCCAGGCTCGAGGCGGTCTGCGGTGCGGCCGGGGTCGAGATCGTGGAGGGCGACAACGCAGACCTCGCGGTGGTACTCGGCGGTGACGGCACGATGCTCCGCGCACTGCACAGGTACCTCGGCTCCGCGATGCCCGTGATCGGCGTCAACTTCGGGCGCGTGGGCTTTCTCTCGGCGATGGGGCCGGACGCGATGGAGGAAGGGCTGAAGCGGGCCTTCGCAGGCGAGCGGCGGGTCGTCGAGCTGCCGACGCTGGAGATCGACGTCGACGGCACAGAGGCGGTTGCGGTCAACGACACCGTCTGCGCCACATCCGCGATCGGGCGGATGGTCGAGCTCGCGTGGTCGGTCGGCGGCGAGGACCTCGGTGTCCAGCCGTGCGACGGGGTCATCTGCGCGACCTCGACCGGCTCGACGGCATACAACCTGTCGAGCGGCGGCCCGGTGCTCGTCTGGGGGCTCGACGCCATGGCCGTCACCTTCGTCTCGCCCCATTCCCTCCATGCCCGCCCGCTCGTCGTGCCCCGAGGGCTCGAGCTCGTCGTCCGCAACGAGACGCACAACCTGGCCGCAAAGGTGATCGCGGACGGGGTCCCGATCGGCGAGCTGGGCGAGGGGCGGGAGGCACGGGTGCGGCTCGGCGACAGGCGGGGACTGCTCGCCCTGCTGCCCGAGATGACCTTTTTCCACCGCTACCGGGATATCTTTGCTTCGTAGCCTACGTATCGAGAACCTCGTCCTGATCCGGGAGGCAGAGCTGTCGTTCACTCCCGGGCTGAACGTGATCACGGGGGAGACCGGCGCAGGGAAGACGATCCTGGCCCAGGCGATTGGGTTGCTGCTCGGCGCGAAGGGCGATGCCTCATACGTCGGGCCCGGGGGCGCCGACGCCTACGTGGAAGCCGAGTTCGACCTGCCGGCCGGGCTACTCGAGGAGGAGGCATTCGAGTCGCTGCTCGAGCTGCGGCCCGACGACGAGGAGGGCGTCGTCCTCGCGCGCCGGATCGGGGCCGAAGGGCGGACTCGCGCCTACGCATGGGGCCGCAGCGCTGCTCGCGAGGACGTTGCCGCGCTCGGCGAGCGGTTGCTGGCGATGTCCGGACAGTTCGAGCAGCGTCGCCTGGCGCGGCCTGCATACCAGCTCGCGGTGCTCGATTCCTTCAGCGGTGAGGAGCAGCTGCGCAGCCGGGCGGAGGCGCGTCTCGCGTGGCGCGAGCTCGGCGCGGCCCGGAAGCGGCACGAGGAGGTGACACGCGGCGCCGCCGCCGCGGAGGCACGGCTGGCCGAGCTGCGCGCCCTGGTCGAGGACACCGAGGGCATGGATCCCGGCGGCGAGGACGTCCTACGGGAGGAGCGGGAGCGGCTGCGGCACCTGACCGAGCTCGTGGACGGCGCGGCTGCCGCGGCGGAGTCGCTCGACCCCGAAGAGGGAGAGGGAGCCGCCGGTTTGACGGCGGCGGCGGAGCGCTCGCTGGCGCCCGTCGAGCGGCTGGCCCCCGAGCTCCAGAAGGCCGGCGATGAGTTACGCGACGCCGAGCTGCGGCTGCGCGAGGCAGCGAGCGCGCTGCGATCGTTCCTGACGGTGCTCGAAGCCGATCCCGGTCGCCTCGAACAGGTCGAGGCCGAGCTCGACCGGATCGCCGAGGCGCGACGCCGCTTCCGCTGCGCGTCCTACGAGGAGCTGCTGGCCCGCGCGGCCGAGGCACGGTCCGAGCTGGACGATCTGGAGGAGGGCTTCGACCCTGCCGCCGCCGCCGAGGAGGCGCTGGCTCGGGCCGAGGCCCGCGCAGGGGAGTTGGCGGCCGCCCTGAGGAAGGCGCGGGAGGCCGCCGCCGGGCCGTTCGCGGAGGCCGTCGCCGCCGAGCTGAACGGGATCGGGATGGGAGAGGGCGAGTTCCAGGTCGAGCTGCGCGAGCGCGAGCCGGGCGCCACGGGCGCCGACGAGGCCGTCTTCCTGATCCGGCCGAACCGAGGGCTGCCGTTCGCCCCGGTCGCCGAGACCGCGTCGGGCGGCGAGCTCTCCCGGATCGCACTGGCGATCGCCGCGGTCGGCGGGGGCGAGACGATGGTCTTCGACGAGATCGACGCGGGCATCGGCGGCACGACCGCCCACGGCGTGGCGGACACGCTGGCGAGGCTGGCGGGGCGCGCCCAGGTGGTGACCATCACCCATCTTCCGCAGATCGCGAACCGCGCCGAGTGCCACTTCCGCGTCGAGAAGATCCCGGGCGATCCGACACACACGCGTATCCAGGAGCTGACCCCCGACGAGCGCAGGGAGGAGCTCGAGCGTATGCTGGGCGGCCGAGAGTTTCTCGCGATTCTCGCCGAGGGCGAGAATGGCTAGGGGAGAGATTGAAAGCTCGAGCCGCAACCAGTTCTAAGCCTTTCACGCGTAGCGTGAAAGGCCGCGCTCCTCTGATCGAGTTCACCGGCACTGCCAGGCTCGACCGCCGGACGAAACGACTCGTCCACCGGCTCGGCGACGGCGACGTGGCGATCGTCGACCACACCGACCTCGATCGCGTCACGGCCGAGGAGTTGCTCGAGACGGGCGTCCGGGTCGTCGTGAACGTGGCCGAGTCGCTCTCGGGCCGGTTTCCGAACCCGGGCCCGCTACTGCTCGTCCGCGGCGGCGTCACCCTGATCGACGTCCCGGGGGCACCACTCTTCGACGAGGTCTCCGACGGCGAGCAGCTGACGATCCGCGGCGCAAGCGTCTTCCGCAACGGCACCTGTCTTGTGCGCGGCCGCGCGCGCGAGCCGCGCGAGCTCGAGCAGGCTCTCGCGGAGCAGCGCGGCCGGGTGACGGAGTCTCTGTCGGAGTTCGCGGAGAACACGCTTCAACACTTGAAAGCCGAGGGAAGCCTCCTCGCGGAGGGGATCGACTTCCCGGTGCTGCAGACGCGCTTCCGCGACCGGCACGCCCTGATCGTCGCCCGCGGGCCCGGCCACAAGCGGGACCTGCGCATCGTGCGGCCGTACATCCGGGACTTCAAGCCGGTGCTCGTCGGTGTGGACGGCGGAGCAGACGCGCTGATCGAAGCCGGCTACCGGCCGGACGTGATCGTCGGCGACATGGACTCGGTGTCGGACACGGCGCTCGCGAGCGGGGCCGAGCTTCTGGTCCACGCGTACCGCGGAAACGGCGACGCGCCGGGCGCGACAAGGGCCCAGGCGTCGGGGCTCCCGTACCAGGTCGTGCCGGCGATGGGGATCAGCGAGGACGTCGCGCTCATGCTCGCCTACGAGAAGGGCGCCGAGCTGATCGTCGCGGTCGGAACCCACTTCAACCTGATCGAGTTCCTCGAGCGGAACCGGGACGGGATGTCCTCCACCTTCCTGACCCGGCTGCGCGTCGGGGAGATCCTCGTCGACGCGAAGGGCGTCTCGCGGCTCGTCTCCCGGCGGGTCGGCCTCTGGCCCCTGGCGGCGCTGGGAGCGACCGGGCTTGGCGCGATCGTCGTCGCCGTCGCGGCGTCGCCGAGCGTCCGCCACGTGATCGAGCTGATCGTGCTGCGCCTCCGCGACTGGCTCGGCCTGGGCTGAACCGGCTTCGCCGGAGCGGCGCATGAGGATGACCGCCTCCCGCGAGCTGCTCTCGCCTCGTCCAGAGGTCTGGGGATTCCTCGCCGAGCCGTACCACCTGGCGGACTGGTGGCCGGGGTTCTCGGGCGTCCAGCCCGATCGTCGGGGCGCCGCGGCCGGGGGTCGCTGGCAGATCGTCCGCGGCACCGAGCCCACGCTCTTCCGCCGCCCGGAAGGGATGGGGACGCTCCTCGTCACCGCGGCCGACCCGCCGCGGCTGTTCGCCTTCCAGCTCGTGAACGAACGGCTGGACGTCCGCGTGGAGCTCGAGGCGGCCGCGCCGGAGCGCACTCTGGCGACGGTCACGGTCGAGGGACCGTGGCTGATCGCCTACCGGCGCACGCTCGCCCGGAGAGCGGTGAACCGCCTCTACGCCCTGTGCCAGACTGCGGCAGCCCTAGGCGATTGACCTGGCGGTCGATCGCCCAGGAGGGCTTGGCGAAACGTGGTCTGTGCCGCCGGGCTGCGATGGGCAACGTTCCGCCAAGCCCTCCTAGCTGTTTCCTGCTAGATGATTGACTGGCCAAGCCTGGCAATCGTCTATGTTCGATCTCCGCTACCACGTCGCCTCGCTGGCGGCCGTCTTCCTTGCCCTCATCATCGGCATCCTCGTCGGAGTCGGGATCTCGGGAAAGGGATTCGTCTCCGACAGCGAGCGCAAGCTCCTGAACGAGAAGATCGCCCGCCTGCAGGGGCAGCTCGACTCTTCGACCCGGCGCGCCGATGGGCTTGCGCGCTCGCAGCGGGCGGCGCAGACGTTCGTGAAGGACGCGTATCCGGCGCTGATGGACGGCCGCATGTCCGGACTGCGGGTCGCGCTCGTTTTCGCAGGCCCCGAGGACGGACGGACGCGCTCACTTGTCGAGCAGGCGCTCGAGGACGCCGGCGGCGCGGCTCCTCTCCGCACGCGGGCGCTCAAGCTGCCGATCGACCCGGCCGCACTGCGCCGCGCGCTGTCGGGGCGGCCTGCGCTGGCTTCGCTTGCAACCAGGCAGCGGATCGGCGACCTCGGGCGCCGGCTGGGCGAGGACCTCGTCGCCGGTGGGGACAGCGTCCTCTGGAAGTTGCTCTCGGACGAGCTGCTCGAGGAGCGCTCCGGCAACGACGCCCCGGCTGTGGACGGCATCGTGATCGCGAGGACCGTTCCGCCGCAGGCCGGCGCAACCGCTCGCTTCCTTGCCGGCTTCTACGCCGGGATCCACTCGGTCGGAGTGCCTGCGATCGGCGTCGAGCGCAGCCAGCGCGGCCCGTCCGCGGTCACCACCTTCGCCAAGCAGGACCTCTCGACCGTCGACAACATCGACACCGAAGCCGGCCGGCTGACGCTCGTCCTGCTGCTCGCCGGGGCGGCTCCGGGGCAATACGGCGTGAGGAAGACGGCCGAGGACGGCGTCCTGCCGCCGATCCCCCTCGTCGCGGCGGGTGGCTGAGCCACTCACCATCCTCGTCGCCGCCCGCGACGAGGAGAAGCGAATGACCGCAACCGTGGCCGCGCTGCGCCGCGACTTCCCGGCCGCTGAGGTGATCGTCACCGACGACGGGTCGTGCGACGGCACCGCCGAGGCGGCCGAGGCGGCGGGTGCACGGGTCGTGCGGCTCCCGCGTCGCGGCAAAGGACAGGCGCTCGCGCTCGGTGAGCGGGCTGCGGCTCCCGGCCGTCTGCTGCTCTGCGACGCCGATCTCACCGGCGACCTAGGCCCGTTGGTGGAGAGCAAGGCCGACCTCGCGATCGCGGCGTTCTCGGAGCGGGAGGGAGGGGGGTTCGGGATCGTCAAGCGGACCGCCCGCGAGTTGCTGCGGCTCGCCGCTGGTCGCGAGCTGCGCGAGCCGCTCTCGGGACAGCGCGCGCTCTCGGCGGCCGCCCGCCGCCGTTGCTTTCCGCCGGCGGGCGGCTTCGGCTGCGATGCGCGCATGACTCTCGACGCCCTCGAGGCAGGGCTGACCGTCGAGGAAGTGGAGCTGCCGCTTCGCCACCGCGCGACGGGCCGCGACCTCCGCGGCTTCCTGCACCGGGCCCGTCAGCTCCGCGACGTGGTGCTCGGCTTCGGTCCGCTCGGCGTCAACCACCGCGGGCTGCGGCTCCCGCTCGCGGGCTGGGTGGTCGGCGCGCTCGAGCCGCGTGTTGCGGCCGTCGCCGCGCTGGGAATGGCCGACGACCTCTACAGCGGGCCCGAGCGGGGTCTTGCCGGCCATCTCCGCACGGGACCGACGACCGGTGTGCTCAAGCTCGTCGGCATCCCGCTGGTCGGCCTCGTTGCGACCAGGCGCCCCTCCGGGGCGCTCCTCGTCGGACTCGCCGCGAATGCGCTCAACCAGCTCGATACGCGGCCCGGTCGCGCGCTCAAGGCCTACACGCTCGCGGCGATACCGTTGCGAGCGCCGCTCCTGCCCGCCGTCATGCTGGCTCCTTACGATCTTCGAGAGATGGCGATGCTGGGAGACTCGGGTTCGAATGCGCTCGGAGCCATGCTAGGCTTGACTTCCGTGGATCGTTTCACGGGGCGGAGCCGGTGGCTGGCGATTGGTGCGCTGGCCGGGCTCAACCTCCTCGGCGAGATTCGCTCCCTCGGTGAGCTGATCGAACAATCGCCGCTGCTGGGTCCCCTCGACCGCCTCGGACGTCAGCCGTGAGCGCCCGCCCGACGAAGTACGTCTTCGTCACGGGCGGCGTCGTTTCGTCCCTCGGCAAGGGAATCACCGCCGCCTCGCTGGGCCGGCTTCTGAAGGCGCGGGGCCTGAAGGTGGACGTCCAGAAGTTCGACCCCTACCTGAACGTCGACCCCGGGACGATGAGCCCTTTCCAGCACGGCGAGGTGTTCGTGACCGAGGACGGCGCCGAGACCGACCTGGACATCGGCCACTACGAGCGGTTCCTCGACCAGAACCTCTCGCGCAACGCGAACCACACACAGGGCGGAATCTGGGACCGCGTCCTGCGCAGGGAGCGCAAGGGCGACTATCTCGGCAAGACCGTTCAGGTGATCCCGCACATCACCGACGAGATCAAGGACCGCATCCGCCGCTCGGCCGAGCAGAGCGACTGCGACGTCGTGATCAGCGAGATCGGCGGCACGGTCGGCGACATCGAGTCGCTGCCGTTTCTCGAGGCGATCCGCCAGTTCCGCCGCGAGGCGGGCGCGGGCAACGTCCTCTACATCCACGTCACGCTCGTGCCCTACGTCGACTCCGCCGGCGAGCTGAAGACGAAGCCGACGCAGCACTCCGTCAACGAGCTCCGCCGCATCGGTATCCATCCGGACGTCGTCGTCTGCCGTTCGCGCGACGTGATCTCGCCGGAGGTCCGGGAGAAGATCGCGCTCTTCGCGGACGTCGAGCCGCACGAGGTGATTGCCAACGAGGACGTCACCGACGTCTACCTCGTGCCGGCCGCCCTCCAGGCACAGGGCCTCGACGACCTCGTCTGCCAGAAGCTCGGGCTGCCGGCACAGCAGGCCGACCTCGGCGAGTGGCTCGAGCTGACCGACCGGATCCTCCGACGTGAAGGCGAGGTTCAGATCGGGCTCGTCGGCAAGTACGTCAAGCTCCACGACGCCTACCTGTCCGTGCACGAGGCGCTCAAGCACGCCGGCATCCACCACGGCTGCCACGTGCGCGTGCGCTGGGTCGACGCCGAGGGCATGTCGCTCGAGGAGGCCCAGCACGAGCTCGAGCAGGTCGACGGCGTCCTTGTACCTGGTGGTTTTGGATCACGGGGCTGGGAGGGAAAGATCCTCGCCTGTAGGGTCGCCCGGGAGCACGGGATCCCGTACCTCGGAATCTGCCTCGGCATGCACGTCGCCGTTTCGGAGTTCGCGCGCCACGTGGTCGGCCTCGAGGGCGCGAACTCGACGGAGATGGATCCGGAGACGCCGTACCCCGTGATCGACCTGCTGCCCGAGCAAAAGGAGGTCGAGGACCTCGGCGGGACGATGCGCCTCGGAGCGCAGGCGGTGGAGGTCGTCGACGGCACGCGCACGCATGCGACCTACGGCGAGCCGGTGATCCACGAGCGGCACCGGCACCGCTACGAGGTGAACAACCACTACCGGCAGCAGATCGTCGACGCCGGGCTGGTCGTCTCAGGGACGTTCCAGGAAGGCCGACTGGTCGAGATCGTCGAGCTGCCCGACCATCCCTGGTTCGTCGCCAGCCAGTACCACCCGGAATTCAAGTCGCGGCCGACCCGGCCGGCGCCGCTGTTCCGGGAGTTCGTCGGCGCCGCGCACGCCCGTGCGCTCGCACGGCAGGGCGTCGTCGCCGCCAGCACCGGCTGAGCACTACGATCGCGCCATGGGCGCGCTCGATCTTTTCCTGGACCTGGCCGCGCTGCCGAGCCCGCCGGGCGAGGAGCGCGCGGTGGCCGACCGGGTGACCGCCGAGCTGCGCGAGCTCGGCCTCGAGGTCGACGAGGACGACGCCGGCGCGCGGATCGGCTCGACGGCGGGGAACCTCTACGCCCGGCTCGAGCCCACGACCTCGGGCAGTCCCCTCTTTCTCTGCGCCCACCTCGACACCGTGCCGCCCGTCGGGCCGCTCGAGCCGGTCGTCGAGGACGGCGTCGTCCGCAACGCGGGCGGGACGATACTGGGCGCCGACAACAAGTCCGCCGTCGCCGCCATGGTCGAGTCCGTACGACGCCTCGTCGCCGAGAGCCGTCCGCACGCCGGTGTCGAGCTGCTCCTCACGCCGAAAGAGGAGGTCGGGCTGCGCGGGGCCGAGGCCTTCGACTGCGGGCGCCTGGCCGCGCGGGTCGGGTTCGTCTACGACCAGGCCGGGCCGATCGGCGAGGTGATTCTCGGCGCGCCGCACTCGGCGATTCTCGAGGTCAGCTTCCGAGGGCAGGCCGCGCACGCGGGCATGGCGCCCGAGGAGGGGCGCTCGGCGATCGCGGCCGCCGCGCGGGCGATCGCCGACATGCGCCTCGGCCGGCTCGACGAGGAGACCTCCGCGAACGTCGGCACCATCCGGGGCGGCGTCGCCCGCAACATCGTTCCCGACACCTGCGCGTTCAGCGCGGAGGCCCGGTCGCACGACGAGTCGAAGCTGGCCGACGTCGTCCAGGAGCTGCTGGACGCATGCTCGTTCGCGGCCTCGCTGACCGGTTGCGAGGTCGAGACCGAGGTCGCGCGCGGCTTCCGCGGCTACCGATTCCGCCGCGACGACGAGCCGGTGCGACTCGCGGGAGCGGCGCTCGAGCGGAGCGGGTACACGCCGACGTACGCGCTCTCCGGGGGCGGCGCGGATGCGAACATCTTCAACATGCGCGGCCTGGCCTGCGTCAACCTGGCGAACGGAATGGCCGAAATCCACAGCCCGCAGGAGCACATCGCCGCCGCGGACCTCGAGGCGATGGTCGAGGTCACGCTGGCGATCGTGGACGAGGCCCGTGCCGCTTAGCCTCGCGCGGGGCATCGTGACCGCGGTGCTCGAGCGGCACGAGGGGCTCGCCCGCATCGAGGTCGGCGGCAATCCCTGCATCGCGTACCCGAGCCTCACCGGGCCGGTCGCGCTCGGCGACGAGGTAATCGTCAACACGCAGGCACGCGACCTCGGGCTCGGGTCCGGCGGGTTCGACGTCCTCTACGCCAACCTGACGCGTGGGCTCGGCCTCGCCGGCGGGGCGGGCGCGCACGTGATGAAGCTCCCGTACACGCCCGTTCAGTTCGCGGCGGGGCACGCCGAAGAAGACAGCGACTCCGCGTCCTCGCTGGACGGGATGCCGGTCGTCTGCTGCTCACTGCACAGCCAGGTCGCTCCCGCGTGTGCGGCCCTCGCCGGGCTGCGCGTTGCGTACGTGCAGCTGCAGGGCGGGGCATTGCCGGCTGCGCTCTCGGATGCCGTTCGGGCGCTGAAGGCGCGCCGGCTCCTGACCGCGACTGCCACGGTCGGCGCCTGCTTCGGCGGCGACGTGGAGTGCGTGACTCCATGGTCGGCGCTCGCCTGGGCAAAGGCGCAGGGCAACGACGTGGCGGTGTGCGCGATCGGGCCCGGGATCGTGGGCACGGGGTCGCGGCTCGGCCATGGAGGCACCGCTGCCGCGACGGCTGCGAATGCCGCGAGCGGGCTCGGTGCACGGCCAGTCGTGGTCGTGCGGGCGTCCGAGGCCGATCCACGCGACAGGCATCGGGGCGTCTCCCACCACACGCAGGCCGTGCTCGACCTTTGCCTGGGCGACGTGCTCGTCGCCGAGGATTCGGACGCCGAGGGCTGGCGCGAGGCGTGCGAGGGACTGCCGCTCGAGCACATGGGCCGCGGCCCGGACCAGGACCCGGCCTTCTTCGCGGCTGCCTTTGCAGCGGGGCATCTGGCCCGCCGGCTCGTCTCCGAGGTAGTGTCCGGCCGCCCGTGAAGATCGGCGTCGTCAAGGAGATCAAGTCGGATGAGTACCGCGTCGCGCTGACGCCTGCCGGTGCGCGCGAGCTCGTCCAGCGCGGCCACGACGTGCTCGTCGAGACCGGCGCGGGGGAGGGGAGCGCATTCTCCGACGGCGCCTACGCGGCCGTCGGCGGCCAGCTCGCAGAGGTCGACCGAATCTGGGCCGACTCGGAGCTCCTGCTCAAGGTGAAGGAGCCGCTGCCGGCCGAGTACCCGTTGCTCCACGAGGGCCAGATCCTCTTCACCTACCTGCACCTCGCCGCGAGCAAGGAGCTGACGCAGGCGCTCGTCGAGAGCGGGGCCGCCTGCGTCGCGTACGAGACAGTCGAGACGGCCAACGGCGCCCTGCCGCTGCTCGCCCCGATGAGCGAGATTGCCGGTCGCCTGGCGGCGCAAGCCGGCGCGTACTTCCTCGAGAAGCCGCTCGGCGGCCGCGGCCTGCTGCTCGGCGGCGTGCCCGGCGTCGCCCCCGGGAGAGTACTCGTGATCGGCGGCGGCATCGTCGGCTACAACGCGGCCGCGATCGCGCTCGGGCTGGGCGGGAGCGTGACGATCCTCGAGCGCTCGATCGATCGGATGCGACACCTCGACGAGGTTCTCTCCGGGCGCGTCCACCTCGTGATGTCGTCGACGCTCCAGATCGAGGAGTCGGTGCGCGAGTCGGACGTCGTCATCGGGGCGGTTCTGATCCCGGGTGCCCGCGCGCCCAAGCTGATCACGCGCGCGATGATCGACACCATGAAGGAGGGCTCGGTCTTCTGCGATGTCGCGATCGACCAGGGGGGCTGCGCCGAGACGTCCAGACCCACCACGCACAGCGAGCCTGTCTACGTCGTCGACGGCGTCATCCACTACTGCGTTGCGAACATGCCGGGCGCCGTGCCGATTACCTCGACGAAGGCGCTCACGAACGCGACGCTTCCGTACGTCGAGGCGATCGCCGACCACGGACTCGCCGAGGCGGTTGCCCGCGATCCGGCGCTGGCCGGCGGCGTCAACATCCTGAACGGCAAGATCACCTACGGCGCAGTTGCCGAAGCGCACGGCCTCGAGTACGCGCCGCTCGCCGGCGTGCTGCCGCTCGCGCCGGTGTAGCAGGGCTAGCTGCCGGAGTCGGCCTGCTTGGCCTTGTCGCGCGTGGGGGAGATGCGGACGACCGCCGCGGTCACGCCCGCGGCCAGCGCGATCACGCAGGCGATGAAGATGACGAGCCCGATGACACCGAAGACCGTGTTCATACGCTCCATAGAATAGTGCGATGCCGCGCGCGTGCGTGATCGTGCTCGATGCCGTGGGCGCGGGGGCCTTGCCGGATGCGGCCGAATTCGGAGACGAAGGGTCGGACACGCTCGGCAACGTCGCCCGCGCTGTCGGCGGTCTGGACCTCCCCAACCTGGAGGCACTCGGCCTTGGCAACGTCGAGGAGCTCGAGGGCTGCCCGCCGCAGGCGGGCGCTCCCGCCGTTGCCGGCCGGCTGCTCGAGCGCTCGAAGGGCAAGGACACGACGATCGGCCACTGGGAGATGATGGGCATCGTCACGCCCCAGCCGCTGCCGACCTACCCGCACGGGTTTCCGCACGACGTGATCGACCCGTTCATGCACCGAACCGCGCGAGGCGTGCTGGGAAACAGGCCCGCGTCCGGGACGGAGATCATCCAGGAGCTCGGTGAAGAGCACCAGCGCACCGGCAAGTGGATCGTCTATACGTCCGCCGACTCCGTGTTCCAGATCGCGGCGCACGAGGAGACGATTCCGCTCGAGGAGCTGTACGACGGCTGCCGGATCGCGCGCGAGATCCTGACCGGCAAGCACGCGGTCGGCCGGGTCATCGCGCGGCCGTTCATCGGCGAGCCCGGCAACTACGAGCGGACGCCCAACCGCCACGACTTCTCGCTCGAGCCGCGGCGCCCGAACTACCTGACGCTCCTGCGCGAGGGCGGCGCGACCGTTCACGGGGTCGGCAAGATCGGCGACATCTTCGCCGGTTGCGACATCGATGAAAGCCATCCGACGAAGTCGAACGTGGAGGGGATCACGCAGACCGAGCGGCTGCTACAGGAGCTGGACGAGGGCTTCGTCTTCGTCAACCTCGTCGAGACCGACATGCTCTGGGGCCACCGGAACGACCCGATCAACTTCCACCGGTGCCTTCAGGACTTCGACCGGCGGCTGCCCGACCTGCTCGAGGCTCTCCGGCCGGGCGACCTCCTGATCCTCACCTCGGACCACGGTTGCGACCCGACGACTCCGTCGACCGACCACTCGCGGGAGTACGCCCTGCTCCTCGCCTACGCGCAGGGCAAGAACGCGAACGGCCGGCGGCACGAGGGCGAGTTCGCCGACGTCGGCTCCACCGTCAACTCGTGGCTCGGCGGCAAGTCGCCCGGACGCAGCCTGCCGGGCCAGCCGATCGTCACTGCATGAGGCTCAACGACCCGGAGCTCGTCCGCCGCGAGTACGCCGACGAGTCGGGGCTCTCGGCCCGGATTGCCGCGCAGCAGTCGGCGACAGGCCCCGATCCGCGGCAGGTCGCGTTCGAGGCGGTTGCGGAGGCCGGACCACGGCGGGTGCTCGAGG
>WNFV01005447.1_pt1 | contig 15398 bp, 15 predicted proteins | sample 5400101 | NCBI WGS metagenome assembly WNFV01 (sample SAMN13153361, study PRJNA577476) | soil metagenome | isolation source: 115 cm soil or saprolite under grassland replicate 1 | place: USA:California | collected 2016-06-15 | reverse complement strand
CTCCTCTCCCACAAATGGCCGCAGAACGTCTTGGCAAGTAAAGCAGTCTGCCTGCCGCTCGGGTCGGCGGCGAGCTTCAAGAGCACCCACTCGGGGCGGCGCTCGATTAGCGCCTCGACATCTAACTCATCGAAGGTCGATTCGCGATAGGCGACGAGGGATGATCTCGAGATCCTTCAGCATCTCGATCGTGCGAGGGCGCACACACGTCTGAACGACGCCGACGACGACGTCGGTACCCCTCGCTTTGGCGCGCTGTCCTTCTCCAGGGGGACGAGAGAGTTCGCCGAGAGCGAGGGGCGATGGGTCTGGCCGGACATAGGCGACGACGCGGAGTGGTTTGCCTATTACGCCACGGGGATGCGCCGCTCGGTGAGCCCAGGCGACGCTGTAGCGTTCTTCAAGGTCGAGTCGGAGATCGATGTCCGCGACGTCCTACCAACCGTCAGGACGCCGACACTCGTGGTCCAAAGAGTCGGTGATCAGGCACTGCCAATCGACTATGCGCGATACGTTGCCCAGCAGATTCCGGGCGCGGTTCTGGTCGAGCTCAACGGATCGAACCACGCATACATAGCGCCAGATCAGGATGAGTTGCTCGATGAGGTCGAGCGATTCATCACGGGCCTCCGAGAAGAAGAGGCAGTGCTTGACCATGTGCTCGCCACAGTCTTGTTCACCGACATCGTCGACTCAACGCAGAAGGCCTCAGCACTCGGTGATCACGAATGGAACGCCCTGCTGGAGCGTCACCATCGGACTGTTACGTAGCTTTCTCGTCCGATATCGGGGGCGCGAGGTGGACACGGCGGGCGATGGGTTCTTTGCGACCTTCGATGGGCCAGCCCGTGGGGTCCGCTGCGCACAGCAAATCGTCGAGGCGGTCCGTCCGCTCACCCTGCAGATTCGCGCAGGCGTCCACACCGGCGATGTTGAGAGGATCGGCGACAAGGTGTCTGGCCTCGCGGGGAACAGCGGCGCGCGAGTAGGAGCGCTCGCAGGACCATCAGAGGTCCTCGCCTCCCAGACGGTCAAGGACCTTGTGGTCGGCTCGGGCATTCTCACAGATGCCGGCGAGCACGCTCTGAAAGGTGTCCCTGACCGCTGGCGCCTGTACCGGGTGGTGGAGTAAGCCTTCGCGAGCAGGTATGGCCCACTGGTTCAAAATGTGGGCGCGAAGAAATCTGGTCTTGGACCCACGGAGCGAAAGACCGGAAAGATCGCCTGCCCCCGGCCGCATCCGACATAAGGTGATGGCTTTGGACTCGAAGACGCCCAGCGTCGTGGAGCGAGTTCCGCGACGTTGATGGCCATCTCCGGCGGGGTGACGGCCCCCGCCGATGAGCGCTGGGGGCCGTCAATCCGACTTCACTGACGTGGCTTGAGATTTTGCGCTAGCCCACGGTGATCGAGCCCTGCATCCACGGATGGATGGCACAGAGATAGAAGAGTGTGGTTCCCGCTGGTGCCGTCACCTCTGCGCTGATGGAGGGGTGGTCCGCGTCGAAGGCGAACAGCAGCGACTCCCCGGGGCTATCAAGCCCTGGACCTCCCTCGTTGACCACCTGCGTATTGCCGCTGATGTGAGCGTCGATGGCCTCACCACACACCTGGCACTCGAACACTTCCTCGACGGTGGTGGGAAGGTCGGACTGGTCGACGATGGTAACGGTGTGAGGCTCGAACGCGGCCTGGTCCTCATCGACCCAAGTGACGGTCTGCCCCTGGGTCACGTTGATGGGGCCCGGTGAGAAGCGGAACGTGCTCTGGATCAACGCGTTGGGTACGAACCGTTCTCCGCCGCGCACGGCAACGGTCGTCGGGCTGGCCACGGCGACCACGTCGATCGACAGGGCGAGAAGCAGAGCTGCTCCAAAGACGATCATGACCTTTCGCATCTGGTCCTCCTGTGATCCGCCCCCCTGAAGCACGGTCGGCTGATACGCGACAGTGCTCTGCGGGCGGTGGATCCCGGGCCTGGGGCCGATTGGTCATGTCGGAGGGTAGAGAGGCTAAGCATACTCACGGGTGATCTGGAGGGCCAGCCTTGAGCGTCCTCGATGGCAAAATCGGTTGCTAAGAGAGTTGGTATGCACCCGAGAGCCGTCCGGAAGTCGCGCGTCCACCCAAGGTGACGTTGCGTCGACCCGGAGACCCAGGGGCGCCACGATGCGCTCGATCACGTGGAGGACCGCCTCCTCCCCCTCCGCCACCGTCGATCGGCGGACAGTGTTCCTTATCCGTACACCGCTTCAGCAGGCGCCGCGATCGCAACCAGGTCGGCGACGACCTCTTCGAGCGGTTGGGTGGCATCCAGCTCATGCGTGCAACTCGCCTGGAGAAGTTGACCTGACGTCCCTGGCGCGAATACGTTCGGCGCATGACCCTCTCCTTCTTCACGGTGGTGTTCGATGCCGATGACCCGCAGCTCGTCGGCCGGTTCTGGGCGGCCGCGTTGGAACGCGAGCTCACCGAGGGCGACCCCGGGGAATGGGCTACGCTGCCCGGGGACCCCCGGATCGACTTCATGAAGGTGCCGGAAGGCAAGACCACGAAGAACCGGATGCATCTGGATTGGAGCGCGACCGACCGTGAGGCCGAGGTGCAACGGTCTGCTCGGGCTCGGGGCGACACGCCTCTGGGACGTGAAAGAGAAGTTCGGAGAACAGGACATGGAGTGGACCACTCTCGCCGACTCCGAAGGGAACGAGTTCTGCGTGATCCAGTCGGACCCTCCCTCGGACCGGCACTTGGCCACCGTCGTCCTCGATGCCGACAGCCCGCACAAGGTCGGGCGCTTCTGGAGTACCGCATTGGAGCGCGAACTCGTCGAGGTCGAGCCCGACAAGGACTACTCGCTCCCCAGCGACCCCCCGCTCACGTTCGTGAAGGTCCCAGAACCCAAGACCACGAAGAACCGGGTGCACATCGACTGGCGCGCGCCCGATCGCGCGGCCAAGGTCTCGCACCTGATCGCGCTCGGCGCGACGCGCCTGTGGGACGTCACGAACGACAACTTCGAGTGGACCACGATGGCCGACGTCGAGGGCAACGAGTTCTGCGTTGTGCAGTCCGAATCAAGCTGACGGGCTACCTTCCTCCCCACCCCTCTCGATCCGCCGACAAGGCTCATTATGCGTCACCGAACAGGGACCCAAGGAAGCTTCGCGCGCCGCGCGCTTGACCAGTTAGACCCACTCTCCGGTCATGCACATCAGAGAGGTCAGGCCAAGTCTCGTCGAACCGTGTCGGTTCTCGCTGGGAGCGACTGCCCGGGCGAGTGACGGTCTTGGGCTAGTGTGCTACCCGAGCAAGTCACGCACGAACTGAGAGAACACGCTCAGGTAGAAGTCGATGTCGTCACGGGTGGCTTGCGCGGACACGACGGGACCGCACCACCAGCCGAACTCCCAGATCCCTCGGTTCGCCATGAACACCCGCTGAAGGTGGCGCACCGCAGGGATGTCTCGCTCCCCGGCCTCGACGTTGTTCGTAGGCGGCGTCGGCGAGAAGCGGAAGCCGGCACGGTTCCCGAGCTGATACACGTCCCAGTCGACGCTCGCGCCGTCGAAGGCCGCTCGCATCCCCTCGACCAGGTGAGCTGCGAGTTGCTGGGTGCGCGCGTGATTCTCGGGTGTCCACACCTCGGCGAGGGCGGCTCGGGTCGCGGCCATCGACAGCGCGTTGCCGAACATCGTGCCTCCGATCGCCGGCTCGTCGACCGCACCGCCCGCTACCTCGTACGGTTCGCCCTGCCGTTCGATAAACGCCGCGATGCCGTTGGTCATGCCGTAGGCAGATGTGGGAACGCCGCCGCCGAGGCTCTTCCCGAGAACGACGAAGTCCGGATCGAGCCCCCACTCATGCACGAGCCCTCCGTAAGCGCATGGCAGGGTCTGGGTCTCGTCAACGAGGAGCAAGGTGCCGGTCTGGCGCGTGAGTCGGCGCAACTCGGCGTGGAACGTCGAAGAAGGGAAGACGACTCCCGAGTTCGTCAGCGCGGGCTCCGCGATCAGGAGCGCGATGTCGCCTGTCCGGAGCGCCCGCTCAACCCCGTCGAGGTCGTTCCAGTCAACGACCTCGGTCCGCGCGATGTCGGCGACGTCGATCCCGACGTACTCGGGGACGGTCCTCCCACCCTCTTCGATCGCGAGGAGCTCTCCCACGTGCCCGTGATACTTGCCCTCGAACGTGAGGAGCCGCTCACGGCCCGTCGCGATCCGCGCGAGCCGGATCGCGTCCGTGACCGATTGCGTCGAGGACAACGCGAACTGCCACTTGGGCAGACTCCATCGTTCGGCCAATGTGTCCGACACGACGATCGCGTCCTCGGTCGGCAGTCCGAACTGCACACCGCGCTGGAGCCGGTCGACCGCCGCCGCGACGACCGCGGGATGTGTGTGGCCCGCCGCGGAGACTGTGATGTTCATGTACATGTCGAGATATCGATGCCCATCGACATCGGTGAAGTACGCGCCGTCGCCGCTATCGACGAAGATCGGGGGGTGATCGAAGAGCCAGTCCATCCACGACATCGGGACGCCCAGCGGCATCGAGCCGCGCGCGCGGTCGAGTAGTGCCAGCGACCGGGGACGCGCATCGAAGAAGGCAGAGTCCTCTCGCCGCTTCAGCTGTGCGACACGGTCGAGATCGACGCGCGGGTCGGACGCCTGAGGATTGTCCTCGGTCGTGCGTGGCATCGCCGAATCATGACCCGAAGGGTGTCCGACGTCGAAACGGCTTCGGGGCGGCCAAGCGATGTGGGTAGCGCTTCTGGACGGAACCACGGGTCTCGACCGAGGACCAGCAGGAGCCGGCATCCTCGCGGGCCTGGCAGCTTCGCCGGACCCTTGAGCTCATCGAGCCGAGCGGCGGCGAGGTCGTGACCGAGTTCTTCGATGTCGGGCAGTCCCGGTCCCTCCCCTGGAAGCGCCGGCCCGAGGCCTCGAGGCTCCTCGAGCTCCTGCGCTCTCCGGACCGAGGCTTTGAGGCCGTAGCCATCGGCGAGCCGCAGCGGGCGTTCTACGGCGCGCAGTTCGCCCTGACCTTCCCGCTGTTCGAGCACTACGGCGTCGAGTTGTGGGTCCCGGAGGTCGGCGGGCGGGTCGATCCCGGCTCGGAGGCCCACGACATGGTGATGACGCTCTTCGGCGGCATGAGCAAGGGCGAGCGCTCCCGCATCCGAACCAGGGTTCGGAGCGCCATGGCCGCTCAGGCCGCCACCCAGGGCCGGTTCCTCGGTGGCCGCCCGCCCTACGGGTACCGGCTGGCGGACGCCGGTTCCCACCCCAACCCCGGGAAGGCCGCCCTGGGCATCCGGATCCACCGATTGGAGCCCGATCCGATCACCGCCCCGGTCGCCGTCCGGATCTTCGAGGAGTACGTCTCCGGCAAAGGCATGTTCGCTATCGCCGAGAGCTTGACCCGCGACGGCGTCCCCTCCCCCTCGGCATACGACCGCGCCCGCAACTCGCACCGGAGTGGCGCGGGCTGGAGCAAGAGCGCCGTCCGGGCGATCCTGATCAACCCTCGGTACACAGGTGTCGCGGTGTGGGGTCGACAGCGTCGCGACGAGGTCCTGGTCGACGTGGAGGACGTCGCGGCGGGTCACAAGACCAAGCTCCGCTGGAACGATGAGGATGCCTGGGTGCGCTCCGCCGGCGTCGCCCACGAGCCGCTGATCACCGCGGAGGTGTTCGAGGCCGCGCGCGCACGGAGAGTCGCGAACAGGCGCACGACGATCCGTAAGCCCCGCCGGACGCCGCGACCCTACCTGCTGCGTGGCCTCCTTCGATGCGGGCTGTGCGACCGCCGGATGCAGGGGAGCTGGAACCACGAACAGGCCTACTACCGCTGCCGCTACCCCACCGAGTACGCGATCCCCCGGCGCACCCAGCACTCGAGGACCGTCTACGTCCGCGAAGCGAAGATCGTCCAACCGCTCGATGACTGGATCGCCGGGATCTTCGAGCCGGACCGGCTGGAAGAGACGTGTCGCGCACTCGCAGAGGCTCAGGAGCCCGCGCCTGAAGCAGACGGTCGCGCGGAGGCCGCCCGACGGACGCTCGCGGACTGTGACGCCCGACTCGACCGCTATCGGGAGGCCCTCGAGAGCGGCGTGGACGCCGCCGTGGTCGCCCGGTGGATCAGCGAGGTCCAGCTAGAGCGCAGGAGCGCCGAGGAGGAGATCCGCCGACGCCGGCCAGCGGCCGCGCTCACCGAGGACGACATCCGGGCGATGGTCGAGAACGTCGCGGATCTTGTCGGCGTCCTGCAGGCCGCCAACGCGGAGAAGAGGGCCGTTCTCTACCAGAGCCTCGGACTGAGCCTTATCTACGAGCCGAGCAAGCGAAGAGTGCTGGTAGAAGCGGATCTCGGAGGTGTACGTCCGGTTCGTGTCGGAGGGCCGAGAACTCCGAAATGCCACCCAGAGTGGAGGGTCCGGCCTTGGCTGCCCGGGAAGTAGGACGAACAGCCGTACTGGCGGTCCATCGAGTGATCCCGCGAGCAGTCACCCGAGCGATGAACGACACACTCGACGCGAGTGGGCAGGGCAGCGTCCGCAGCTCTCCTCGCGATATCGTTCACGACACAAGGTCTCCCTGCCTCACGGCAGGAGGCACACTCTCGTATCCGGGTCAACGTACGACCCGGGCGGACCGGGGCCCGTCATCCGGCTGCTCTGACCCTCCACTCAGGATCCTGACGTGTCGGATTGGAACTTCGAGGCCAGCTCCGTTCGCGAGCGAACGCCCAGCTTGCGGTAGATCCGCTTGAGGTTGGCCTCCACCGTGTGGATGCTGACGAACAGCGCATCGGCCACCTCCCGGTTGGTGCTGCCCGCGGCCACCAGCGCCGCCACCCTGTCCTCGGTCGGGGTCAGGTCGAGCGACGAGGGAGCCCGTCCCCCGATCCGCGCCAGCTCCGCACGTGTCTTGTCCGCCCACAACGCGGCACCCAGCCCGTCGAAGACCTCCAAGGCCTTCGTGAGCGTGTCCCGAGCCTCCCGCTTCCTCTTGGCACGGCGCTCCACCGCTCCGCGCACCAGGAGGGTCCGCCCCAGCTCGAAAGGAAGGGGCAGGCGATCGTGTTCCCGCACCGCCTCATCGGCCGCGGCCGATGCACCGGCGAGATCACCCCGGGCCGCAAGCACGAGCGCCCGGCACCTGGCTCCGGCGGCGATGGCCCAGGCCCGGTCGAGGTTCCCGCCCGCCTCCTCGAAGGGGACTAGCAGCGCCTCGGCCTCGTCGAGCCGCCCGAGCGCCACCAGCGCCTCGACCTCGTCGGGGACGACGCGGAAGTAGGCGGGCTCCCGAACGCCCATCGCTTGCTCGAGCTCGACGGCCCTGGACAGATACGCATCTGCCTCGGCGGGTCGGCCCAGGGAGAGCTCGAGGAACCCCAGGACCGACAGGTTCGGGATCAGGAGGAGGATCTCGCCGGCTGCCTCGGCGACCCGCAGCCCTTCGAGGGCTGCTAGCCTTGCCGAGTCGGCCCGCCCCAGATGGGCCTCCACTAGGCCCACCGCGAAGTGGCCCTCCGCCGACATGGACCCATGGGCCTGCCGCTGGGCGGACGCCCGGCTCTCCCGGGCGTGATCCATGGCCGCATGCCAGTTGCCGGCCCGGCACTCCAGCTCGGCGAGCTGGTACCGGAACTGGGGGATCGGAGCCTCCACGCCGTGCGCCGCGGCATCACGCAGGAGCTCGTCGAACGTCCGGCGGGCCTCGTCCAGGCGATCGGTGAACTTGAGGAGCTGAGCCACAACGTGGCTTGCTCGCAGGACATGGGATTTGAATTCGCCCTCCATGTGCCCCTCCAGGGCGATCCCGCGATCGAGCAGCTCCTGATCGACCCCGCGTCCGAGGAGGAACTCGACGAATGGATACGCCTGGAACGCTTCGGCCATCACCCGTGGTTCCTGCAGCTCCTCGGCCAGCTGCAGAGCTGCGCGAGCGTGCCGTTCCGATGCCGCGAGGTCTCCCCTGAACAGCCAGGCGTACCCGAGATTCTGCTCGACCCGTGCCCTCAGCGCGAGATCGTCCCCCGCCTCGCCCCGAGCAGCCTCGAACACGGCCCAGGCCCCCCGCCACCCTTCGGTCTCGGCGAGGGCCTGCCCCAGGTCCAGCAGCACGCGGGCCCGAGCCGGCCCGGCCATCGAGAGGTCCACCGCTTGCTCCAGGACGCTCCGCGCCAGCGAGGTGTCCCCGCACTCGTGGTGAGCCACGCCCGCCTGGTGGGTCCGACGCACCAGGTCCTCGCCTCGGTCCCGGGGCGTGGCGCGGCGGGCCATCTCCCAGAGCTCGGCCGCGGATTGCGGGGCTCCCCGGGAAAGGGCCAGCAGGGCGGCCTCCTCGAGTGCGGCGGCGACGGCGACGTCCGGGCCCTCGACCGACAGAGCCAGGTGGCGGGCTCGTTCCTCCGGATCGCGGACGATCGTCGCGAGCCGCGCGTGCAGCTCGCGACGCCGGGCCGGCGGGATCCTCTGGTAGACGGCGGAAGCAAGGAGGGGGTGGGTGAACCGAAGGCGGTCGCCGACGACCTCGACGACGCCGTTCTCGATGGCCGGACCCAGGCGACGGTCGACCTCGGAAGGATCGGTCGCGGCAGCGATCGCATCCAGCATCGGTGTCGACAGGGCCGAGACGGCCTCGAGCGCTTCGAGGGTCTTCGCAGGTAGCCCCTTCAGGCGGTCCTCGATGAGTTCCTGAAGCCGCTCGGGGATCGGGGGCCGTTCGCCGGCCGCCATCTCACCTCCACGACGCAGGAGCGCGCGTCCGATCTCCTGGGCGAAGAAGGGATTGCCTCCCGAGGTCTCGTGAAGACGAAGGAGCATGGTTCGCTGGAACCCCTCGGCCACCTTGTCGAGGATCACGCGTTCGATCGCCTCGGCGGACAGCGGCCCGATGTGGATCCGATGCACGCGATCCCCTGAGAAGGATGGGGCGACGCCCAGGGGATCGTCGTCGGGATCGGTGCCTCGAGCGGCGGACATCAGGCCGACCGGGTCGCCCTTGAGGCGGCGCACGACGAACTGGAGCACCAGGACAGAAGGAAGGTCCATCCACTGGATGTCGTCGATGGCCGCGACGACGGGGGTGGTGGAGGCCACCGACCGAAGGCATCCCAGGACGGCCAGGGAGACGGCCCGCTGGTTGGCCCGGGCGCCCGAACTCGGGGCCCTCAGGAGGGCCACCTCGAGGGCCCGGCGCTGCGGCTCCGGCAGGGTTGGAAGCGCCTCCTCGAGGACCGGCTCGAGGAGGTCACCGAGGGCGGCGTAGGAAAGACGCGTCTCCGCCTCGACCGGGCTGCATGAGAGCGTGCGGTAGCCCCGTTGCAGGGCACTCGCCAGGCCTTCCCTCCATACGGTGGTCTTCCCGATGCCGGGTTCACCGAACAGGAGCAGGGCACTCGGGCCGGTCGGGATCGAGTCCAGGAAGCGATCGAGGATCGCGAGTTCGGACTCACGCCCGATGACGTTTTCGGTCAACGCACCTTCCCAGCGTCGGTTGACGCCAGGATTCTAAGGACGGCGGTCCGAGCCCTGTTGCAGAATCCCAGACGGCCGGCGCGCTCAGTTCCTCCCGGCCACTCGTGAACCTGAACGCGACCTGCCGGTTCGAACCTGGAGCTACCCGGCCAGAACACGACCTTCCATGGCCTCGAGCCTGCCCGGGTCCCAGAGCACAGCGGGATCCCCGATCCGGGGCTCTCAGCGAGCACGCGGCCCTTCATCGCTTCGAGCTTGCCCTCGTCCCAGAGCGGAGCGTATCCCTCGCTCCGAACGCTCTCGGCGAGCACGCGGCCCTGCATGGCTGCGAGCTTGCCCGCGTCCCAGAGCGGCGCTTCGGTGCTCGCCGCCTCATGGATGCCGCCGCCCGCCACACCGGTGACCGCGCGATCGCGCGCCGCCACGGTGAGCGCCACCGCGCTCATGATCAGCGCCGCGGCGGCCAGGGCGGACAAGGCCGCGGTCCAGAGCGTGAACCCCGCCGGCCGGGCTGAGACCCTGATCGTGGTGGACATCCCAACCACCTCCTCTCGCCGGCACCATCGCGCGCGTCGCTCAGCGGGGGCTCGAGGGTGGCTCTATGTCCGCTCTATGGGGAGGTTACGCGCCGGCCTTCTCCGCGGGAGTGGAGGGGACGACGATCTCACCGGCGATGATCTGCCGGCGGAATTCCTCGATCTGCGGCCGGATGTCGTCGATAAATCCCCCGCTGCAGGAGATGTCCACGGCGCGGACGTCCAGCTCCAGCTCCCGTGAGCCAGGGGCGAAGGTCCCCCGGGCGTACGCAGCGAGCAACGCGTACACTGCCTGGTCGTAGCGCTTCACCATCGAAGTCAGAACATGCGGCCGCCACGGGTCGCCCGCGCTGAGCTCGCGGTACTGATCCGTATCGACCCCAATGCCCCAGAGGTGCCGTCCCAGGTCATCGGACAGCTGGAGGGCCGCCTCGAACAGGCCGAAGCCGGACGCCCCCGCGGCGTGGTAGATGACGTCCGCGCCCCTCCGGTACATGCGCTCGGCCGCTTGAAAGGCCAGCGTCTCGCTGTTGAACCCGCTGAAGCCCTGCTCGGTCAGGTACGTCGATCGGATCTCGATGGACGGGTCGACCACTCGTGCACCCGCCTCGAACCCCGCCTGGAAGGGCCAGAGGAGGTTAGGGGTATTCGTCGCGATCAGCGTATCGATGAAGATCTGGTTCCAGTCCAGAACCTCGTCCGGGTGCGGTTCCGACGCCGGCGACCACTCTTCACCGGATCTGATGTCGGGAGCGGCACGGCTTCTGTCGCTTAGACCACGCTCGGCGCTGACAGCAACGTCAGCGTGAACGCGAGAAGCATCGGCTTGATCCTCATCATCGACCTCCTCCCTCGACTGCCGGGTCGTCGGGCCCGCACACCACCGGCCCTTCGCTCGCGCCCAGCTGGCTCCCTGATACGAGTGGCGTGTCGCAAGGGAAAACCAAGGGCGTTTCATTGCTCCGGAGGGCCCATGATCTCCAGCCATGCCTCCGCCTGAGCCTGCCACCGGGCCGCATCCGCTCGCCGTCCCCGGTCCAGGGCTTCCTGTTCCCGCTGTTGCGCGGCCAGCCAGGCGTCGGCCTGCCCTGCCCACCTGGCCGCGTCCGCCCTCCGGCCTCGCTCAAGCGCTTCTGGATTGACCTGCGAGGACAGCCAGGCGTCTGCCTGCCCTGCCCACCTGGCCGCGTCCGCCGCCCGGCCTCGCTCAAGCGCTTCTGGATTGACCTGCGAGGACAGCCAGGCGTCTGCCTGCCCTGCCCACCTGGCCGCGTCCGCCGCCCGGCCCCGCTCCAGGGCCGCACGCTCCCGCGACCCCTGGTAGGCGGCGAACCCTGCGAGCACCCCGGCGAGGATCCCCACGATCACGGTGACCGCGACGATGAGCTTCCCCCGGAGGCGCCCCCCACCGCGCACCACCGTCGCCGGCGCCTGGGCCGAGTGTTCCCTAACTGTTGTTTCGGCCTTCGTGCCCATGGTTCGCTCCTCTCACCTAGGTACCGGTCGTGAGCCGAGGCTAGGGGGAGGGGCGACGCGAGGAATCCCCGAAATCCGTACCGATCGAGGCGGGGCCCGGTACCCCTTGGCGTTGGGGTTGGTCGTCGATCGTCGCGGTCGTGCGTCCAGATGGACCCAGGAAGCGATCCTGTTCGCCCAGCCTCTGCCGACTAGGGTGAGCTCATGAGCCATCGGTCAGACGCACGCTCGGTGCCCCTGGTGACGGGAGCGTCCTCGGGCATCGGCGCAACCTGCGCAGAGCGGCGCCTCGTCGGGGCACGACGTCGTCCTGATGGCCCGACGCGCCGACCGACTCGAGGCGCTGGCCCAGCGTCTGTGTGACCAGCACGGCGTCTCGGCCCGCGTCCTCATCGCCGACCTGCCCGAGGACGGTGGCATCGATGCCATCACTTCGTCGATCCAGAGCGAGTCCGAGCTCGCGGTGCTGGTCAACGACGCTGGTTTCAGCGGTATGGCCCGTTCGTCGAGATCTCGCCCGAACGCATCGACCGCCTGATCGGGATCCACTGCCGCGCGACGACGCCGCTCAAGCGCGCCGCCCTCCCGGACATGATCTCCTCCGGTCGAGCCGACCGCTGCTCCACGACCAGCTCCACCGAGCATGACCCGGACCTCCTCCCGAGGGCCGCAGTGGCCACGAGAGCAGGCCGGGCGCGGGTGTCAAACATCTGGTGGAGCTGTCAAAGATCTGGTGGAACCGTGTAAAGCATCAGCCGGAGCCGATCCGGAAAGCATCTGCCGAAGTCGCACACGGTGTCGAGTCCCACCAGACGCTTGACGGATCGTCTTCACCAGACGTTTGACACCCGCCTCACGGGATAGTCCTGTTGCTCTGTCGTCGATGGTGGCTCCAGATCACCTCCTCCTTCTCCTGTGGATGCCGGCGTTGTAGGTGCGGAGCAGTTCGCCCCGGTAGTGGATCCGGACCTCGTCGTCGACGAGTCTCACCGTGACCGAGTCGCGTGCGAGGCCGTGCTCGCGTAGTACCTGGCGCCGGCGAAGTGGATCCTGCCGTTGATGTCGACCCGGCGGACGTGATCGTGCCTCGCGTCGGTGATCACCTCGCCCTCCTGGACGTCCTCGAGCGCACCGGTGAGCGGTGCGGCCTGCGGGCCGGCCAGGCTGAACCGCTCGATCGGTGTGGCCATCCCGAGGGCCTGATGGGGCCGGAGCGTGTTGTAGGAGGCGACGTAGTGATCGAGCGCCCGCTGCACCTCGGCGACGGAGGCGAAGGTCCTCGTCGAGAGCAGCTCGTCGCGGAGGGTCCGGTGGAACCGCTCGATCTTGCCGGTCGTGGTCGGCGAGCGAACCGCGGTGAGCAAGTGGCGGATCCCGTCCTCGCGGCAGATCCGGTCGAACAGGACCTCATGTCGCGAGCGGGCGGCACGCCCGCTGAACACGCGCCCGTTGTCCGTGAGCACGGCCTGAGGCACCCCGTAGGCCCGAAGCGCCTGGGCGAAGGCCTCGCACACCGGGCGGGCGGTGGCCCGGGGCATCGCGTGAGCGAGGACGCAGAACCGGGAGTGGTCGTCCACGCCGGTCAGGATCTTCACGGCCGAGCCGTGGGCAAGGCGGGTCTCCATGACGTCGAGCGGCCACAGCTCCATCGGGCGGGCCCGCTCCCACCGCACGTAGTCCGAGCGTTTGCGCCTCCTGGTCCTGGGCTCGACGAGCCCTGAGCGGACCAGGATCCGGTAGATGCTCGAGCGAGACGGGACCGGGTCGGCGCCCCTGCGGGCGAGCTCGTGGGCGAGGCGTCTGGGTCCCCAGCGTGGATGTTCTCTTCGGAGCTCGATCACCCGGATCTCCGAGCGCGCGGGGGTGCGGTGCGGGCAGCTCCTCGGGTGCTTGGAGCGGTCGACGAGGCCGGACATCCCACGCTCCCGGTAGCGCCGAAGCCAGTTGTGCAGGCTCTGGCGCGTCACGCCGTAGCGCTCGGCGACCTCGATCACGGTGCCTCCTCCGTCCAGTACTTCCTTCACCGCGTCGTAGCGCTGCTCCACGACCCCCAGCTCCACCAGCACGATCCCGACCTCCTTCCCGGGCCGCGATGGTCACGAGAGCAGGCCGGGCGCCCGTGTCAAACATCTGGTGGAGCTGTCAAAGATCAGGTGGAACTGTGTAAAGCATCAGCTGGAGCCGATCCCGGAAAGCATCTGCCGAAGTCGCACAGTGTCGGAGGGCCGTGAATGACAGTGAGTCCCCGTTTTCTCCCCTCCGGCCGCTTCGGCCCGCCGGACGCTCGATGCGGGACTGCTTAGGGACTCCCCGATTCCTCGCCCGCGCCCATCCCTCCTCAGTGCCCCGTGGTGATCCGAGGCCCCGTAGAATCAGCCTTTAGACGACTGGCCGGCGGTGTGCGATGCAGCCGCTCGACCGTGGCTGCTACGGAGGAGCCCAGAGAGAGGCCATCGTGAGTGGGCCGGAGAAGAAGGTCCTCGATCTCCGTCCGATCTTCGGGCTGCGGGCAACCATCACCACGCCCGCGGCGGCCCACCGACGCCGCCTACTTCGAGATTGACGACGTGCTCGAGCCGGGAGGCCACACGACCAACCACTACCACCCTGCGCAGGAGGAGACCTTCCAGGTTCTCGACGGCACGCTGGAGGTCTTTCGAGATGGTGACTGGCACAAGGTGCCAGCGGGAGAGTCGTCGACCGTGCCGCGTGGGGCGACCCATGCGTTCCGAAACGCGAGTGGGACCCCGGTGCGGTTCCTGAACACCCATCGGCCGGCCCTTACCTTCCAGGAATTCCTGGAGACGGTGGACCGGTTGATCCGGGCAGGAAAGATCAAGGGGCCTAGGGACCTCCGCTCGGGCATCTACCTCTCGATGGCCTTTGTGGAGCATAGGACCTCGGTCCAGGTGAAGCCGCCGGACGTGTTATTACGAGGGCTCGCCTTCATCGGTCGGCGCTTGGGCTACAGACTGGAATGACGTGGCCAACCGCCGGAAGACAAGTGAACGTCCCACATGCGGCGCGGCGCGGGAACGACCGGCTGGCGGCCTCGGCACGGCCCTCACAAAGCCAGATGAGGCGCTGGGAGCCAAGCTCCAGGTTGGTTCGCGCACCGACCAGCTAGGACTCCCCAACCTGCGGTTCCGCGCCCGAGGACAACAGGCGTTGGACCGTCATCGTCGCCCTCGGGAAGATATGCGCGAGCGCTCGACGTCAGGCAACCGCTCCAGGACCTCCAGCTCCCGGGCGTCCGCCCGTGACCCTCCTGAGCGCCGCCCTCGCTTCCTCGGCGTCCACACCTGCGGCCGCGAACACCTTCGTGCGAGAGCGCTCGCCACGATGCAGCGACACCCGGCTGGGCGCCACGCCGAGGGCCTTGGCCAGCGCGTGGCGCGCCTCCTCAGTGGCGGCGCCGCCCACAGGCGCGGCCGCCACCCGTATCACGAGGCTGCCGCCAGCGATTTCCAACCCCGGCCGGGAGCGCGGTCGCACCCGCACCTCGACGAGAACGCCTCCAGGCACCGCGCGAACCGACATCCCGTCTCCGCAAGGTCACTGAACGACCCGCAGCCCCAGCAACCGTCGTTCAGGATGACCGAGATCCGACGACTCAGCGAGCAGTCTCAGAGCCGGGTTGAGCCTAAGGTCGGCATCGACCCGAGCAAACAGCGCTTTCTCCAGCTTCTCGTCTCGGCGTATCCTTACGCGCAGCCCGGATCGGTGAAGGACTCGGTCCCTCCCCCGGGGCGGATGTGCGAAAGGCCTCGAGGAAGGTGGGGGGCCGGCGTACGCAGCCTCTGAGTTCGGCTTCCGGTGGGAGGTGGAGGGATGGCAGCGGAGCGGGAGGTTCAGGTCTCCGAGTCGCAGATCGCCGTGCACTGGCGCGAGGAGGA
>WNFV01008950.1_pt1 | contig 15399 bp, 15 predicted proteins | sample 5400101 | NCBI WGS metagenome assembly WNFV01 (sample SAMN13153361, study PRJNA577476) | soil metagenome | isolation source: 115 cm soil or saprolite under grassland replicate 1 | place: USA:California | collected 2016-06-15 | reverse complement strand
TCAACATCATCGCCGCCGGCGAGAGCCTGGCGTTCTTTATCAATTCAGCCCTGATTCGCCGGCAAGCTTTCGACAGCTGGAATGCTGCACCGAAACGGCGAAACGGTGACGGCGACCCCGATCCAAATGGTCCGGTTCATCTCACGGCCTTCTCCGTGAGCTTTGAAAGGCCCAACAAGGTTGTGACTCGTATCGACGGATTTGACGAGCGTCCTTGGCCCGATGTCGACTTTGTGCTCACGACCACCGATACGTTGTCAGTGGCGGGCGGCGAAGTCCGTTGCGACAGCCAGCGTGATCTCGATGTCGATACCAGTTGGCTGAATTTCCTGACGGGACTATTCCTGCTCGTGCTGCCGCCTCTCGGCATCGTATTTCTTGTGCAGCGGATTATCGTTGGAAGCAGAGACGCGCCCGACGTCGACGCCGGCGCCGGCGGTGGCGTGCCTGCGATGATCCCGCAGGAGATTCTTATTCCCGCTGGTCTGAAGGTGGTTGCCTCCTACACTCGGCTGGACGTATTCCCGGGGGCCATCGTTGCGGGGGGCTCTTTTGCCGTGGTCAATCGCATTCCGGCAGTCACGATCACCGGGCCCATCCAGATCTCGGTGACGGAGGGCACGGCATCGGTGACTCGCAGTTACACGCTTCATACCGACGATCTTCGGCCTCCCTTCTTTGAAGTGCTCTCTCCCGGCGTGGCAGCAGCCACAATCACGAGGCCGGGGCCAGGGCCCGAGCGGCCGAGGCCGAGGATCGCATGGAGCGGAGACGGTGTTGCGCTGCGTCCGCGTTTGCCGGCGCTCAAGCTGGCCAGGTCATCGCCCGTCGCGTCGCGGTGCTTGTCGTCGATGTCGACGGTCTGAGCGCCTCCGCCGAGCTGATCGTTCGGATCCACGTGACGCCGGCGGATGCGGATGACGACTTCCCGCCGATTTGCAAAATTAAGCCTTGGCTGCCGCAGTGTCAGGAACCCATGGCGCGCCTTGCCAAGTTGCGGCGAAAGGAGCCGGCTTAGCAGGCTGGCACGGTGACCTCTGTGACTGCTTTGGGTCCAGGAACTTGACTGACCCCGTTAATAAACGAGCCGGCAACGCGGGTCAGGGGCGATCACGTCAAATCTAGGTGTGTGGCCCACCGCAATGGGCCGCGTGGAAGTGCGGTGCTCGCCGCAGCGCCTTTGCATTCGGATTACAAATACCGGCGCAGATCGGCGGCCGCGGCATCAATCGGACGCTTGAGGTTGAATGGCGACACGAACCAGCCAAAGCTCCCGGTAGTGCCGCGCTGCGTAGATGAGCAGCACTTGATCGCTGCGTTCCGGCGGGCGCTCCTTACGTAAGATGAGCAGGCAGGCGGGGACGCCCGCCCCATAGAACACATTGAGCGGCAAGGAGATCACGGCGTCAATCAACCGGGCGTCAAGCAGCGCATTGCGGATCAGATGCTCGTCGTCGGCCTTGCGGCGCTTCATCTTCGGATTGCCGTCGTCATCGAACTCGCCCGTCTCCTCCTCGACCTCGGGCTGGCCCCGGAAAAGCACGCCCTGCGGGCAGACAATCCCGGCGCGGCCATCGTCGGTGAGCGAGGCGAAAATGTGCAGGATGAAGGCGTAATCACCGTAGCTGGCGGGCGGTGCCTTGAAGCCCGTCCCGCGCCCGAAGCGGCCAAACGGGTCCTTGTACCCTTCCTTGCCGAAGATCTCCTTCTTGAGCTTGTCCCTCTTTTTCTTGTCATCCGTCTGCTGTTCCGGCTTCAGCCACCAGAACTCATCGGACAACGGAAAATTGGCGAGCACGAGCGAGAACTTCTTGACGCGCCCGTCTTCGAGAAACTGCGGATCGGTAATGGTGCTGGCGCCGGCCTTGATGTCGGCTTCGAGGCCGTGCAGCACCGAGTTGATCTTGCCGATCGCGGCGTTGCCCCAGTTCATTTCCTGGGCGAAGTAGCGCGCGCTGGAGACATGCTGGCGGTGCTCGCGCAGATAGTCTGCCGTGTGAACCAGCATGCCGCCGGAGCCTGATGTTGGATCGTAGACGGTGTCGCCCAGCCGCGGCTCCAGAATGCGGACGAGCGTGTCGACGACCTCGGGCGGAGTGAAGAACTCGCCAGCCTTCGCACCGGCGTCGTCCGCGAACTGCTTGATGAGGTACTCGTATGCGCGGCCGAGAACGTCGGGCGACACGCTCTTGTTCGAGAGATCGTGCTCGTCGAAATGCTGGATGAGCGCGTGGACGACCTCGTTCGGGATCAGCGGTTTGCCCGACCCATCGGGTGCGGGCTGATTCCAGTCCACCGTGAAAACGCCGCGCAGCTCTGAGAAGAGCGCTTATCGGTGGTGATCAGAGTGTTCCGAGTGCCCGGCCTTCCATGCGGATACCCATCGGAGCACTCTGGACGTGGCATGCTGGATCGCCGCGATAACCTTCGACCCGATTGAGCCGAAGCGGACATTTAGCGAGCCGCTATTTACTCGCCTCATCGGTGCGCATAGACGCGAGTGGGGCCCGCGAACTTGCGCGCCCTGGCAATCAAATCGGTGTCGGGATCGACGACCGTGAACCAGCGCTGGCGCTGCACGTCAAACGGCGCTCAAGCCGCTGTCGCCGATTGCTCAACCAGCGTAGGCCCTGCGCACAGCAGGGCTATCAGCTTGGCCCTCAATCGCTCCCGACGAGCTGAGTGGAACGCCTCGAACCCATTGAGGTCCGTGGGTAACTCGCCTAGCTCATGCTTGGTGCGGTAGTGAAGTTGGGCCGCAGGGTCCGATAGGTGCTGCGCAAGCCACTCGGCCGGCATTGCCGCCCGTTTTTCGTTGTTGATTGGCCCCTCAAGCAGTTGAAGATTTGGGAGCTCGTTCGCGTGGCGGGCACTCGTCTCGATGCGCTCATCGTCGAAGCCAAGCTTTTGAAGCCTCGCGCGGGTAAATCGTGAGATTGGATAAACATGGTCGATGTGGAACTGATTGCGCAGATCGATAAATGGGAATAGCAGCGACAGGAGCGGGAACATTCGGTTGTACAGCGCCCTCAGCGAGCCGCTAGCTTGCCTGGCCGGCCAAATTTCACGCCACGGGCCTTCGCACGAACGCGGCCATCATTGGTGCGGGCAAGGATCAGCTCGCGCTCGAATTCGGCCAGGCCGTCGAGCACCGTCAGCAACAGCTTGCCGTGCGGCGGCGTCGTACGTGTGGGTCCAGTCGTAGATCGCGCTCGAAGTCAGCACGTGCGCTCGCCGCGAAGGCGCGCCTGATTGCCCACCGTACCGGCCCGCGGCCCTTGGACGGAGCGCGCGGCCGTTTCCGCAGGTTAGGATGGCGTGGCCATTTCATTGGCGGTGCGGGCCATTCGCCGAACGGGACGTTATGGAAAATCGGGTTACCTCGTCAGTCCGCCTTGATGCCCGCGAACCTCACCACCTTGCCCCACTTTTCCGTCTCTTCCACGATGAGCTTACCGAAGTCGCTTGGTGAGCCCGTCAGCGCGATGCCGCCGAGGTCGGCAAGCCGCGCCTTCATCTTGGGGTCGGCGACGCCGGCATCGATCTCCTTGTTGAGCTTGTTGATGATCTCGACCGGCGTGTTGCTCGGTGCGCCGACGCCAAACCAGCCGCTAGCCTCGTAGCCCGGTACGAATTCGGCGACGGCCGGGATGTCCGGCAGTGCATCTAAGCGCCGCTCGATGGTCACCGCCAGGGCGCGCAGTTTGCCGGTTCTGACGTATTCGAGCGACGATGCAGTGGTGCCGAAGTAAAGCTGCACTTGTCCGCTCAACAAGTCTGTCATCACCGCCGCCGCGCTGCGATACGGCACGTGCACCATATTAATCCCGGTCATCACCTTGAACAGCTCGCCGTTGACATGCGGCGTGCTGCCGATGCCGGGTGACGCCATACTGATTTTGCCGGGATTGGCCTTGGTATAGGCAATGAACTCGGGAAGCGTTTTGGCAGGAACCGCAGGATTCACCATCATGATATAGGGAAAGCGGACGATGGGTGCGACCGGTGCGATATCGCGGACGAAATTGAAATTGAGTTTGTCGTAAAGGGTCGCGTTGATTGCGTTCGATGGACCCACCATGAGCAGCATATAGCCGTCAGCGGGCGCGCGCACGACGGCTTCGGTGCCGATGTTGGTGCCGGCGCCCGGGCGATTTTCAATGATGAATTGCTGACCCAGCCGCTCCGACGATCACCTCCGTTGATGCCACTCTGGTCTTGCGCGATTTATCCGAAAGCAACTCGATGCAGATGTTCGCAGGTGAGCCCCATGGATATCTCGTGGAAGTAGCCCCACAGCGCCCGCGGCCAGATGCAGAAAATTTCGGCGGGGAAGTTTCACTTTGAACCTCCCTTCACATCATTCGATCACCTCGTCGGCGAGCGCGAGCAGCCGATCTGGCACTTCGAGACCGAGCGCCTTCGCGGTCTTGAGGTTGATCACCAGCTCGTATTTCGTCGGCTGGATGACCGGGAGGTCGGACGGCTTGGTTCCCATAAGAATCTTCCCGACATATACGCCGATTTGGCGAAACGCGTCGGGAAGGTGCGTTCCGTAGGAGATGAGTCCCCCGGCCGCCACAAATTCGCGACGATCGTAAATCGTGGGAAGTTTGTGGTATGCCGCCAGCACGACAATCTGATGATATCGGCTGAAGAGGAACGGGTCGGTACTTACAATGAGTGCGCCGGTTCGCTCTTGGAGGAGCGCGGCGAAAGCGTTGTCGATATCACGTTCGCTGCTGGCGTTCAGGATAATAAATTGCTGTCCGATGTCGCGCGCTGCGGCCTGCATATAGCTCAAGTGGAACTCCGATTCCGGCGCTTGCGGGTTCATGAGATAGGCGATTGGCGTGCCGGCCGGCACCAGCTGCCGCATGAATTCCAACCGCTTTGCCACCAGCGCACCGGTCAACAAGCTCATGCCCGTGGCATTGCCACCAGGCCGGTTGAAATTTGTCACAAAGCCTAACTTGACCGGATCGTCCTGACTTAGAAAGACGAGTGGAATTGTCGAGCTTGCGGCCTTGGCCGCGAGCGCTGAGCTGACGCCGGTCGCAACGATGACGGCCGCCCCGGCATGGACCAGATCGGCCGCTAGGTCTGACAGTCGGACGAATCGACCCTCGGCCCAGCGCGATTGGATCGCGACATTTTGGCCCTCGGCGTAACCCGTTTCTTTGAGACCCTGGCGGAACGCAATCAAGAGGTCCGTGAATGCGGAAGATGATCCGCTGCCCAGAATTCCGACCACCGGCACCGCCGCCTGCTGCGCCCGCGCCGCGAGCGGCCACGCAACGGCTCCTCCGCTGAGCAGCGTGATGAAATCGCGGCGTCCTATGTCGAGCACGGGGCTTCCTCCCCGCTTCGGGCCGGCGGCGCCGGCAATGACCATTCGCCGGCCGACGGCCCATGCAGCCGGTTTTCTGCACCTCAGCCTACCACGGAAGATGGGATAGAATCCTTGGGGCAGACCTGACTTGTTCTGAATCGAGATAATCAGGCTTGCAGTGCCAGTACTTCCGAATTCGTGCCTGTCACTAACCGACGAGGTTCAGCCCCTCATCAACCCGTTGCGGGCTCTGGCAATTCCCGATCCACGCCCGAGTACTGTGGCCTGTCAATGTGAACGCACTCACACACCGGCAGGCCGACCATGCTATTCTCTTTACTGTTAGGTCACTCGATCCTCAGCTTGGGGCGACCAGCATGGGGCGATCAACCGTGCCAACGAGGTGACCTTGTCTCGCAAAGAGGCGAAGAGCCGAACTCGCGTTGGTGGTCTTCGTTCGATCGGAACGAAGGTGAGATCGCGCGTTGGTCGGATGCGTAAGCCGCGTGCCGATCTGGAACAGCAGCTCGAAAAATACAGGCGCGAACTCGCCGAGGCTCGGGAGCACCTTGCCGAGGCGCTGGAGCAGCGGACCGCGACCGCAGATGTGCTTAAGGTTATTAGTCGCTCGACGTTCGATCTCCGGGCTGTGCTCGACACCCTGATTGAGGCGGCGACCCGGTTGTGCGGAGCGGATATGGGCATTCTTCGCCGCCGTGTCGGGGTGCGCGAGGTAGCAAAAAAGCCCCGAGAGCGGGGCTTCAGTTGCCTTTGAGGCCGACCCGTCGTAGCGCGCCGAGTCGGACAACTACGATGCCCGCTTCGGGCGCTCCCGTCACCAGGTTCTTTGGTAGGAGTACAAACCGCCCAGGTGGTCACCGAGACAGTAGTCGCAGCTCGCCAGCATTCATCCGCAGGTTGGCCGTCGAAGTGTCATAATGCTTTATGTCTCCACGCTATTAAAAGCTAGGAGCATTAGGGAGGTGGTCATGTTGACCACGGGGACGGACAATCGCGCGCGCCCTGGAATGGCGTGCAGCGAATGCAATGACCTGCTGGTTGCGCCAAAGTCGTCGGCATACGTGAGTAATCACGAAATCCGTCATGTTTGGTCTTGCGTCCATCCATTGCAATGCGCGAGTTCGTGATTGTAGATGAGGGTGCAGAAGCTGATGGCGTGGGCTCCTCCAGAGCGTGCCCTGGGTCGCAAGGAGCAGAAGGCGTTGATCTCGTTCAACCTGTTCGGCTGTCCGAAGTGCAAGACGGAACTTATCTCTACCAGCGTCACCGCCTTCAACAGGAAGGAGTGGAAGGATGTGCCGTCGTTGACGACGCGGCGCCATCTGTCGAGCGGCCTGTCATTGCGCAATCAGTTCGCCTAGGCCAACGACGATGGCACTTTGTTGCGATCGCATCATGTGTCGCGCGAGGCAGCACATCAGCAGCGCAAAGCTCACCAGCGCCCGTCACCAGCAATCCTCCAGCGACTTCCGCCACTGCTCGATCTTGCTCTCGATTTGTGCAAATGCGTCGCGATGGCCAGGCCGGTCGGCTATGACTGCCACGCTAACGAAGCCTTGGTCGCCTTCATCAGCAGGCGGCAAGCGCCATACTTCGTAGCGGCTAATGCCGGATTTTGTCGAGGCCGGCGGCGGGGTTGGGCTGCGGATGGTTCGTCCGGCGATACACAGATCCTTGGGCAGTTGTCTGATCGTTTCATCATCAGTGGTGAATGCATAGTGCGAGATGGGCCGCAGGACATCCACGAGGCGGGGGATCAGATGTTTGCGTAGCACATTGTCGAGGTCGTGCAGTCCGTTCTGCCGAGTCACCGGCGGGGGCTTGATGATAACCTCCAGCGCAACCGGAATAAGGAGTGGATCGACAAGCCATCCAAATCGCGCTTGGAAGTCACGCAGCTTGGTCTCGATCTCCTGTCGCCATCGCAGTGATGCTCCAGTGACCTGCGGCAACTCGCTCAGCTGAATGCGCAGCGGGGAGGAGGCAAACATCTGCTCCCACATTGTGGAGAAGTTGAAACCGAGATGCCTGCCGGGAAGATTGTACATATTGGCAAGATAGATTGGAGTGATCCCGGCCCGCCCGAGCAAGCACTCCTGCGCACGTTGCCGCGAGAACCGGAGCCATGTGTCGAATGCTCGATCACCGAGGCGGCTTCGGAAGGCCGCCTCGTCATGCAGCAGGGTGCCGACATGGTCCATCTGGTCGTCGAGTTCGTATGACCGCTCGCATTCCGCATCACCATGGTCGGGGTCATGCTGCACTGCAAGATCGAGGTCCGCAAGCAGGGTGGCGAGCGGGTTCGCCGACACGGAAATCATCGGCACCGTCCGTCCATGATCACATGTAACCGCGAGAGCATGGACTTGATTGTCGTCCGCGTAGAGCAGGCTCGTCCGCCGCGTTGCCAAGCTCTGGCGCGGCATGCCGAAGAGATCGAGCAGGTTCTTGGCGATATTCTGAGAATGGGTCGGCGATCTTTCTGTGGTGGCAAGCCTAATGCGTAGCGCAAGCGGCCCCTGAAATGCCCTGCGACGCCGATCGACGAGATGTTTGAGTAACTGCCCTTGGACTTCGTCCTTGTCGGGGTCAGGCATGGAATGCTTGGCGCGGGGTTCGATATCGTCAATGGTGAAGTGCAGGCGCCTCCGTGCCCGGCGTCGGTGCTGCGCTAACAGGAGCTTTGGCGAGTTGAGGTAGTGCTCCCGGTCAAACCGGTACATTGCAATCCATCAGGTAAACCAGGCGCGGGTAACCGCGCGGCGAACTAGCCCTGCAGCTATATGGGGGCGACCAGGACGGTAACCAAACTTTTGAGCCAATCCGGCGAACGCCCGGAACGATAGGGCGAATGCTTGCGCTTCGAAACAATGCCCTCAAGGCCGAGTTTGCAGGCGTCGAAACACGGTCTCGCCGTCGCGTTCCATATGCCGATTGAACCGGATGCCGGGTCTCCGCGGCGCAAACGAAGTTGTATCAGGACCTGCGCCACGTTGGAGGTGAGTGCGTGCGCCGCTGATGGCCGGGCTGCCCGTCCGGCGCTCGGCGTGATCGTGCGACCGGTCCGTCAATTCGCGAGGAGGAAGCTGGCTCCTCTTTTGACAGACAAAACACTCGCCAAGCCTCAAGAATAAGGGCAATATCGCTCATCCCAAAAGGGTGACGTGCGCAACTTCCTCCACGATCATGTAGACCCGGGCGTATTTGCTCCTGACGCCGTTCGCACCTTGATTGCCGCATTCGATGGGGCTTGGCACTTGGCAGTCCATCATTGCCAGCGGGGCCAAGCTTTCCGGTCAGCAAAGCGAGCTTACGCGGGAATTGCTTGCAAAGTACATCATTGAACAGGCTCGCCAGGGCGAGCTTGACCAGTGCCGTCTGCGCGACGGCGCCCTGCTTCACTTGGCTCAGTCAAATCTGAGACGTCCGCCAACCAGTTCGGGGCCGTGACCGATGGTAACTTTTTAGAGTACCCTGCCCGGATGGACGGGAGAAATGCTCACCCCCGTTAAAGTCGTCCTGGTGCAGGAGGCGGCGAGGCCTGAGCGATCTTTCGGAGATGCTCGGGGCGGCTCGCGAGCGCGGCGATGTTCGATGAAAAGCGGCGGAAAGCACCTAAGCAAATCTGACACGTGAGGACAGGACGCGTGCGGCTGATCAAGAGACCTCTCGAGCTTGGGGCTATAAAGTACTTCACAGAGGTTGGTCACCACCGGACGGCCATTGAGGCGGCGGTGCAGTACGTGAGGGAGGGGTTTGCACGTTCTGCAGAGAACGCGAATGACCTCTTGGTGTCCGAGTTGTCACCAATCCTTTGCGAATGGGTGATCGAGACGATCTATCAGGGAGCCTATTTGCGCGAATTCCACCTTTGGGAGAAAACCTGCAAAGAATATTTCTCACCGAAGGACGTCAACATGAAACCCTCCAAAAGCGTGGCATTCACCGATCACGTCAAGGGTGTCCTTTCATCCGAGTTCGCTCTTACTGTGCCTGATGACGTGATCGCCGCGCTTTCCACGATGCGCTGCAAAGTCAACCGCATGAAGCATGAGAGCGGGGTTCAGGACGAAGAGTTTATTTCCGCTGCAGAGTACGAAGCAGCCGTTGCGACGATCGAACAGTTTTGGGAGTTCCTTGAAGAAAACGAACACGTCAGCAATTCCAACGACGCTCCTTGATCTTCGTGAGCGACGTGCTCGAAAGGGCTAGAAGCCGCAAAGGCGGCTGATGAACCCGGCGACGCCTACACCGAAGCAATCAACGCCGGGATTGCCATCGTTGTCCAACCGTCATGGCTTTGTCGAACTCAGATATCGCGCCGAGCACCTGGCGCACTAGCTTGGCGGTCGGCGTGTCGTCAATGAAGGAGCTGGGATTGTCGGCCGCGATTAGGTCGATGCCTCACGCAGTTTGGCGTGCCCCACCTCCTGCACCATGAGATCGCCATCGCGCTCGCCGGCTTTGTGTATCGCTTCTTGGAAGCGAGTTCTTTCGCGGTCATTGCATTTCCTCATTGAAATGATGTGGTGAGTTTCGCCGCGCAGGTGCTCGGCCAGCGCCTTCTCCATCGCCTCGGCCTCGTCGTCTCCTTCGTGGACGATGGCCTGCAGCCATTTCCGCTTCGGCGGGACTAGCGTGGCCTCAACCTTCTCCAGCATGCGTTCAATTCGAGAGGCGCGCATCTTCATGGGTGCTGGTCCTCTCGCGCGCAGCGTTTGTCCTGTCGCGAGCAACCCGGTCGGCAATCTCGTCCATGCGGGCTTCGAGTTGCTCTAGCTTCTGGGTCTCAAGGCACGCGCGCATGATGCCCAGGCCATTGCAGATACGGGCGCCGACCTGACTGTCGAGGGTCCCATCCGCCATCGCACGGATCGTCTTCGCTAGGCCCTTCGTGACCTGATTTAGGCTGCCCAGGGGGCCTAGCTTGAATTTTCTAGGCGCTGTCTCGGTTTGGTCGGAATCTGTGCTCACGAATCGCCCTCAAACATCTGAAATTCGCATTGTTTCATATCATAGTACATCTGTACCCCTGATCTCCGGGGCCCGATCGCGAGTCTTGACTGCCCTTCTCGGTGCCGTCGTTACGCAACAAGAGAAATTGCACAACGCGGGAGGTGCCTTCCGGGCCGTTGATGCCCCGAAGTGTCGCATCGAGCAAGATTCTAAAGTCCATACGCGGACAGTTCGTCCTCGGCAATCTTCAGGACATTACGGACCATGAATTCGGGTCGTTCGCTGGAATTGGAAGATGGGATCGGAATGAATATAGCCGTTTCACCGAGCCGGTCGTATCCGCACATCAGTACGCCCGCCCCGGGGATCGCTTGCTGAATTTGATGCACGTTTCCGACAAGACGCGGCAGGTGAGGTTTTGGATAAATAAGCTCGCCATGCTTGAGTGCCGTGGCCGCATCGCGGAGGATGCGGTAATCGGACAGCGGCTGGCAAGATGATCGCGATACTTGTCGTCTGTCGCAAAACCCGCCACCGCTGGGTGGTTCCTTGATTTCGTCGATAGCACCGCCTTCGCCGCCTCTTTGGCTCAGCATTTGTCGATAATCTTCCTTCTCGACAATCACGGCTCAGCGTCGAGCCGCCAGCACTTGGCGAACGCCGCCATCGCGGCCTCGCGCGTCGCCGCGCGTCATCGCTCCACTCGCCTGACGAGCGGCCTGCCGATGCGCGCTTAATCGAATGAAGGAAGGTGCCAGGGCAACGCCGCGCTCAACCCTCGCGCTGGCGTGATATGAGTTCATCGGCGAGTTCATTGTCATCGATCCGTCGGGGCGGGCTGATCCGGGCCGGCGTAGCGCAGGATCCAAAGACCCCACTGCTTGTCAGTCACGTAGATGTAGCCGCGCGTGTCGACGAGCACGTCCTCCGTCTGGGTCACAAGGTCGCGCGGCAGTGGGCCGGCCTGTTCGCTGGGCTGCGGTGGAATGAACCAGCCGGTTTCCACCGGCAGCAACGGGTCCTTGATATCGTAGACGCGCAGCCCGGCATTGAAATAGGTCAGATAGATCAGATTGCCGGGCTTCTCGACGTCGGGAAGGTGGACCTCTTGATTGACATTATGCGGGCCAAACCGGCCGCCCTTCTCGCAGAAGTTCTTGTATGGGGCGCCCTTCGGCGGGACCGGCAGCGGAAATAGCGAGATCAGGCGCGGCCGCTCCGGGTTCCGGTTATCGATCAGTCCGGCGAAGTTGAGCGCTTCGTTGCAACGTTCCGCGATCGCCTCGGAGTTCACGTAGAGCAGATGGCGGTCCCACAGCGGCAAGGCTGAGTGCAGAGATGGCGCCCCGACCGCTACGAACGGCGGGCTGAAGGTCAGCTTGCCGATCAACTTTGGGTTGGCGACGTCGTTGATATCGAGATTGACCGCCGCCGGGGAATAAGCCATCGCGGCCATCTTGCCGTCTGGGCTGATGCTGGCCGGTCCATGAAAGCCCTCCGGCCCTGCCCCTTTGGGCTCGCCCACCTTCTGTCCCGGCATCCACCAGCGACCGGCTTCTTTTGGCCGTGCCGGATCGCTGATGTCCAGGATCACCAGAATGTTCGAGCTGAATCCCGGCGCGCCCGCAGATAAATAGACGTGATTGCCGCCCGGATATGAATTGCGGTGCGTCCCGCTCGCTCCCGTCTTCCAGTGCGAGAGCTGGCGGGGATTGATCGGATCGCTGATGTCCCAGATGAGGACGCCTTCCTCGTTTGGCTTATTCGGATCGGCGCCCCAGGCAAGCGACGACTTCTCCAGCGCCGTGACCATGATGTTGTCGTGCAGCGTCATTTGGATGGTCCAGGTGTTTCCGGGACCTGGGACCGTTTTGACGAATTTCGGATTCCGCGGATCGGTGACGTCGACGATGCTCCAGCCGTAGTGCCACAGATGCCCCATGTAGAGGTACCAACGGCCGTTGACCTTCTTGATGGCCATCTTGAAGGCCCCCTTGCGGTTGTCGAGACCGCTATATCCGATGGGCTCCATGTTGTGCGCTTCCCATCCCGGTGGGATGGAATCTGCATAGCTCCCTGTCGCCACGCCCGCCGCGGCGACAGCAACGGCGGCCATGGCAGCGCATTGGAGATATTTCATCCGGCGCATCTGATTTCCCCAGGCAGTTGATGGCGGATGCGATGATCGACCGGCATTCGCCGGATCAAGTTTCCCCTTTTCCTGCCGCCGGTCAATGCGATCGTTTTTGACCGGCTGTTCGCGAGTCGTCCTCTTGAGCATGTCCTTGTGGCCTTCACCAGTTACGTGAGAGGCACTCGTCGGAGGTGGTCCGTTGTTCATCAGACAGCGATACCCTCACGGCGGTCTCGCGATGCTGCGCAGGGTGGACTCGGACGTGAAGCCAACTGGCCAGATGCATCGCCCGGGCGGCCTCGGTTTCCTGGACGGTTCGCCGAATCGAATATGGAAAATTGAAACGAAATCACGCCTTATTTTTTAATGCGCATCGGTAACAATGATGGCCCTAGCTCAAGGAGCAGGACCATGAACGTGGCAGCGCAGAGAGCTTGCAAGCGGTGCGGGCGGCCGATGTCGAGCGTGGCGGAAATTGCTCCATTCGGAGGTCACCCTGGGCTTGTAGCCCTCATTTGCACCGACTGTGGCACAACAGACAGCGTTTTGGTGCATCAGGGACATAAGTCGCAGCAGGCGGCCCGGAGCCGCGTTCTCGAGCGCGCCGCAGCAATGTCAACTTGATCTAGGGCATTACCCAGCAGCCCGCTTCGGCGGCTTTTTCTTGGCAGCGCCGCCTGCTTGGGCAAAGCGCAGGATTGCGTCGATCAATTCGGCATCTCTCCACCGGTACCGTCGCCATCATGATCTGGCCGACGACGGCGCCTTCGCAGAGCACGTCGAAGTCGTCTTCGTTCCACAAAGCGGACATTGATCACGCTGCTCTCACCTATCGCGATTTATGAGTACACGCCCGAGGAGACTCCATGAACTCTGAAGGTGCGGTGTGGCCCTCAGAGCAAAGATCTCAAGGACCTCGGCGTTCTGCTGGGGCATCGCCGCAAAATTCTGCGCGCGATCACGGAACTTGATGGGCTCACTCCTGCACCGACTAAAACACCGACCGAACCGGCGCTGCCATATTGCGGATTAGTACGGAGCCCCTACTATTTCTAGTCGAGAGAGGGCCTGGCGCGAATGCCGGTGGTCGGGTTCCCTATTGGTTTGTGCTTGAGAATGAGACTTATCGCTACTTCACGTCACAGCAGGCCGGCGCCCGCGTGCTCCTTGAAGATTTCAGCGTCGCGGACGTAGCCGCGCAGCGTCTCGACCGAACGGTGGCGTGACTGATCCATCATTTTGAAGATCGAGGCGCCACGCTTGGCGGCGCTGGTCAAAAACCCGGAGCGGACCGAATGCCCCGCGAACAGCGCGGGATCGAGCCCCACGCGCTCGGCATAGGCTTTCACGATATCGGCGACGGATTGTGCCGGGAGACGGCCGGCCACCGCGCCGCCTTTCTTGACCGAACGAAATATCGGCCCGGTGGTGATGGCGGCGGCCTCGAGCCACGCCTTCAAGGCGACGACGGGGCAGGCCAGGCTGCCGCGCACGATGGCGATGGTTTGCCCGGCGCCCTCCTGGTCGGTCTTGCTGTGCCGGATGGTGACCTTGAAGCCGAGTTCGCTTTCCTCGAGGCACGGCTACCCGCTGCGGAGCTGGGCGCTGGCTGCGCTATTTCACGAGGCCGCGGCATTGCTCCCAGCCTTGGGTCTCAGCGTCCGCGACAGTGCTGTATTGGGCCGCCGTCTAGGTGCGCAGGTTGCGCATCGACGTCGGCGTGCCGATGCGTCGCGAGGGTGTCCTCATTGGCGCCGGCTAAGGCATTTAATGGATTTGAGGGATCCGCAAGCAATCGCGTGAAGATCGATAAGCAATGCTCCGACGCTCAGCTAGCTGAGTAGGCTCGCAGACCCGCTCCGCAGATTTGATTGTGCTCTGTTTGTCGCAGCCCGCACGGCCGCCGCGTCGCTGGGCCGCGAGCAGCTCCTTGCGGGAAAAGGAAGCCGGTCTTGCACGGGAGGTCATTGCCGCGTGCCTTCCGCGCGAGGTGCGCGCCGCGGCGCGGGTGTAGGGCACGTGAAATCAACGCCGTGACATGGCTCGAGCCGGCATACCCTCTGACGAGGGCTAATGGGCCAAGAGAACGGGCCGTGCTGATGCGTTCTTCAGGATGTGGCGTGTCGCCCCGCCCAGAAGCATTTCGCGCAGCCGGCTATGGGAAGCTCGATGTTGAATTCAAACGGACCTCCGATTGCTTTTACGCACAAGATGGGCTGGGCGAACGGTATCCAGCCGAGCGATTCTTCGCTGGTAAAGCGCGCTGGCTGGTTCTTGTAGCGGAGCGTGCAATGCCCGGCGGCGAATGCCCGCTCTCTCAGACTCGCTATTGCCTAAGTCGTGTAGAGCGGAAGTGAAGGATTTCCCACACCAACCTTTCTCGAACGAGCCCGCGTCGCAAGGGTTCCGAGGGCTTGGAAACTATTTTCAAATTCCGCTTCGCTGCGGGGTTAAGCTTTTGGCTCTTTCAGCCGAGGCTCATAACCTGAAGGTCGCGGGTCCAAATCCCGCTGGTTTGGACCCACGGCACGCCTAGTGCCGTTCGGATCGAACTCGATCGGACGCTCCGCGTTGGTATTTCTTACGTGCTGATCGCACGTCGAGAGGAGGCCGAGCTGATCAAGCAATTCGGAGATGTGATGTATACCGAGACTATCAGCGACGAGTGCCGATGCTTGCCCCGCGCTGGCGCAGGACCGATCGAAGCCCCGTGATTACCGGATGCCGTGGTCGCCGATTCTGGGATCTAGCCGATTGGCCTTTGCAATATCAGCATTGCCACCAATTGGATCGCCCTTTTTGAGTTTTGCAATACCACGGTTCAAATAGGCTTGGGCAAAATTGGGATTGAGTCCGATTGCCTTATCGAAATCCTGGATAGCGCGATCGTAGTCGCCTTTGGTCGCATGTACGAAGCCGCGGTTGACGAAGGCCTTGGCAAAATTGGGATCGAGCC
>WNFV01009688.1_pt1 | contig 15403 bp, 16 predicted proteins | sample 5400101 | NCBI WGS metagenome assembly WNFV01 (sample SAMN13153361, study PRJNA577476) | soil metagenome | isolation source: 115 cm soil or saprolite under grassland replicate 1 | place: USA:California | collected 2016-06-15 | reverse complement strand
GGCCGGCGTGGCCGCCGCTGCCGGCGTGACCGTCGGTGCCGGCGCGGTGGGCCGATGGGCGGCGGGCTCCCCGGCGGCGGTGGCCGGGTCGGCCTCGCCCCGGGTCGCGCGCCACTCGACCCGCCCGGGCCGCTGCGCGACGGCGGGGGCCACCGCGACCTCGTCCCGGTCGCGGCCGGCGCCGTCGCGCGCCACGACACGGACCACCGCGGGCGCCTCCGGCCGATCCACCGGCTCCCGTCCCACCGGGGCACCCCTTCGGGGTTCCCCGGACCCCTCCAGCCTTCGGGGCTCTACCGTCCGGGGGACCCCGAGGGGGTCCCTCGGGCCCCCCCGGCCGGACCCCGCCGTCCAGGCGGCGGGGTCGCGGGCGTCGGCGAGCGCCGTCGCCGCCCCCACGAACTCGCGGAACAGCGGGTGCGGCCGAGTCGGCCGGGAGCGAAACTCCGCCGGCGGCGGTAGCGGTTGTTGACCTCGTAGCGGTGGCGGTGCCGCTCGAACACCAGCCCGTCGCCGTAGGCCTGCTCGGCCTTGGACCCCCGCTGGAGCCGGCACGGGTCCAGGCCGAGGCGCATGGTGCCGCCCTTGTCGGCCACCCGGCGCTGGTCGGGCAGCAGGTCGATCACCGGGAAGGGGGTGTCGGGCTCGAACTCGCTGGAGTTGGCGCCGGCCATGCCGGCGAGGTTGCGGGCGATCTCGATCACCGCGCACTGCAGGCCAAGGCAGATCCCGAGGTACGGCACGCGGTGCTCGCGGGCGAAGCGGACCGCCTCGACCTTCCCCTCGACCCCGCGGATGCCGAAGCCGCCCGGCACCAGGATCGCGTCGACCGTCTCGAGCACCTTGCGGGCCTGCGGGTCCTCCAGCTCGTCGGAGGCGCACCAGACGACCTCGACCTCGACGCCGTGGTGGAAGCCGGCGTGCTGCAGCGCCTGGGTGACCGACAGGTAGGCGTCGGGCAGGTTGATGTACTTGCCGACCAGGGCGATGCGGACGGTGCGGCGGGGGTGGCGGATCCGCTCGACCAGCGCCCGCCACTCGGTCAGGTCCGGTTCGGAGGCGGTCCCCTCCAGCCGCAGATGACGGACCAGGTAGTCGTCGAGGCCCTCCGCGTGGAGCACCAGCGGGATCTCGTAGATCGAGTCGGCGTCGGGGGCGGAGACGACCGCCTCCACGTCCACGTCGGAGAGCAGCGAGATCTTGCGCTTGAGGGCGTCGGTGATCGGCCGGTCGGTGCGGCAGACGATCGCGTCGGGCTGGATGCCGAGCGAGCGGAGCTCGCGCACCGAGTGCTGGGTGGGCTTGGTCTTGAGCTCCCCGGACGGGCCGATGAAGGGGACCAGCGAGACGTGGACGAAGAAGACGTGCTCGCGCCCGATGTCGTGGCGGAGCTGGCGGATCGCCTCCAGGTACGGCAGCGACTCGATGTCGCCGACGGTGCCGCCGACCTCGGTGACGACCACGTCGGCGTCCTCGGCGACCCGCAGGATGCGGGCCTTGATCTCGTTGGTGATGTGCGGGATGACCTGGACGGTGTCGCCGAGGAACTCGCCGCGGCGCTCGGCCGCGATCACCGTCGAGTAGATCGCCCCGGTGGTGACGTTGGAGTCGCGGTAGAGGTTCTCGTCGATGAAGCGCTCGTAGTGCCCCAGGTCCAGGTCGGTCTCGCAGCCGTCGTCGGTCACGAACACCTCGCCGTGCTGGAACGGGTTCATGGTGCCCGGGTCGACGTTGATGTACGGGTCCAGCTTCTGCATGGTGACCCGCAGCCCGCGCGCCTTCAGCAGGCGTCCGAGCGAGGCTGCGGTGAGACCCTTGCCGAGCGACGAGGCGACCCCGCCCGTCACGAAGATGTGCTTCGCCAAGATAGGTTGACCCCCTTTGGGCCCATCGGGGGGGCCGGATGCTCACGCCGCTGGCCACCCGGCCGTCTGCGGGCCCTCCGGGATGCCAGCGTAACACGTCGGGCCGACCGCCCGTCGGAGGCTATGGGTCAAGCCGGCCGAAGCGGTCGGCGGCCCGCAGGACGCGGTTGCCGTCGATCACCCGCGAGAACGACACCCGCTCGGAGAGGAGCTGCAGCGCCAGCAGCACCGCGACGGCGCCAAGGAGCAGCCACACCGGCCCCGCCAGCAGCAGCGTCCCGACCACCGCGCCGAGCGCGTTGGCGCCGGCGTCGCCGAGCATGCCCTTCTCGCGGAGGTCGAAGGGCAGGCCCGCCAGGGCCGCCCCGGCCAGCCCCGCCGACCATGCCCCGCCCGGCGGGTCGAGCAGGCAGCCGGCCCCCCACAGCGGCAGGAACACCTTGGCGCAGCGGCCGGGCCGGAGGTCCAGCAGGTTCGCCACGTTGGCGGTGGAGGCGACCAGCACGGCGCCGAGCGGCAGCACCAGCGCGTGGCGTCCCTCCGGCACGGCCAGGCTGGCCACGACCAGCGCGGCCAGCGCGCCGCCGAGCAGCTTGATCCCCCCACCGGTGAGCCGTCCACCCGCGAGCGCCCGCAGGTGGCCGCGGAAGCCGCGGCTGCCGGCGTCCTCCATCAGGTCGTCGACCAGCCCGAGGACCAGGAAGGCCAGGCCGGCGACGACCACCGCCAGCCCGGACGGGACGAGCAGGTCCAGGCGGCTGGCCCGCCACGGGTCGAGCCTGGCGGCCAGCGCCAGCGGGGCCGCCCACGCGAGCAGCCCGAGCGGGAGCAGCAGACCGAGCGCGGCGACCACCGTCCGCATGCGGTAGTTGACCCTCGCCAGGCTGGTGCCGGCCAGGCCGGCCAGCAGCTGGGGCGCGGCCCACACGCCAACGCCCCACCCGACCAGCAGCCCGCACACGGCCACCGGCAGCGCCCGCATCAGGGCCGCTCCCCTGGCGGCCGCGCCGTCGGGGCGTCGTCGGCGCGGGGCCGCCAGGCGCGGCGGCGGGCGAGCTCGCGGGCGATCGCGCGCGCCTGCCGGCCTCGGTGCAGCACGCCGGCGAGGTCCTTGCCGGTGGCGGCGTGCCGCAGGTCGACCTCGATCTCGACCACCCGCAGGCCCGCCCGGAGCGCGTCCATGGTCATGGCCACCTCGACCCCGAACCCCGGCGCGAACGGCAGCAGGGCGGGCAGCACCTCCCAGCGGACCGCGCGCTGGCCGGACAGCGGCTCGGACATGCGCCGGCCGGTGACCCGGGCCATCCCCTGGCGGGCCAGGCCCATCGCCAGGCCGAACCCGCCGGCGCCCTGCTGGGGCGGCAGGTCGGCGATGGCGAGGTCGGCGTCGCCGGCCAGCACCGGGGCGAGCAGTCGGTCCAGCCGGGCGGCGGTGTCGGCCAGGTCGGCGTCGGCCAGCAGCAGCGCGGCCGGCTCCGGGCTGATCCGCTCGGCGACCCGGCCCATCAGGGCGGCCAGCCCGGCGTTGAGGGCGCCGCCCTTGCCGATGTTGCGGGGCAGGTCGAGGCAGTGCGCCCCCGCGTCGAGGGCGCGGGCCGCGGTCGCGTCGCCGGAGCCGTCGCTGACCACCAGCACCTCGGCGACCCCCGGCAGATCACGCAGGGCGGTGACGGTGGCCCCGACCCGCTCGGCCTCGTCCCTGGCCGCCACCAGCGCCAGCACCACCGGGCCCGTTCCGGTCACGAGGCCGGCACCTTCGCGGGGAGCAGCCCGGAGTTGCCCGACTTGAAGCCGTACTGCCCGGAGGCGAGGTTCTGCAGGCCGCGCTCCAGCGCCCCGACCAGGGCGAGCTGCCCGTAGGCGGTGTCCACGTCGTCGATGCCGGACACGCGGCTGATGACCTGGCGACCCTCGCGCAGCTTCCTGATCCAGGAGGTGGTGCCGGGGGTCGTGCCGGCGGCCAGGGCCTCCACCCCGGCCACCGGCCCGGCGACGTGGAGCGAGACCTGGTCGGCGAGCGGGATCAGGAACGCCTCCGGCGGGAGGGCGACGCCGTCCGTCGGCCCGAGGACCACCACGACCGAGCCCGGCCTCGGGAACGGGACGCCGCCGTCGGCGACCGGCGCGGCGAGCTTCAGGTCGGCGAGGAAGCCGCCGTCGTCCAGGCTGGTCAGCAGGTCGTTCTTGCGGTCGGGGTCCTCGGTCGGGAGGGGGTCGGAGGCGCCGAGGCGCTCGCCGACGCGCCTGACCAGCTCGGTGCGGAGCGTGCCCGGGTCGGCCGCGTTCGCGCCGGGCAGCAGCCGGCCGAGCGCCTGGCGGTCTCCTTCCGCGCTCAGGACGAGCCGGCCGGCGTTGAAGGTGACCCGGCCGTCGACCTCGGCGCCCGCCGTCTCCAGGACCTGCGTGACCTGGTCGCGGACGCCGCCGTCGACCTTGTCGGTGTCCAGCAGGACCACGGGCCGGCCCTTGAGCCTGCCGCGCACCAGGTCGGGCAGCACGGTGGCGGCGAAGTCCTGGAGTCGCGCCTTCTCCTGCTGGAGCGCGAGGTTCTCCTCGCGGTAGCGCTCGTTGTTCTGCCGCACCTGCTCGCTGGTGGCGCGCAGGACCGAGACGGTCCCCTCCCGCAGGAGGGTGCTGCCGACCACGATGCCGAGGGCCAGGGCCAGGAACACCGCGACCAACGACACGATGTGGTAGCGCAGGCTGATCACTCCGGGCACCTCCGCGCGGGACGGTTGGACCCCGCTGTCAGACGAACAACGATCGGATGCGGTACACGACACCGCGCAGCAGCTCGAGCAGGTCGCCCCAGACCAGCCGGACGGGCTCCGACACCAGCGAGATCACCAGCATCGCGACCAGCGCGGCGACCACCAGGAAGATCAGGTCGCTGCGGCGCACCCCCTGCCGGTACAGGCGGTTGACGCCCTTGGCGTCCACCAGCTTGGAGCCGACCTTGAGCCGGGTCAGGAAGGTGGAGGCCATCCCTGGGCGGCCCTTGTCGAGGAACTCGATCATGCTGGCGTGGCCGCCGACGGCCACGATCAGGTCGCAGTCGGCCTCGTAGGCGAGCAGCATGGCCATGTCCTCGCTGGTGCCGGCGCCCGGCATGACCACCGGCGTGATGCCGAGCGCCTCGACCCGCTCCTTGCCCGGGGAGCGGCCGTCCGGGTAGGCGTGGACGACGACCTCGGCCCCGCAGGCGAGCGCCTCGTTGGTCACCGAGTCCATGTCCCCGAGGATCACGTCCGGCTTGAGGCCGGCCTCCAGCAGCGCGTCGGCGCCCCCGTCGACCCCGATCAGGGCGGGGCGGAACTCCTGGATGTAGCCGCGCAAGGTGGAGAGGTCCTTCTTGTAGTCGTGGCCGCGGACCACCACCAGCACGTGCCGGTCCCGCAGCCGGGTCCGCAAGGTGGGGATCTCCAGGCCCTCCAGCAGCAGGTCGCGGTCGCGGCGGACGTAGGACAGGGTGTTGAGGGTGAAGTCCTCGAGGGCGCTGGCGAGGTTGTCCTTGGCGTCGTCCAGCCGCTTGCGGACGTCTTCGGGCTGGAGCCAGTCGCCGCGGGCGACCTCGGCGCCGTCCAGCCACACGACCCCGTCCTGGTCGATGCGGATCTCCTCGCCCTCGCGTAGCTCGAAGACCGCCTGGCCGGCAACGTCCAGCAGCGGGATGCCGGCCTCGACGAGGATGGCCGGACCGGCGTTGGGATAGCGGCCGGAGATGCTCTGGGCGGCGTTGACGACCGCGACCGGCCGCCGCTCGACGAGGGTCTCGGCGGCCACGCGGTCGACATCCAGGTGGTCGATGACGGCGACGTCCCCGGGACGCAGCCGTTTGACGAGGTTCTTGGTGCGCTTGTCCTTGCGCACCGGCCCGACCAGGTCGGTCGGCCCGGGGTCCAGTCGCCGGCGGCGCAGCGGGCGCAGCCTCACGGCCCCTCCCCCGCCCGCCCGGCCTTGGCGGCGGTGGCCGCGGCCAGGAGCTCCTCGGCGTGGGCCTGCGCCAGGCCGGAGCCCTCCATGCCGGCGAGCATGCGCGACAGCTCGGTGACGCGGCCGGCGTCGTCCAGCAGCCGCACCGCGGTGCTGGTGGCGCCGTCGGCGGAGTGCTTCTCGACCGTGAAGTGGCGGTCGGCGTGGGCCGCGATCTGCGGCAGGTGGGTGACCACCAGCACCTGGTGGTGGCGGGCGAGCTGCGCGAGGCGGCGACCGACCGCCGCCGCCGTGCGGCCGCCGACGCCGGCGTCGACCTCGTCGAACACCAGCGTGGGGGTGCGGTCCACCCCGGCGAGCACGACCCGCAGCGCCAGCATGACCCGCGACAGCTCGCCGCCGGAGGCGGCCCGGCCGAGCGGCCGCAGGGGCGCGCCCGGGTGGGCGGCCAGCTCGATCTCGACCCGGTCCAGGCCGTCGTCGCCGCCCGCCAGGTGGCGGCCGTCGACCTCCAGGCCGCCCTCGTCCTCGTCCTGCTCGACCACGACCCGCACCTTGGCGTGGGGCATGGCCAGGTCGGCCAGCTCCGCGCGGACGGCGGCGGCCAGGCGGTCGGCCGCCTCGCGGCGCCGCGCGGTCAGGGCGGCGCCAAGGCCGGCGAGGGTGCGCCGCAGCTCGGTGGCCTCGGCCTCCAGCGCCTCCGAGCGGAGCACGCCGCCCTCCAGCTCGGCCAGCCGGCCGGCGGCGCGGTCGGCGAACGCGAGCACCGCCGCCTCGCCGTCGCCGTACTTGCGCTCCAGGTCGCGCAGCAGCGCGATGCGGGCCTGGACCTCGTCGAGCCGGCCGGGGTCGACCAGCACCCCCTCGGCGTAGGCGCGCAGGCCGGAGGCGAGGTCGCCGACCTCGGCGGCGAGCGCCTGGGAGCGCCCGGCCAGCTCGGCCAGGGCCGGGTCGTGGCTACCCGGCCCGGCCAGGGCGCGGGCCGCCGCCCCCAGCGCGGTGGCGGCGCCGGTGTCGTCGTCGCCGCCGAGGAGCTGATGGGCGACGGCGGCCGCCTGCTGCAGCGCTTCGGCATTGGTGAGGCGCTCGGCCTCGGCGGCGAGCTCGGCCGACTCCCCCGCGCGGACCTCGGCGGCGTTGATCTCGTCGAGCTGGTAGCGCAGCACGTCGGCCTCGTGGGCGCGCTCGCGCGCCTTGGCGGCCAGCTCGTCCAGCTCGCCGCTGACCAGCCGCAGGCGGCGCCAGCCGGCGGCGAACTCGGCCCGCGGCCCGAGCACGGGCGGTCCGGCGAAGCTGTCGAGCAGGTCGCGCTGGACGCCGGGGCGCAGCAGCCGCTGGAACTCGTGCTGGCCGTGCACCTCGACCAGCGGTCGCACCACGTCGGCGACGGCGGCCACGGTGGCCATGCGGCCCTGGAGCTGCGCGCGGCTGCGGCCGCCGGCCAGCACCTGGCGGGCGACGACGACCTCGCCGTCCTCGGCGGTCACCCCCGCCGCGGCGAGGGCGGCGGCGGCCTCGCCGACCTCGGCCTGCAGGCGGCCTTCGACCAGGGCCTCCGGCCGGCCGACACGGACCGCGCCGGGGTCGGCCCGCTCGCCCAGCAGCAGCGAGAGGGCGTCGACCACCATGGTCTTGCCGGCGCCGGTCTCGCCGGTCAGCACGTTGAGGCCGGTCGAGACCTCGAGGTGGGCATCGTCGATGACCCCGAGGTCGCGGATGCGAAGCTCGGCTAACATCACCTGCGATTCTAGCCCGGTCGGGGACGTCGGCCCGCGCCAGGTCCCCAGGGGCGCGCTCAGGGCTCGCCGCCGGGCGGCTCGGCCGCGTCGGCGAGGCGGAACTTCGAGCGGACCAGACGGTAGAAGTCGGCGCGCCCGGTCCGCACCAGCAGGGCGTCGTGGCGGCCCCTGCGGACCTCGACGACAGCACCGGGGGGCAGCTCGCGGACGACCCGGCCGTCGACGCTCGCGACCAGGGTGGGGCTGTCGGGCAGCACCTCCAGCCGTACCCCCTCGTCGGGATGCAGGACCAGCGAGCGGTTGAAGACCATGTGCGGGGCGATCGGGGTGAGCAGCAGCGCGTCCAGCCGGGGGGAGACGATCGGGCCACCCGCCGAGAAGCTGTAGGCGGTGGAACCGGTCGGCGTCGCCACCATCACCCCGTCGGCGGCGTAGCGGGCGAACAGGCCGCCGTCGCCGAGGCGGACCGCCACCAGCGCCAGCCGCTCCCTGGGGCCCTTCTCGAGCACGACGTCGTTGACGGCCAGGTCCTCGGCGACGTCGTGGCCGCCGATCAGCACCCGCGTGGCCAGGGTGGTGCGCCGCTCGACCTGGTAGCGGCCGTCCCGGACGGCGTCCAGGGCGGCGGGCAGGCCGTCGGCCTCCACCTCGGTGAGGAAGCCGAGACGGCCGGCGTTGACCCCCAGCACCGGCACCTCGGCGGCCAGGACCAGGCCGAGGGCGCGCAGCAGGGTGCCGTCGCCGCCAAGCGCGACCACCAGGTCCAGGCCGACCGGGAACTCCGCCGGCTCGGCGCACGGCACGTCCTCGCCGAGGCAGCCGCGCTCGCTGGCGAGCGTGCGCAGCTCGATGTCGAGCTCGGCCGCCCAGTCGGCCAGCTCCTTGCCGAGCCTGGCGGCCGACGGCCGGGCGGGATGCACCACCGCCCCGACCCGCCGCAGGGAGGCCCCGTTCACCGGGGCACCCCCTCGGGGTTCCCCGGACCCCTCCGGCACTGTGCCACCCCAGGGAGGGCGTCGCCTTCGGCGACCGCGGCCAGCAGCGCGGCGTCGTCGAGCGGGCCAGCCCCGGCCCGCAGGTGCAGGAAGAGCTCGAGGTTGCCGGCCGGCCCCGGCAGCGGCGACGGGCAGACGCCCGCGACCCCGAGCCCGCCGGCGGCGGCCGCGTCGGCGACGCCGCGGACGGCCGCCGCGCGCACGGCCGGGTCGCGGACCACCCCGCCGCGGCCGACCGCCCCGCGGCCCGCCTCGAACTGGGGCTTGACCAGCAGCACCAGGTCGCCGTCGCGGCGGGTGAGCGACGCCAGGACCGGCACGACCAGCCGCAGCGAGATGAACGACAGGTCGGCGACGGTGAGGTCGACCGGGCCGCCGACCAGCTCGGCGGTGAGCCCGCGCACGTTGGTGCGGTCCAGCACCCGCACCCGCGGGTCCCGACGCAACGACAGGTCGAGCTGGCCGTAGCCGACGTCCACGGCGACCACCTCGGCCGCCCCGGCGGCCAGCAGCACGTCGGTGAACCCACCGGTCGAGGCGCCGGCGTCCAGGCAGCGGCGGCCCGTGGCCGTCACCCCGAGCCGGTCGAGGACGGGCGCGAGCTTGTCGCCCCCGCGGCTGGCCCAGCGGCGCGCGGGCCCGGCGAGGGCGAGCGGGTCGGCGGGCGACACCAGCGCCGACGGCTTGGACGCCACCGCGCCAGCGACCAGTACCCGGCCGGCCCGGATGGCGGCGCTGGCCGCCTCCCGGCTGGGGGCGAGGCCGCGCCGGACCAGCTCGCGGTCGAGCCGCACCCGTGTGACCACCGGCGACCGCCTACAGCGTCTCGAGGCGCTGGAGCTCGGCCAGGATGGCGGCGTCGACCGCCTCGAAGGCGTCCGCGTGCGCGGCCGGGTCGGCCTCGTCCAGGCCGGCGAGGATGGCCTGGACCTCGTCGGTGAAAGACGTTCGCGCACGACCGTCACGTCCGCCCTGATCGCCTTCAGGGATCCCGTGGTCTTGGTCGTGCGCGAACGTCTTTCGGGTCGAGGGCGGCTCGTCGCTCACGGCACCTCCATGGCTCGGCGACCGGGCCAGTATAGGCGGCGCCGGGCCGCCGGCCGCGGCGTGCCCGCTGGATGGCGCGGCCGCGGACCGCCGTTACTTCCCGCTGTCGCCGCCGGTGCGCTTGGCGGCGGTCGAGCCGCGCCCGCGGCGCGCGGCGCCGGTCGAGGCGGCCGACGACCGCGAGCTGGCGCCAGCGGTCCGGGCCCGGGTCGACGCCCGCGACGACCCGGCGGCCGTCGACGCCGTGCGGGGGCGTGCTCTGGCGGGCTGGCTGGACCGCTCGGCCGCCTGCTCGAGGGCGCGGACCCGCTGCTGCAGCCGGGCCACCTCGTCCCGGGTGGCCATGCCGAGCAGGCCGAGCTGCCGCTTGACCTCCCGCTGGATCAGCCGGCTGACCGTCTCGCGGTTCTTCTGCGTCCGGCGGACGAGGTCCTCGGCGACACGGCTCACCTGCCCGGACTGGACCTCTCCCTGCTTGGCGAGCAGGCGGGCGACCCGCTCGGCCTGGGTGCGGGTCATCTCGGTCACGCTGGCCAACGCCTGCAGGTACTGCTCTCTACCGCTCGCCACCTCGCCACCTCCAAGTGGTCGCGCCGCCACCATTCGGCGGTCTTGGATTCTGGCAGCGGCCGCCCGACCCGGTCAACGAGGCCGGGTCGCCGGCGGCGGCGTGTGATACAACCCGTCAGGCGGCGCGGCGTGCGGGAGGTAGCGACGAGGTTGGCAAGCAAGCCCGAGGTGGAGCGGCAGCTCGCGGCCCTCATGGCCCGGCTGGACGTCAACGAGGCGAACGTGCGCTCGGCCATCCCGAGCCGCAAGGTGCTCCGCTGCCGCGTGCCCGACCTGGACGCCACCTGGTTCTCGGTGGTCGACGACGGCCACGTGTCAGCGCCGACCGAGGCGTCTCCCGACGGGCCCGCCGACATCACCCTCACGGTGGGCTCCGACGACCTGGTCGACCTGGTCGAGGGGCGCGTCTCGTTCCTGTCGGCGTTCACAACCGGCAAGGTCCGGGTGGATGCCAGCATCGTCGACCTGCTGCGCCTGCGCAGCCTGCTGTAGCCGATGCTCGGCCTCATCCCGATCCACGACGACAACCCGACCCGCCGGCCGGCGGTGGTCACCTGGACGCTCATCGCCGTCAACGTGGTGGTGTTCCTGCTGGAGCCGATCTCCCCGCTGGACCTGAGCGGCGACGCCAACACCACGGCCGGGCTCTGCAGACAGTTCGCGTTCTTCCGCCAGTACGCCGCCATCCCGGTCGAGCTGACGCGCAGAAGGTGCCGTTCCTGTCGGTCCTGAGCGCCATGTTCCTGCACGGCGGGCTGCTGCACCTGCTCGGCAACATGCTGTTCCTGTTCGTGTTCGGCAACAACGTCGAGGACCGCCTGGGACGCGCGCGCTACCTGCTCTTCTACCTGGTGTGCGGGTACCTGGCGACCTACGGGTTCGCGCTCGCCAACCCGGCGAGCGAGGAGACGCTGGTGGGGGCGTCCGGGGCGATCGCCGGGGTGCTCGGCGCCTACCTGCTGCTGTTCCCCCGCGCCCGCGTGACCAGCCTGATCCCGTTCCTGTTCTTCATCCCGGTGTGGCTGCCGGCCTGGGTGGTGCTCGGCTCCTGGTTCGTGCTCCAGTGGCTGTACGTCCAGGGTGCCGGCACCGCCGAGGGCGCCGGGGTCGCCTACCTGGCCCACGTGGTCGGCTTCGTCGCCGGCGCCGTCCTGGTGATCGTCCTCGGCGGCCTGCGCGCCGACCGCCGGCCCCCCCGGCCGCCACCCAGCTACTACTACCCCGACTACCGCTGACCGGGCGCGTCCTCAGTCCTGGAACAGCCCGCTGATGCTCTCGCGGTGGTGGATGCGCCGGATCGCCTCGGCGAACAGCGGCGCGACCGAGACCACCCGCACCTTGGCGGAGAACTCCGTCGGCTGGGTCTCGACGGTGTCGGTGACGATCAGCCGCCGGATCGGGGATTCGTCCAGCCGCTCCATGGACCCCTCGGCAAACACCCCGTGGGTGACCGCCGCCATGATCGAGCGGGCGCCCCGCGCCACCAGCGACTCGGCCGCCTCCACCAAGGTGCCCGCGCTGATGGTGAAGTCGTCGACCAGCACCGCGTTGCGGCCGGCGACCTCCCCGATCACGTCGGTCACGGTGGCGTGCTCGTCGTGGTCGGCGCGCACCTTGTCGCCGATGGCCAGCGGCGCGCCAAGGCGGCTGGCGAACATCCGGGCCTTCTTGGCGAACCCCGCGTCCGGGGAGACGACCACCACCTCCGACAGCCCCTCGGCCTGGATCGCGTCGCACAGGATGAAGCGGGCGTGCAGGTCGTCCACCGGGATCCGGAAGAAGCCCTGGATCTGGCCCGCGTGCAGGTCCATGGTGACCACCCGGTCGGCGCCGGCCGCCTCGATCGCGTCGGCGCACACCCGTGCCCGGATCGACACCCTTGGCTCGTCCTTCTTGTCGCCCTTGGCGTAGCTGAAGTACGGCATCACCACGGTCACCGACATGGCGCTGGCGCGCTTGAAGGCGTCGACCCAGAACAGCAGCTCCATGAAGTGGTCGTTGGCGGGGAACACGGTCGACTGCACCAGGTAGACGCGGCGGCCCCTGACGTTCTCGAGGACCCTCGGGAACAGGGTGCCCTCGGAGAACCGCAGCACCTCGCCCTGGCCGGCCGCGACACCCAGGTGCCCGCAGATCTCCTTGGTCAGCCGCGGGCTGGCGGAGCCGGCGAACACCAGCGGTCCGTCCGGGTCGTTGCGGTCCACCTGCGTAGCTTCCTCCACGTCGACCTGCCCAACCGCCCGAGGCCGCGACGGGCGAGGTGCTGATCGTCTCACACCCGCACCGGCGGGCTCACCGTGGGAGCTGCGGGTCGAGCAGGTCGCGGACGAGGACGCCGTCGGGTCCTTCCGGCCCGGGCGGGAGGAAGCCGAGCCTGGCGAGGAACCCGTGGCCGGGGGCGGCGACCCGCCGAAGCCCGGCCGCCCGCGCGGCGACGCAGGCGGCGACCAGCAGCCGGGTGCCGACCAGCCGGTCGCGCCAGCGGCCCTCCACGACCGGCCCGGTGACCACCGCCAGCTCGCCGCGGCGCCGCCAGGCCACCGCGCCCACCACCCCCGCACCGTCGGTCGCGACCAGGGTCGCCGCCGGCTCGGCCGCGCCGCGAGTCGCGTAGGGCCCCCGGTGGGCGGCGGCCGGGGTCGCCGCCGGCTCGGCCGCGCCGCGAGTCGCGTAGGGCCCCCGGTGGGCGGCGGCCGGGGTCGCCGCCGGCTCGGCCGCGCCGCGAGTCGTGTGAGGCTCCCGGTGGGCGGCGAGGAGGGCGGCGGCCGCCTGGGTGTCGGCCGGCGTCGCTTGGCGGATGGCGGGGCCGGGCGGATCGAGCAGGCCGCCGACGTCGGCGAGCAGGTGGTCGGGGGCGATGGCGAGGTCGGGGAGGTCGGCCGCCGCGACCACGCCGCTCAGCACCAGCGCGGTGGCCCAGCCGAGGCGGTGGGCGCCGTCCAGGTCGGTGTCGGCCCGGTCGCCCACCATCAGGTAGGGGCCGGGGCCGATGGCGGCCGCGACCGTCTCGAACAGCGCCGGCTCTGGCTTGCCGGCCACCTCGGGCCGGACGCCGGTCGCGGCCCGCAGCATCGCCAGGGTCGCGCCGGCGCCCGGCCAGAAGCCCTCTGGCGTGGGCAGGGTGGTGTCCGGGTTGCTGCCCACGAAGCGGGCGCCGGCGCGGATCGCCAGCGCCGCCGTGCGCACCCGGTCGTAGGTCAGGTCGGGGTCGAAGCCGACCGCCACCACCTCGGCCTCTCGCCAGTCCGCGCCGTCGATCAGCCTGGCGCCGGCGTCCTGGAGTGCCTGCCGCAGACCAGGCCCGCCGATCACCAGGACCTTCGTGCCGCTCAGCCCGTCCTCGCCGCCGAGCAGGCGCACGGTGGCGTGGGCCGACACGCCCTCCAGCGCCGCCGGCGCGGCCGGCACCACCTCGTCGCCGAGGTAGACGACCCCGTCCAGGTCCAGGACGATCCCGCGGTAGCCCGCCGCGAGCGCAGCGGGCTCAGGCACGGCCGCCCGGCGGGCCCGGGTCTGCGGTGCTGGGGCCGGACCCCTCCGGCCCGCCGGCCGCCTCCGGGCCGCCGGTGTCCCGGCCGGGCGGTGGCGCGGTGGCCTGGTGCTCGACCCGGGACAGGGCCCGCCGGTAGGCGGGGTTGCCTGGCCGCATGGCGATGGCCAGCCGGAGGTGGCCGAGGGCGCGCGTGCGCTCGCCGCCGCGCGCCAGGCACAGGGCGAGGCCGAAGTGGGCGTAGTCGTTGGTCGGGTCGATCTCGATCGCCTCGGCGAACTCCGCCCCGGCGGCCGCGGGCCGGCCGGCACCGTAGTAGGCGCGCCCCAGCGCCTCGCGCACCGAGCCGTGCCTGGGCGCGGCGTCGCGGGCCCGCTCCAGCGCGATCACCGCCTGGTGCGCGTGGCGGGCGGCGAGCAGCTGGCTGCCGCGGCGGAACAGCTCGTAGGTGTCGGCGTCGATCGGGTCCCTCCGGCTGAATCGGGCGAACGCGCGGCCCAGTTGGCGGTCGGGCTGCTGAGCTTGCTACAAACGGGCCATGACCGAGCATCTGACCCCTGCGGCTCCATGGTAGCCGCCGCCCCCTTCCGAGGCCTCCGTTTCGATCCCGCCGTCGTCGGCGACCCTGGCCTGGTCACCGCCCCGCCCTACGACGTCATCACCCCGGCGGCGCGCGCGGCCTACGAGGCCATGAGCCCCTACAACATCGTTCGGCTGATCCTCGCCAGGCCCGGCGCGGACGGCCAGGACCGCTACCGGCCCGCCGCCGAGCTGCTCGCCAGGTGGCGGGCCGAGGGCGCGCTGCGGCTCGACGCAACCCCAAGTCTCTATGTCTATGAGGAGACCTACACCCTCCACGGCGAGCGCCGGGTGCAGCGGGGCGTGCTGGCCAGCGTCACCCTCGACGAGACGTCCACCTGGGTGCTGCCGCACGAGCGGACCATGGCGGCGCCGGTCGCCGACCGGCTGCGGCTGCTGGAGGCGACCGGCGTCAACCTCTCACCCGTGTTCGGCGTCTACGCCGGCGCGGGACGGCCGGCCGCGGTCCTGGACGACGTGACCGGGAGCCCGCCGGCGCTGGACTGCGTCGATGACGCCGGGGTCGGGCACCGGCTCTGGCCGGTCAGCGACCCCGAGCTGGTCGCGGCCTGGTGCGAGCTGCTGGCGGACCGGCAGGTCCTGATCGCCGACGGCCATCACCGCTACCGGACCTCCCTCGCCTACCGCGACGCCATGCGGGCGACCCGGCCGGGCAAGGGCCCGTGGGACGAGCTGCTGATGCTGCTGGTCGACGCCGACCTGCACGGACCGGCGGTGCTCCCGATCCACCGCCTGCTCGCCGGCCTGGACGGCGACGCCGTGCTGGCCGGGCTGGAGGGCGACTTCGACGCGCGGCCGGCCGAGTCGACGGCCGAGGCGGAGGCGCTGCTGGGGTCCCTTCCCGTGGACGCGGTCGGGTTCGGCCTGTACGCGGGCGCGCGCACCTGGCTGCTGGTCGCCCGCGACCCGGCAGCGCTTGCCGCCGAGGCCGGCCGCGCCCGCCGGATGCTCGACGTGGAGGTCCTGCACGGCCCCGTCCTGAGCAAGCGGCTGGCGGTCAGCGACTTCGAGCACCGGGTCGCCTACGAGCACGACCTCGCGCAGGCGGTCAGGCGGGTCGACGAGGGCGCGTTCGCGAGCCTGGTCGTCGTGCGGCCGGCCCGGTTCGCGGAGGTCGCGGCCGTCGCCGCGGGCGGCGAGATCCTCCCGCAGAAGACCACCTAC
>WNFV01008126.1_pt1 | contig 15410 bp, 18 predicted proteins | sample 5400101 | NCBI WGS metagenome assembly WNFV01 (sample SAMN13153361, study PRJNA577476) | soil metagenome | isolation source: 115 cm soil or saprolite under grassland replicate 1 | place: USA:California | collected 2016-06-15 | reverse complement strand
TTCTGGTTCTACTCCCACCCGGCCGTCTACATCATGATGTTGCCCGGGTTCGGGATCGCCTCGGAGGTGATCTCCGTCATGGCGCGGAAACCGATCTTCGGCTACCGCCTGATGGCGTTATCGCTGATGGCGATCCTCATCCTCGGCTTCTCGGTCTGGGCCCATCACATGTTCGTCTCGGGGATGGCCACCTGGTTGCGCGTGCCGATGATGATGACGACGCTGCTGATCGCGATCCCGACCGGAATCAAGGTCTTCTCCTGGTTAGCGACCTTATGGGAGGGACGGATCAACTTCTCGACCCCGATGCTGTTCGCGCTCGGGTTCGTCTCCATGTTCGTGATCGGCGGGCTGTCCGGGATCTATCTCGGCGCGGTTCCGATCGACATCCACGTCTCCGACACGTACTTCGTCGTCGCGCACATCCACTACGTCTTGCTCGGCGGATCGTTGTTCACGATCTTCGCCGGCATCTACTACTGGTTCCCGAAGATGACGGGGCGGATGTACAACGAGCGGTTGGGCAAGCTCCACTTCTGGCTGACGTTCATCGGCTTCAACGCCACCTTCTTCCCCATGCACTGGCTCGGGCTCCAGGGGATGCCGCGCCGCGTCGCCGACTATGCGCCGAAGTTCGGCGACCTCAACTTCTTCATCTCGATCGCGTCGTTCTTCCTCGGCGCGTCGTTCCTGATCTTCGTCTACAACATGATCGTCAGCTGGAGGAGCGGTGCGAGGGCGCCCTCGAACCCATGGCGCTCGATGACGCTCGAGTGGCAGGTCTCCTCTCCGCCGCCGGTCTTCAACTTCGACGAGATCCCACAGGTCGTCGGCGCCCCGTACGAGTACGGAGTCGTCGGCGCGCGGCACGCGGTCTTCAACGGCGATCGGACCGCGAGCTTGGAGCGTGTCGAAGAAGGGGAGAAGGTGCACTGACGTGAAGCACGTGCTCGTGGTCGCGAACGAGACGGTTGCCGGCGAGAGCCTGATCAAGGCGCTGCGCCGGCATGCGGAGAGCGGGCCGATCCGGATCACGGTCGTCTGTCCGATCAACCAGCCGCGACAGGGGAGCGTCGTGTACGAGGACACGCGGCGCGCGGCCGCTCGGCGGCGGCTCGACCGGACGCTCGCCGTCCTCCGCGATGCCGAGATCTCCGCCCACGGGCTGGTCGTCGACTCCGATCCGGTCAACGCGGTCCGCGACGCGTTGGAGCAGCACGACGTCGACGAGATCATCGTCTCGACGCATCCGGAGCAGCGCTCGGGCTGGTTGCGTGGCGACGTCGTCGAGCGGATTCGGAAGGCCGCCGGCGACGTCCCGGTCGAGCACGTCGTTGTCGACCTGGACGAGGAGGGCCGCGAGGCCAACGTGCTCGTGATCGCGAACGAGACCGTCGTCGGGCGTCCGCTGCTCGACCGGATCCGTGAGCGGGCGAGGCGCTCGCCGGCCAGCTTCCTGATCGTCTGTCCGCAGAGCGATCCCACTCAGTCGCAGCATCCGGAGGCCGAGCGCAGATTGCGGCGCGCGCTCGCGGTGCTGCGCGGGGAAGGCCTCGACGTCCACGGGCAGATCGCGCATCCCGATCCGTATACGGCGGTCATGCATGCGGTCCACGACGAGCGGACCGACGAGATCGTGATCTCCACCTTCGAGGGGGAGCGGTCGGGTTGGCTGCGGCGCGACCTCGTCGAGCGCGTGCGGAAGGACACCGGGCTCCCCGTCGAGCACGTGGTGACAGACCAGGCCGAAGTGGGGGAGGCGGTTCAGGCCTAGTGGAAGCTCAGGCTCACCCGCACGCCGAGCACCCGCCGGTCGCAAACGTCTCGTCGCGCGTGGACGCCCGCGTGCTCGGGATGTTGCTCTTCATCGCGTCCGAGATCATGTTGTTCGGATCGTTCTTCACGGCCTACTTCTTCATCCGGGTGTCCGGGGACGCGCCGTGGCCGCTGCCGCCGTTCCACCTCCCCGTCTTCGTCGCCGGTATCAACACGATGATCCTGCTCACGTCCAGCTTCACGATGCACTGGGGCCTGCAGTCGATCAAGCGTGGGAACAGGGCCGGGCTGCAGGCGGGGTTGGTCTTGACGTTCCTGATGGGGCTGACGTTCCTGCTGACGCAGATCACCGAGTACGCGCGGGTCGGGTTCGCGCCCCACGACGGGGCATTCGGGACGATCTTCTACTGCCTGACGGGGCTGCACGGCGCGCACGTGTTCGTCGGGCTCACGATCCTGCTCTTCGTCACCATCCGCGCGTTCCGGGGCCATTTCTCGCCGGAGCACCACCACGGGGTCGAGATCGGCGGGATCTACTGGCACTTCGTCGACGCGATGTGGATCGTCGTCTACACGACGATCTACATCCTGTGAGGCCGTGAAGAACCCCCTGAAGAGCGAGGCCGAGGCGTACCGGTTCCTGCTCGGGACGGTCGTCTACTTCGCGGCGATCGTGCTCGCGAGCCTGGTCGGAGGGACGTGGTGGGGGGTCGGGGTTTTCGCGGTGCTGACGGTCGCGGCGGCATTGTGGTTTTTCCAGCGTGAGCCGGTGGAGCCGCCTCCGCCGACGGCGCCCCGCCACCAGGGGGCCGAGGACGAGAAGCGGATCCTCGTGGTGGCCAACGAGACCGTCGGCGGGCGCAAGCTGCGCGATCTGATCCGGCAGCGCGCGGAGGGCACGCGTGAGGAGGTGCTCGTTGTCGTGCCGGCACTGAACTCGCCGCTCAAGCATTGGGTCTCGGACGAGGACAAGGCGCGCGCGGCGGCTCAGAAGCGGCTCGAGGAGAGCGTTCGCGCGTTGCGGGAGGAGGGAGTCAACGTGCGCGGCGAGGTGGGCGACGGCGACCCGCTCCAGGCGATGGAAGACGCCCTGCGCACGTTCGGCGCCGACGAGATCGTCATCTCGACCCATCCGGAGGGGCGGTCGCACTGGCTGGAGCGAGGAGTGGTCTCAGGAGCGCGCGAGCGCTTCGCAGTCCCGATCACGCACGTGGTGGTCGACCTCAAGCAAGAGCAAGAAGCGGCCCAGGACTAGCCTCAGGTCCCCTAACGGGTGCCAGGCCCCTTAAGAGGCGCCGTTGTTTGAACTCGCGCGTCTCCGAGCCGAGATCGAGCCCGGTCCGGGCGAGGAAGTCGGCCGCGTGGCCTTCCTCTTCGAGCTCGACGCGGAGCCGCCAGTCGTCCTGCGCCACGGAGAGAGCGCATTCGAGACCGGATGCTCTGCGCGCACGTCAGGTCGAGCAGGCGTGGGTACTCCTCTCCACGGGTCGGAGGACGCGGCGGACGGTGCGACCGTCCGAAAGGGCGGCGACGAGAGTTGTAGGGAACACGCGCATGGCTAGCTTTGCGTGAGGCACGAACGCTACAAAAAGCGGACGTGCGTCCAGGGCGAGAGAGGATGTGGAGCAATCCGAGAACTTCAGACGAAGAGATCGCACCTGCCGGAACACAATGCCGTAGACGACGCTTTCGGCGGCGCGCGACGGATCCTGCCGGTCCGGCTGTGCTCCGGCGTAGACGAGAAAGGGACGTCGCGCGACATCCGCGTGGCGCCCGCAGATTCCGTCCCGAATGAGACGCGGGACAAGGAGCACCAAACAGCTTCGCGTCGAGCGCTCTCCATACGCGAGTCGCCAAACGTCGCCGGAGACGATCTTGTTCAGGACATGAAACCTCCCTCGGGACCACCCTCCGGGAACTGCCGGAGCGCGCTCCGCTTCGGTGACCAGATCTGCGAACAGGCGCTCGGAGAGCGGATCTCGCTGGGTACCGTGCGGGCTGCCTTCGGCAGACGGCTCGTTCTTCGGCGAACCACGCCCGACGCCGGCGAGGACAGCCACGATCACAGCCGTGAGAGCGGCCGCAGCGGCGATCGTCAGGGCGAACCGGCGAGGGGTAGTACCTCGCCGGTTCGCGATTCTAGTCGGCATGCTGCCGCCTAACGGGATCACGCCAGTCGGTAGATGGTCATGGTCCAATCCGTTGCCGCCGCATTGATCGTCATCTCCGACACGAGGCCTCGGTTGTAGCTCGAGACGCCTGCTCCTGTGTAGTGCCAGGTGCCGTCGAGGCAGAACGGTCCGCCGGTCCAGACCGGGTTGTATGGGTCCCAACTGCCGTTTACGACGAAGAAGACCTTCGCGTTGTATCCGTACTGGTAACAGGGGCTCTGGTAACTCGCGTTGTACGCGTAGAAACCCACCCTGTAGCCCGAGCAGCTGATTCGCGGAGTCGTAAGTCCGCGCCATGTGGTGTCACTGGCCGAACAGGAGACGTATCCGCCTCCCCCATCACCAGGCAGAACCGCGGACGCGGCAGGAACGAATACCGCCCCCGCCGCCGTCGCGCATAGCACTCCGATCGACGCGATTATCCGGAGCCCTCTCTTAGCCATCGCTTCCTCCCTTCTTTGGGCACGTGCTTGCGCCGCCTATGATCCGGCAGGGGGCTCGCGCGCGGGTATATGGCTGGTAAACGAATCGAAGCCACCAAGGATGCGTTGGCTTCAGCGCGAGCAGCCAAAGGAAAGCGCGCCGCCAACCTGACGTTCGCGGTTCTCGGGCCGGTGGCGGCTTTTCGTGGTTCAAGGCCGATCCCAATCCCCGGCACGAAGCCCAGGGCCATGCTCGCGACGTTCCTGCTTCGGCGAAATCAGCCACTGACAGCCGACGCTCTAACCGAGGCCTTGTGGGACAAGCGGCCGCAGAGTGCGACGAAGATGATTCACGTCTTCGTCTCCCGACTGCGGCAGGCGCTTGGATCGGCGGGCTCGCGTCTCGTCACGAGCCGGGACGGCTATCTGTTCCACGTCGAGCCGGACGAGCTGGATCTGGACCGGTTCGAGAGGCTGATCGCTCGGGTGCGCCGCGCGGATTCGGCCGATCGACCAGAGCTGGTCGCACGGACGCTTCGGGAGGCGCTCTCGCTCTGGAAGGGGCCTCCGCTCGACGACGTGCTCGAGAGCGACTTTCTCCGTCGCGAAGCGGCCCTGCTCGAGAACCTGCGCCTGGGTGTGCTCGAGGACTGCGTGGACGCCGAGCTCGCGTTGGGGCGCCACTTCGAGCTCGTCCCCGAGCTCGGGCGCCTCGTGGTCGAGCATCCGCGCCGGGAGCGTTTCCTTGGGGAGCTGATGGTGGCTCTTTACCGCTGTGGCCGCCAAGCCGAAGCGCTGGATGCGTATCGCGAAATGTGCCGGAAGCTCGATACGGAGATGGGAATCGAACCCGGCGGAGAGCTGAAGCGGATCGAGCGGGCGATTCTCGAGCAGGACCCCGAGCTCGATCTTCCGAGCAGATATCGGCGGCGGCTCCGAAAAGGTCGGTTCCGACGAACCTTCCTGCGGAAACGACCTCCTTGATCGGTCGTGCGCGCGAAGTCGCCGAGGCGGGCGAGCTCCTGCGGCGTGAGACACGGCTTCTGACGCTGACCGGGCCGCCGGGAACAGGCAAAACCCGGTTGGCGCTCGCCGTCGCTCGCGCACTCCTTGCCCAGTTCCGCGATGGCGTCGTCCTCGCAGAGTTGGAGACGGTTCGCGACCCGGCCCTGATACTTCCGTCAATTGCCCGCTCGCTTGGCGTGAAGGAGTCCGGCACGTCCCTCCAGCCGGCTCTTGAGAGCCACCTCCGCGACCGCAGCCTCCTGCTCGTCCTGGACAACTTCGAACAGCTTGTCGACGCAGCTGCAGTCTTGTCCGAGCTCCTCGCGGCGGCTCCGCAGCTCAAGCTCTTGGTCACGAGCCGCGAACCCCTGCGCGTGAGGGCCGAACGCGAGTATCCCGTACCTGCTCTGCCGCTCCCCGACTCCGTTGACACACTCGAGTCCGTTGCAGACTCGGCGGCTGTGCAGCTCTTCGTCGAGCGTGCCCGGGCGGTGCAACCGTCGTTCGAGCTGAACGAGGAGAACAGCCGCACGGTGGGGGCGATCTGTCTCCGGCTCGACGGTTTGCCCCTCGCCCTCGAACTTGCAGCGGCAAGGACCAAGCTGCTCGAGCCGAAGCAATTGCTGGAGAGGCTCGAACGACCGCTCGAGCTGCTTCGCTGGCGACGTTCCGATCTGCCGCCCCGGCACCGAGCCCTCGAGGCGACCTTCGACTGGAGCTACGAGCTCCTTTCGCGGGAGGAGAAACAACTCTTCTCGAAGCTGGCGGTCTTCACGGGGCCGTTCTTCCTCGATGACATTCACGCGATCGGAGATGAAAAGGACCTCGATTCGCGATCGAGCCTGCTCGACACCTTGTCCTCACTCGTGGACAAGGGTCTGCTGAACGTCCGCACCGAGTCTTCGGAGCCAGTCTTCTGGATGCTCGGGACGATCCGGGACTACGCACGCGCGCGGCTGGCGGACGCCGGCGAGGAGCAGGAAGTACGCAGACGCCATGCATGTCACTTTCTCGGGTTTGCTGAGGAGGTGCGCCCTGCGCTTTCGGGTGCCGAGCAGGCAGAGTGGCTGGAGCGGCTCGAGCTCGAGCGCGACAACTTCAGGGCGGCGCTCAGCTGGGCGGACGAGGCGGGAGAACCGGAGCTGGAGCTTCGATTGGCCACGGCACTCGGGCGGTTCTGGGAGATTCGCGGTCATCTCAGCGAGGCCAGAGCTGCGCTCGAGCTTGCGCTCGAGAAAGGCGAAGCGCAGCCCCCAGGATTGCGAGCCGAAGCCTTCCGAATCATGACGGGGGTAGCCCGCCTACAAGGCGACTTTGCTCAGGCCGAGCCGTACGCGCGCGAGCAGGTGCGAATCTTCCGCAGCCTGGGGGATCGCTCGGGCGCCGCCAGGGCACTCAACGACCTTGCCCTGGCCGTGGCGGGCCAGGGGCGACACGACGACGCCGCGAAACACTTCGACGAGGCGATCAGCGTGTTCGCGGACATTGGCGACCTCAACGGCCAGGCGATGACGATCACGAACCTGACGCATCTGCTGCTCATTCAGCGGGAGTACGAAGCGGTGGTCGAGCGCGCCGAGGCCGGGCTCTCACTTTTCCGCGAGCTCGAGGACAAGCTCGGAATTGCCGTTTGCCTCGTGAACCAGGCCCTGGCGGCCCTGTGCCTCGATAGACCAGAACGGGCAGTTGGCCCTCTGGCCGAAGGCCTGCGCGTCAGCCGCGAGCTCGGGTGGAAGGAAGGGATCACGTACGCGCTCGAAGGAGCCGCGGCACTCGTGGTGTGGGATGAAGAGTTCGCGGATGCGGGGCGCCTTCTCGGCGCAGCAACGCACGTGCGCACCGACGCGGGCTACGTGCTCGACGCCTTCGCGGAGGAGTTGCATCGACGGACGGTGGCGACGCTCGAAAGCAGGCTCGGCCGGGCCGCGGTGCGTGTACTCATGGAAGCGGGTGGCAGCCTTTCCCTCTCGAGTGCGGTGGAGCTGGCGCTCGCGAAATGCAAGGAAGCGACGGCCAAGATCGCGTCTGCTTGAGCTCACCCGGCATCTGGCACCAGCCCTCGTAGGGGGGAACTCGAAGGTTGGCTACTTCAGGGACTTGATGTAAGCGATCAAGTCGCGCGCGTCGGACTCTGCGACTTGGTGCGGCTTGATCGTCGCGCTCATGATCCCTGCCTGGAAGCCCTTGACGATCTCGGCATCGGGATCCTCGATCGACTCGAGCAGGTACGCGTCGTCCGCCGTTACCGTCTTGCCGTTCGTGAGCTCCACCTTGGAGCCGAACAGCCCCTTGAACGTCGGCCCGACTCCGGATGAGCCGTCGAGCGAATGGCAGCTCGAGCAGCCGAGCGACGTGTAGAGCGACTTGCCCTTGGCCACATCTCCGCCCGAGGGAGCAGCGCCGGTCGTCGTCGGGCTGGTCGTCGTCTCGCCGGTCGTCGTCTGGGCGGTCGTCGCCGCGGTTGTCGCGGCGGTTGTCGTAGGGGCTGCCGCGCCCGTCCCTGCGACCGACGCGACATAGGCCGAGACGGCTTCGGCATCGGCGCCCTTCACGAGGTTCGCCGGCATCGTGGGGAAGCCGGGCGATCCCTGGGGCGGAGACGGGAGGTGAATCTGGTCGCGGACGATCTGCCTGATGGTGCTCTCCTTGAACCCTTGCGCGCGCGAGGGCCCGAAAGCGGCGTCGAGATCCGGCCCCACCTTCCCCGTCGTCCCCGCGTCCGCCAGCGTGTGGCACGAGCCGCACTTGCTGACGAACAGCTCCTTTCCTCCCGACGCGTTTGCGCTTCGGTCGACGCCGCCGGTCCCGCAACCCGCAAGGAGCGCGACCCCGCCCAGAATCGCGACGGCGGCGAGAGCGCTTCTACGCGGGCGGCTCGTCGGAGTCAAGCTTCTCGAGCGCCTCGGCGCGAGTCGGATAGATCGTGAATACGCGGTCGAGGCCCGTGATCTCGAAGATCTTCGTGATGTTCCGGTCGCTGCAGACGATCGAGAGGCGGCCGCCGTTCGGCCGCAACCGCTTCACACCCCCGACCAGGACGCCGAGCGTCGTCGAGTCGATGAAGGTCGTGTCGGTGAAGTCGACGACCACGTCCTTCGCGCCGTTCCCGATCACATCCAGCAACTTCTGCTTCAGCTCGGGGGCCGTGTAGAGGTCGACCTCGCCGGTAAGCGAGATGACGTGTCTCGCGTCTGCGACCTGTTCGGTCTCGATGCTGAAATCCATTTCCGCTCCCAAGGGACGCCGTCGGACGCGAGAGTCTATCCGGGGTTGGCTTGGATCGGAGTGTTAGCCGCCTGCTTGAGCGCCTTGATCTGCTGCTTCACGATCGGTGCCGTCGGATCGTCGGGCGCGAGCTTGATGAACTCCTTGTACGCGGCGATCGCGGTGCCCGTATCTCCTGCCTGCTGGGCGACCTGTCCGAGATTGAGCTGCGCAGTCGCGTCCCTGGGCGTGATCTTGACGATTCGCTTGTAGACGAGCTCCGCGTTCGTGAAGTCCTTCTGCTGGTCGGTGTAGAGCTTCTGCAGCCGGTTGCTCGAGACCGCGGACACGGCCTGGAAGACCGGATTCGGCGGGACGGCCAGCTGCCCGTTGAACGAGATTCCCGGGTTGAAGGCGGCGTCCAGCGAGCTGGTGTTCCGGGCCTGCGCCGCCTGGATCTGTGGCTGCAGCCGCGAGCCTTGGGACGTGTACAGGCCCGCGAGGTCGGTCAGCGCCTCCACGTTTTGCCGCCTCAGCTTCGTGAAGTGCCGAAGCGCCGAGATCGCCCCCGGGAGGTCGCCCTTGGTCTCGAGTGCGGTCGCGAGATCGCGGTACGCCTGGGCGTCCCTTGGATTCTTCGCGATCCGCTTCCTTGCCGACGACTCGGAGACGGCGCTCTTCGAGTTGTTGTTGCTGTTGAAGAGGTCGCCGAGCCCGACCCCGCCTCCCGAGCCGACGCCGAAGACCACGAACCCGATCGTGAACACCAGCGCGAGGAACACGAAGACCCATTTCGCCTGCCGCCGCAGGCGTGGGAAGAACATCGTCTGCGAAGCGACGCTGACGGGAGCGCTGCTTTGTGCGCGGCGGCGGCGCCGGCGGGCGTCCGCCTTCGTGCGCTTGCGACGTGCCTGAGCCGCTCCGCGGGCCATCGGGGCTAGGGTACCTGCCCTTCGAGCGCCTGGACGTTCTCCCAGTCGAACTGCGCTTCGACCGCGCGCAGGCGCGCCAGCGTCTCCTCGTCGCAGAGCGCGCCCTCGACGCCCGCCTCGAACATTGCCCGGGGGTCGAGCCCCAGCGAGACCGCCGCGTCACAGTCCCGCGAGAGGTCGGTGCCGAACATAGCCGGATCGTCGGTGGAGATCGAGCAGCGCACTCCCGCGGCCACGAGCTGCGGCAGCGGATGTTCTTCGAGCGAGCGCACGACGCGCGTGCGGAGGTTCGAGATCGGGCAGACGTCGAGGACGATCCGTCTGCCGGCGAGCTCGCGCACCAGGCCCGGGTCCTCGACTGCGCGAATCCCGTGCCGCAGCCGGTCGGCGCCGAGTGCGTCGAGCGCACCTCGCACCGACGGCGGGCCCGCGGCCTCACCGGCGTGCGGAACCGAGGCGAGCCCCTCCTCGCGTGCCAGCGCGAAGGCAGGTTCGAACGGCTCCGGCGGATATTCGGCCTCGAGCCCGCCTAGGCCGACGCCGACCACGCCGCGGTTGCGGTACTTCGCCGCGTAGCGGACAGTCGCCTCGGCCTCCTCGAGCGTGAAGCCGCGGATGATGTCGGGCGTCAGCCTCACCTCGAGCCCGTATCGCTCGCGCGCCTCCTGGGCACCGTCGCAGTAGCCGCTGAATATCTCGTCCCAGTCGACGCTCCGGCGTACCCGCTCTGCGGGCGAGAAGATCGCCTCGACGTAGACCGCTCCATGCGAGGCGGCCTCGGCGGCGTAGTCGACGACGACCTGGCGGAAGTCATCCGAGCGCTGGAGCGCGTTCGTCGTCAGCACCCAGACCTCGATGAAGTGGGCGAAGTCGCGGAAGTCGTAGAGCGACGCGAGCCCCGCCTCGTCGTCGGCCGGGAGCGGGTAGTCGTTCCGGCGAGCGATCTCGAGCAGCGTCCGTGGCCGCACGGTCCCCTCGAGATGGACGTGGAGCTCGATCTTGGGATACGTCATCAGGATCGGATCGAGGGCTCGAGCGCGATTCGGCTCGTCTCGCCCTGCGCTTCCGGGGCCACCATCCTCCACCCCACTGCGAGCATATCGAGGAAGCCCATACGCGTCTGTGCCGAAATCGAGCCGGCTTTCGCCGGCGCATGGGGGCGGCAGTTCGTCCCCGGTCGGCACGGCGCTCCGTAGACTCGATCCATGCCTCCCGCCCTCGCCGTCCAGGGGCTCGAGAAGCGGTACGGGGCCGTCGAGGCGCTCGCCGGTGTCGATCTCGAGGTGGAGGAAGGAGAGCTCGTCGGTCTGTTGGGCCCCAACGGCGCCGGCAAGTCAACCCTCGTCAAGATCGCCTGCGGCCTCGTCAGGCCGACGAGAGGAGCGGCTTCGATCTGCGGCGCGCGGCCCACCTCCGCGCACGCGCGCAGGACGCTCGGCTATCTCGCCGAGCTGTTTCGCTTCCCCGGCTGGTACAGCGCCGACGAGCTGCTTGCGCTCCACCAGCGCCTGGCCGGCTCCGAAGGCGGCGCGGCCGAGCGAGCCGAGCTGCTCGGGCTGGTGGGGCTCACGGATGCCGCCGCCCGCCGGGTCGAGACGATGTCGAAGGGGATGCAGCAGCGCCTGGGGATCGCCCAGGCCCTGGTCGGCTCCCCGCGCCTGCTTCTGCTCGACGAGCCGACCAGCGCGCTCGATCCGGCGGGCCGCCGAACGGTCCGCACGCTGCTAGAGGAGCTGCGGGCACGCGACGTCGCCGTCCTGATCAACTCCCACCTCCTCAGCGAGATCGAGCTCGTCTGCGACCGTGTCGCGATCATCTCGAGCGGGCGGCTGGTCGCGCACGGCAGTCCTGCCGAGCTCTCGCGCCCGCGCGGGGTCGAAATCGAGACCGGCGAGGGGCTACAGCTCTTTCCGGAGGCCGGCCGCGAGGACGCCCCGCGCCTCGTCGCCGAGCTCGTCGGCCGAGGTGAGCGCGTCTACGAGGTGCGGGTCCTCCACACCTCGCTCGAGGAGGCGTACCTCGAAGCCGTCGAAGGGGAGCAGGGATGAGGGCGGTACCCGTGATCGCCGGTTATGCGCTGCAGGAGGCGATCCGGCGGCGCGTCTTCGTCGTCGTCCTCGGCCTGACCGCGCTCTTCGTCGCTCTGTACGGCCTCGGGATCTGGCAGGTCTTCCAGCGCGTCGACGAGATTCACCCGCCCGGCAACCTCGCGCCGCGCCCGTTCGCGGGAGCGACGGTGTTCGGTCTCTCGATGTTCGCAACGCTCTTCCTCGGCGTCGTGCTCGGCGTCTTCCTCACGCTCGGCGCGGTGCGCGGCGACGCCGAGAGCGGCCTGCTCCAGCCGCTGATCGTCCGCCCGGTCAGCAGGTCGGCTCCGTACGTCGCGGTCGTCTACACGAGCCTGCTCCTGCTCACCGGCTTGATCGGCCACTGGTGGCCGGATCGGATTGCTCTGCCCGCCGTCGAGCTCGCGGCCGGCGTCGTCGTCATCGTCGCGATCTCCCTCCTCGGATCGGTCTTTCTTTCCGGAACGGCGAACGGGATTGCCGTGTTCATGGTCTTCGGGGCAGGCCTCGTCGCCGGTCTGCTCGGCTCGATCGGCCAGGCGCTTGGGTCAGCGACGTTGAAGACGGCCTCGCACGTCGCCTCGTGGGCCGTCCCGTTCGAGGCGCTCTACCAGGACGGGCTGCACACGATCACCGAGCACACGCCCGGGTTCACCGGTTTCGTCCTCAGGCTCGGGCCGTTCGGCGGCGCCCACTCATCGGGCCCCTTCCTCGGTGTCTGGGTCGCCGCGTACGTGCTCGTCGTCGGCGCGCTTGCGCTAGCCGGCTTCGCCCGGCGAGACGTCTAGAACGTGGCGGCGGTTCCAGCGCCGCTCGAAGAAGACCGACATCCAGATCGAGCCCTCGAACAGCGCCATCAGCGGGATCATCTCGGCCAGCGTCGTGATCGGGTCGACGCCGGGAAGGGCGACCGCGATCACCGCCACGATCACGTACCCGATCCGCCGGTTCCGCCTCAGCTTTGCGGTGGTCAGGATCCCGATCCGGACGAGCGCGAGCACGAAGATCGGAAGCTCGAACACGAGCCCGATCGCGAGCAGCACCAGCGACGCGAACGAGTAGTAGTCGCGCGCGCGAATCTGGATGTTGTAGAGGTTGCTGTCGTAGTTGGTGAGGAAGTGGACCGCGGCCGGGAGGGCGATCCAGTAGCCGAACGCGATCCCGCCCACGAGCAGCACCGTCGCGAACAGGACGAACGCGCCGACGACCCGCTGGGTCGACTCCATCATCGCCGGCGCGAAGAAGCTCCAGACCTGCCACAAGATCACCGGCAACGCGAGCAGGAAGCCGGCGAACATGCTCACCATCACGGAGGTCAGGAACGGCTCGGCCACCCCGAACGTGATCGGGTGGCGGCGCGCGGGCGGCAGCGGCTGGTTGAGCCAGTGGATCAGGTTGTCGTGGAAGACGTACGCGACCGTGAACCCGATCGCGAGCGCCACCAGGCTGACGACGAGCCGCGACCGGAGCTCACCCAGGTGCTCGACGAGCGTCGCCTCCTCGCCGTGGCGGAGACGCCGGGGGAGCAGCCGCACGCCCTACGTGGGGTTGATGGTCTCGCGCTCGCGCGGCTCGGCGGCCGGCGGCGGCGTAACGTCGTCGTGGTCCTCGTCCCCGCCGATCTCCTTGACCGAGTTCTTGAACTCGCGCATTCCACGGCCGAGCGAGCGGCCCAGCTCGGGCAGCCGCTTGGGGCCGAAGATGAGCAGCACGACGAGGAGAAGGATCAGGATCTCCCATGGTCCGATCCAGCCAGGCATGCCGCGATGGTAGCACCGTGGACACGCCCGACCCCGTGTGAGAAGGCCGTCGCCTGTGGTGAGCTAGGAGACCTTCTCCTTCTCGCGTTCGGGCTCAGGCGGCGGCGGCAGCTCCGCGGGCTCGTCGTCCTTGTCGTCCTTGTCGTGGCGGCCCGTGATCGAATCCTTGAACTCGCGCGCGCCGCGACCCAGCGACCGCCCGAGTTGCGGTAGCCGCTTGGGGCCGAAGATCAAGAGCACGACGCCGAGGATGATCAGGAGCTCCCAGGGACCGAACCAGCCGTTCATGAGTCGAGGATAGCGCGGACGCTCGTCGCCGGATAGGCGACCGGTACCATGGAGTTACGAAGCCCACGCGTTTTTCCAGAGAAATCGGGAAGGAGGACCGCACAAAGTTGGCATTGCTCGAGATCAAGAACCTGCACGTCGCGCTCGAGGACGGCACCGAGATCGTCAAGGGCGTCGATCTGCGGGTGGACCCGAACCAGATCCACGCGATCATGGGCCCGAATGGGTCGGGCAAGTCGACGCTCGCCTACGCGCTGATGGGCCATCCCGGCTACGTGATCACCGAGGGCGAGATCCTCTTCGACGGCGAGAACGTCGTCGAGATGGGGCCGGACGAACGCGGTTCGCAAGGCGCGCGCCGGTGGAGAGGACGACCCCGTGCGGGTGCGCGAGTTCCGCAAGGAGCTGCTCTCGGCGATGGACGACCTCAAGGTTTCCCGCGAGCTGGCCTCCCGCTACATCAACGACGGCTTCTCGGGTGGGGAGAAGAAACGGGTGGAGATCCTGCAGATGGCGATGCTGAAGCCGCGGATGGCGATCCTCGACGAGACCGACTCGGGGCTCGACATCGACGCGCTCAAGACCGTCGCCGAGGGCGTGGGCCGGCTGGTCAGCCCCCAGATGGGCGCGGTCGTGATCACCCACTATCAGCGGATCCTCAACTACATCACGCCCGATTACGTGCATGTGTTCGTAAACGGGGGTATCGTTGAGGAAGGTGGCCCGGAGCTTGCGCAGAAGCTCGAGGCCGAGGGTTACGAAGGTTTTGGCAGCAACGGGAAGGGGCCCGCCTAGTGGCCGTTACAGAGACTGAGATCGTCAAGGGAATCGGATCCGACTACGAGGTCAAGTACGGCTTCAGCGTCCCCGAGGACTACTTCTTCAAGTCCGGCCGCGGGCTCTCGCACGAGCTGGTCGACGCGATCTCCTCCCACAAGGACGAGCCCGACTGGATGCGGAAGTTCCGCCACAAGTCGCTCGAGTACTTCAACGCGCGCCCGCTGCCCACGTGGGGCGGCAACGTCGCCGGGATCGACTTCGACTCGATCTTCTACTACATCAAGCCGACCGAGAACCAGGCCGACGCCTGGGAAGATCTTCCGGCCGACATCAAGGACACCTGGGACAAGCTCGGGATCCCGGAGGCGGAGAAGAAGTACCTGGCCGGCGTCGGCGCCCAGTACGAGTCCGAGGTCGTCTACCACAAGCTGCAGGAGGAGCTGACGAACCAGGGCGTGCTCTTCCTCGACATGGATTCGGGCCTGCGCGAGCACGAGGACATCGTCAAGAAGTACTTCGGCAAGATCATCCCGCAGAACGACAACAAGTTCGCCGCGCTCAACTCGGCCGTCTGGTCGGGCGGCTCGTTCATCTACGTCCCGCCGGGCGTCAAGGTGGAGATGCCGCTCCAGGCCTACTTCCGCATCAACGCGGAGAACATGGGCCAGTTCGAGCGCACGCTCATCATCGTCGACGAGGGCGCCTACGTGCACTACGTCGAGGGTTGCACCGCGCCGGTCTACTCGAGCGACTCGCTCCACTCGGCCGTGGTCGAGATCATCGTCGAGAAGGGCGCGCGCTGCCGCTACACCACGATTCAGAACTGGTCGAACAACGTCTACAACCTCGTCACCAAGCGGGCCGTGGCCTACGAAAACGCGACGATGGAGTGGGTGGACGGGAACCTCGGCTCCAAGCTGACGATGAAGTACCCCTCCATCTGGCTGATGGGCGAGGGGGCCCACGGCGAGGTTCTCTCCATCGCCTTCGCGGGCGAGGGGCAGCA
>WNFV01005802.1_pt1 | contig 15411 bp, 20 predicted proteins | sample 5400101 | NCBI WGS metagenome assembly WNFV01 (sample SAMN13153361, study PRJNA577476) | soil metagenome | isolation source: 115 cm soil or saprolite under grassland replicate 1 | place: USA:California | collected 2016-06-15 | reverse complement strand
TGGATCAGCAGTCCGAAGTTGCGCCCTTCCTCGCCGACCTGCATCACCAGGTTGCGAGCCTGCTGCGTGACCCAGGCGCTGTCTGGGTTGGCTGTGGCAGCGACGAACTCGACTCGGCGCGTCGCCAGCGAGAGGAAGAGAGCACGTAGATCCGCTGCAGGCCGAGCGTCTCGACCGTGAAGAAATCGCACGCGAGCGTACTGGCGGCCTGCTGGCGCAGAAATGACCGCCACGATGCTCGTGCCCGATCGGGTGCCGGCGGAATGCCCGCGGAACTCAGCACCTTCCGCACTGTTGTCGGAGCGACCGCCAGTCCAAGCTGCTTGAGCTCGCCGGCGATGCGGTGATAGCCCCAATGCGGGTTCTCGCGCGCAAATCGAAGGATCAGCTCCCGCCGCGGCCGTTCCAGCGGCGGCCTCCCCGGCTTGACGCGCGGATACCTCCACCGCCGCGAGACGAGCTGGCGGTGCCAGCGCAGCAAGCTCCGAACCGCCAGATAGACAAACGACCAGACCATCCACAGACCTCCGCCTCGGAGGCTAGCCACCGGAAACGCAGCAATCCGTCCAGCACGTGGCGAGAACCGACTTGCGCCAATGTTTGATCTTTGCTATTCGCGCGCGCGCGCCAAACATAAACGGAGGGCCTGGAAGGAGGTGCCGTCCGACCACCCCGTCTGGTTTGGTCCCCCAACGCATCCGACGTCGAGCGAGCGCTGCGTACGCCCCGCGCAGGCACACCATGGGCCGCGGCCTCAAATCGCCGCGATCCAGGCGCCGACCGAGTTTGCGCACCCTACGGGCACGAGATGTGGTCTTCTATCTCTTGAGCTGGAAGCCCATGGGTAGAGGGAGTTCCCGTGACCTAAGGAGAATCGAGATGGGAAAGCTGATCGCGACAACGCAGGCCACCATCGACGGCGCGTAGGGTTCGTAAACTCGGTCGTGGCCGATTTGCAGGGCAATCGCGCCGCCCCCGGGAGGCGTGACTGGCGGATCGGGTGGCCGCCGCCACGCTGGCGACGGCCGCTCCACCATTCTCGCCGATGGTCTCGAGCGGCGGACGAGCTCGGCTTCGCCCTCGAAGAGCTGAGCATCTCGGCGAAGAACCTCAGCAGCGACGGGGAGTGCGAGCCCTCGCGGTCATCGGCCCACCCACCCGAGAAGACCGAGAAATCGCTGGCAAGCGCTCACGCACCCGCTCGGATCGCTCTCCTTTTTCCGCCGCTACGGGAAGCTGCGGCCCGAGATGCCGGGGGCCACGGATTACGAATTTCCCTGGAAATCCGCCACGACCGAGTTTACGAACCCTACGAGCCCAGAGCCCTCACCTGCTAGTGACGATCCGTTCTCGGGGTTGTGTCCGGTGCGTCTACTTCCAGAAGTAGTAGTCGGCGGTGTAGGGGACCTCGGCCACGGTTCCTGCCGTTGGCGCGTTGCAGTCCGCGGCGGGGGGAGTGAGGCCGCCGGTGGTTGCGATTCGTTGGATGTTGGTGGTGTTCCCGAGCCGGCCGGGGGTCGTTGAAGCTGCGGACAGCCGCACCCATGGAATGGCGGTGAGATCGGGGGTGACGCTGGCCTCGGCGTGGCCGACGACCATGCTGCCGTCCTTGGCCTGCCAGGTCGGGCCGCCGAAGTGGGTGATGATGAGTTTGCCGTTGTCGTCGTACAGATTGGCCCGCGGCACGGCGGAACTCCAGGCGGTGCCGTTGCACGTGTAGATCTGGACGCCGACGGCGTGGCCGATCAGGAACACCTTGCTGCCGTCGAGTACCTGGATCGGGCCCGGGACGGACGGTGGGGGCGGTCCGGCCTGGGCCACCTGCACGAGGGACGCGGCTGCGGCGGCAGCCAGGATCGCCGCCGGCAGTAGGAGCTTGAACATGATGAACGACTTCATGTCATGTACCTCCGAGTACTGGTGGTTGGGACGGGTGCGGGAGGCGGCGATTTACCGACCTCGGCGCTGCGGCTTCTGCGGGGCCAAGGGGGTTGCCCCGGCCGCCAGTGTGGTTGACCGGGGCAATCATGCTGCCGTCGACCTTAGCGCCTCAGATGCTGAAGTTCGTAATCGCGGAAGTGCAGCCGACACCCTGAATCCAGACGTTCTGGATCCCGCCGATGTCGGGTGCGATGTCGTCGGCGGAGACGATCATCTGCGCCGTGAAAGACTCGTCGTTACCGTCACCGGCGCGGTAGAAGTCTGCGAGAAGCACGACCGTGTTCTCATCGGTGGTTGCGGTCTTCAGAGGCTCCGCCGCCGCCCCGGTGCACTTGAAGGTCGTGCTCCTCCGGAGCTCGACCGTGTCCCAGCGAACGCCTTCGCCAGCGAGACACCCGGCCAGCGGGCCCTGGCCGACGTCGCTCGTGCATCGAAAGCCGCCGGCGGAGTTGGCGAAGCCGGTCTCGGGGTTGTACGAGCCGCCGCCCGTGAGTGTCGCGGCACCGGTGGGGAAGCCTCTGATGTCAGTCGCGTTGAAGCCGAAGCCGACGTTCCCGGTCGCCGCGGATGCGCTCGCCGCAACAAGGAGAACGGCCGCCGTCAGTACGACGGACACTAGTGCAGTCACCTTCATTCTCTTTCCTCCAATCCTTTCTGTAGACAGCGGTCACGCTACGAGCCGGTCCTGAGCCGGGACTGTGCCGCGGCTGAGCGCGCTAGACTATTTAGTCCAATAGCAGCGAAACGTTCGCAGTTGTCGATCACACTGATAGGCCTATGGCTGTTGCAGATTTCCGAGGACTGAGCCAGCCGCCGAAGACGGGTCGAGGGCGCGCGACGCGCGAGCGGATCGTCGCGGCCGCGTCAGAGCTGATCAGCGCACGCGGGATTGCGGAGACGAGTATCGACGACGTGCTGGAACGCGCCGGCGCAAGCAAGGGTCAGCTCTACCACTACTTCGAGGACCGAGCCGCACTGCTCCACGCCGTCGTGCTGCACAACGCAGACGCCGTGCTCAGCTTCGTCGGCGGCCCGCTCGACAGCTGGAAGGCAATCCGCGCGCTCTTCGATGCGATGGTTGCGCTCCAGGTGGAACGGCGGGCGTGCGGTGGCTGTCCGATCGGGGCGCTCGTCGGCCAGCTGGCAGAGGCCGACGAGCAGGCGCGGCTGGCGCTCGCAGACTCGTTCGCGCGGTGGGAGGCCCGACTGCGGGACGGGCTTCGCTCGATGCAGCTGCAGGGCAAGCTCGACGCACGCGCTGACCCGTCCGAGCTCGCGGCCGCGACGCTGGCCGCGATGCAGGGCGGCCTCATCCTCACCCAGGCGAGGCGCGCCCCACGCCAACTCGCGATCGCACTGGATGCGGCCTACGCCCACCTCCGAACGTACGCGGCGGGAAACTCTGTGTAACGCGGACGGCACAATATTGGACTAAACGGTCCATAGACGTATTTTCTCAACCCCGGCGGCGCCTGCATCTCACGGCTCGAGAGAGGCGCCGCGCCGTGGCGGGAGGCGGTGACGACGCTGACTGACGGGCGTCGTGATCGGCCGGTCATCCGGCTCTTCGGGCCACTCGCAATCGAGGTGGACGGCCACAGCCTCGGCTCCCGCGACCTCGGCGGCACCCGGCCGAAGCGCGTACTCGAGATCCTGCTCGCGGCCCGTGGCCATCCCGTGCCGACCGACCGCCTCGCCGAGCTGCTGTGGGCGCACGAGCTGCCACAGAACGCGGCCGGCTCGCTCCAGACGTTCGTCTCCGTCCTGCGCCGTCGCCTCGTGGCCGATCGCGAAAGGGCCCGCGAGCTCGTGGTGACCGAGGCGGAGGCGTATCGCGTCGACACGCACCTCGTGGACCTCGACCTCGACCGGTTCGACGAGCTCGCCGACCGCGCCAACGGCGAGGCGACTCATCCGGCTCGGCTCTTGCTCGAAGAGGCGCTCGGACTCGTGCGGGGCGAGGTCCTCGAGGATGAGCCGTACTCGGTCTGGGCCGAGGACCTGCGCGCCCACTACCAGGGGCGCGTCCTCACGGCCCGCCTCGACGCGGCCTACGCGGCGCTCGCGGAGGTCGACTACGCCGCCGCGCTCGTCCACACCGAGGCGGCGGCTGCACTCGACCGCTTCTCGGAGCGCGCACGCCGAATCGCGATGCTCACGCTCTATGCGCTCGGCCGGCCACACGACGCGCTCGACACGTACAGGCGCTTCCGCACGCGGCTCGACGAGGAGCTCGGCCTCGAGCCGAGCGCGGAGATGCGCGCACTCGAGTCGGCCATCCTCCGCCAGGAGGACGTCAGGTCGCTGCTCCCCGAAGCCGTCGAGCCGACTCGCAAGACCGCCGCCGGGCACGCGCTCCGCCTGCTCGGCCGGGCGGATGAGCTGGACGCCCTCGAGCGCTGCGCCCACAAGGCGCTCGAAGGCTCGTGCTGCCTCGTGCTCGTCGAGGGCGAGGCCGGCGTCGGCAAGACGCGCCTGCTCGACGAGCTCGCGATCGGGCTCGTCGGGGTCCGGCTCGGTCGCGCCGCCGGCTCCGAGCTCGAGCAGCATCTCCCCTACGTCCCGGTCGCGGCAGCGCTCCGCGAGGCGCTGTGCGGGGCCGCCTTCGAACGGCGGCACCGGCCCGCGCTGGCGCAGATCCTCCCCGAGTTCGCCGTCGACGACACTCTCGAGTCCGGCCAGCTGGACGGACTCGAAGCGCTCGCCGGCCTGATCGCCGACCACGCTCCAATCGCCTTGCTGATCGACGACCTGCAATGGGCGGATGCCGCGACGATCGCCGCGCTCAGCTACTTGCGGCGGCGCTGCGCGAACGTTGGGCTGGTGCTGGTCGCCGCGGCGCGGAGCGAGGAGTTGCCGCCCGGCCATCCGGTCCGCCGTCTCAAGGTCGACAGAGTCATGCGCCTCGAGCCGCTGACCCGGGCGCAGCTCGCGCCGCTGGGAGGACCCGATCTGTACGAGTCGACCGGCGGCAACCCGCGCTTCGTGGTCGAGACCCTCGCCGGCGGCCGCAAGGGCGCCCGCCCGTCGACTCTCGCCGAGACGCTGGTCGCCCAATGCCGGGCGGAGGGCGCGTGGGCCTGCCGCGTGCTGCTCGCGGCCTCGGTGCTCCAGCAGCCGTTCGAACCGGAGCCGCTGGCGGACGTTCTCTACGTCGACGTCGCGGAGCTCACCGAGGAGCTCGAGCGGCTGTGCGAGCGCCGCATCCTGCGCGTCGACGGCTTCGGCTTCCGCTTCCGCTACGGCCTCGTCCGCGACGTGCTCCGGGCAAGCGTCTCGCCTGCCCGGCGGCGGCTGCTCGAACAGCGTCTCGAGTCCGATGAGCCGACGTTCCGGGAGAGACCCGCACCTGTCCGTCCGCCCCAGGTGCGAGCGCGGCAGCCACAGCCCGGAGCCGCCTTCTGAGCGCCTCAGGGCGGGGAGCTTACGAGGCGAACGTCCTCTCCAGCGTCCTGCGGATCTTCGTCCGCGCGCGGTGCAGCAGCACGCGCTGGTTGGCCGCGGTGATGCCGAGCACCTCGCAGACCTCGTTCGCGTCCCAACCCAAGATGTCGCGCAGGGTCAGGACAGCCCGCTGCGCGGGCGGCAGCGCAGCCGCCGCACGCTCCACGAGCGCGATCGTCTCCCGCGCGAGCAGGCGTTCCTCCGGCAGCTCGCTCCACCGCTGCGGCGTGGAGCGCCAGTGGTCGGCCCACCGCTCATGCGTTGCCCGGAAGCGGTCGAGCTCGACCGAGGGCCCGGCCTCGCCGAGCTCGGCATCGGTCAGCGCCGAGAAGGGCACACTCCGTCCTTCCTTCGCGCCACGCGTCTGCGCCTGGTTGGTGAGGATCCGGAAGAGCCAGGTCTTCAGCGACGAGCGGCGCTCGAAGCGCTCGATCGCCGTCAACGCCGCGAGCCAGGCCTCCTGGACGACCTCCTCGGCCACGGTCCTGCTCGAGACGTACAGTCGGGCGACGCGAAGCATCGAGGGGCCGTACCCGCGAACCAGCTCGGCCCAGGCGTCCTCGTCGCCGGCGCAGATCGCGTCGACGAGGCTGGTCTCCATCGCCGCTCTTGCGGGGCGCTCGGCTCCCACCCTCGGCGATGAGTCGTCTTCCATGCGGCCGAACCTAACCCATCGACGACTGATCTAGGATCGAAGCATCGGCGCCGACTACCTCACCTGCCGACAGCTCGTGGAGCTCGTCACGGAGTACTTCGAGAGCACGCTCTCCGCCGACGAGCGCAGCCGATTCGAGGAGCACGTCATGAGCTGTCCGCCGTGTCGCGAGCATCTCGCTGAGATGCGGGAGACGATCCGCCTGCTCGGCTGCATCCCCGAGGAGGCCGTCTCGCCCGAGGTGCAGGAGACGCTGGTGGCCGCCTTCCACGGCTGGAAGCGCGACTAGGTGCTGGCTTACGCGTTCCTGGCGAAGGGAGCGCGCGAGCCGCTCTCAGCGTTCGTCTGGCCCCTTCCGGGGAGCCGCGAGCCGGGACCGTGGGTCGACTTGTCCGACGCGCCCAACGAGGCGCTACGCGGCTATGCGCCCGCGGACCTCCCTTACTGGCTCGACGAGGAGCTCTGGACGATCGAGCTCACGGGGGCGCTGACCGAGCGCGACCACCTCCTGCTGGCCGAACGAGCCCGCCTCGTCTCCCGGCTCGACTCGTGGACGGATTCCGCCGCCTGGGAGTTCGTCACCGCCTGCGCGCGGCGCGTGGCACGACAGGCCGCCGCGGCGCTCCGCGAGGAGGGACGGGCCGACGCGGCGCTGCAACTGGAGGAAGCCACTGACCTGGCGGCGCTCGAGTCGGCAGCGCTGGCAGTCGCCGACGGCGAATCGGCGGGAGCGACCTTCGCGGGCTACGTCACCGACGTTTGCTTCTATGCCCGCGACGCGAGCACCGCGGCCCACGCCGCCGGGATTGCCGCCAAGATGGCTGCCTACGCGCTCGCGGGCGACGCCTCCGACCCCGCAGGCGCCGAGCGGCTGGCGAACGAGCGCGCGTGGCAGGCCGACTGGCTCGTCGATCGGCTCGGGTTGTCGCGCGACGACCGCGTCGGCGACGGGGCGCCGGACGGACCGTCTGCTCCCGCTTCGGCCGACTTCTAGAGACAGCCGCCCCGGCTCTTTCGCTGAGTCGCGACACAGGCCGCCGACAGGTCGAGCCGCAACCATCGATTCGATGGCAGCCAACCTCATCAACGACCCGGCGGCAGGCTCGTTCCTGCTCGAGCTTCTCCTCTACGCGGGCTGGCGGCTCCAGATCCGAGACACCGACTTCGTCACGATCCACGCCGCACGCGACGGCATCGAGATCGACGTCACGGGAGCAAGGCTGCCGGAGGCGGCGGGGACCGCCTTCGCCCGTGCGATGCGCTCCCGTCACCGCCGCAACGGAGCTGAGTGATGGACGAGCTCGACACGCGCGAGATCGAGTGGCGCCGCCGCGACGACGATCTGCGACTCGCCGGCTGGAGGACCGAGCGCCTGCTCGCCCTCGGCTATGAGCTGACCCGCGCGGCGTATCTGGCGATCTCCGAGATCGACATCCAGGAGCTCGAGCGGCTGATCCTGAAAGGCTGCCCGCCCGAGACCGCGGTCCGGATCGCCGCCTAGACCCGAGGTTCGAGGCTCCCTCGACAGGATCGGGAGCCGGGGGCAGCCTGACCGAGCCGAACGTCCAGATGTCGACGCTCAGCCGGTGCTCAGACGCGGCTAAGCGCCGTCCGGCACAACACGTCGTGATCCCCGCCCCGGCGCTGCGCCGGAGATGCGAGTCACGACGAACCGGAGGTAACCATGCTCGAGCAACAAGTCCAGCACCTAACGGCGCGGGTCGACGGGCTCTCGGTCTTCTACCGAGAGGCGGGTGACCCTGCGAGCCCCAGGCTCCTCCTCCTCGGCGGCTTCCCCGCCTCCTCGCACCAGTTCCGCAACCTGATCCCTGCACTCGCCGACCGCTTCCACGTCATCTCGCCGGACTACCCCGGCTTCGGCAACACCGAGATGCCGGAGGACTTCGAGTACACGTTCGACCGGCTTTCCGAGATCGTCGAGGGGCTGCTTGAGGCGACGAGCTTCCGGCCCTTCGGCCTCTATATGCAGGACTACGGCGGCCCGGTGGGCAACCGCATCGTCGGGCGCCACCCGGACTGGCTCCAGTGGCAGGTGATCCAGAACTCGAACGCCTACGAGGAGGGGTTCACCGCCGCCTGGGACGGGCTCCGGCACGCACTCTGGCTCAATCGCAGCCCGGAGACCGAGGAGCCGCTCCAGCCGTTCCTCGCGCTCGAGGGCGTACGGCAGGTCTACCTCCACGGGCACGCCGACCCGGCGCAGATCAGCCCCGACAACTGGAACATGGACCTGCACTTCCTCGAGCGCCCGGGCGCGCGCAAGGTTCAGCTCGATCTCTTCTACGACTACCGGACGAACGTCAAGCTCTACCCGCAGTGGCAGGCGTTCCTGCGCGAGCGGCAGCCGAAGACGCTGATCCTCTGGGGTCAGAACGACATCTTCTTCACGCCCGAGGGCGGCCGCGCCTACCTGCGCGACCTCCCCGACGCCGAGCTCCACATGCTCGACAGCGGCCACTTCGCCGTCGAGGACTCGCTCGACGAGATCGCCGCCCACATCAAGCGCTTCTACGACGTGAAGGTGAACGGCTCGGCATGAGGGTGCTGTCGGTCAACGTCGGGAAGCCCAGCTCCGGGCGCTCATGCCGCCACAGCTCCGGACGGGTACACGTAGACGGCCTTGTCCCAACCGCCGTACATGCTGAGGTCGGCCTGCCGGTCGCCCTCGAGGTTGAGCGTGCGCACGCGGACGCGGCCCTCGACCGGCTGCTTGTAGATCCCGGTCGCAACCGGCGTGCCCTTCCAGAAGACCTCGCGCGGCTGCGCGACCTCACCAGCCTCTGCAAGCTCATGGCCGAGCGACGACTGGACGGTCAGATCGAGTTCGAGGGCTCATGGCGAAACACTTCCGAGGCGCTCGATGCGCTGCTCGAGCGGCGCATCGGCGGCAAGGCGTGCTCCACGTCGACTGAACGGGACGCCGGTATTCCCGTTTCGGGACCCGCCAGCGATGACCGCGGGACCTGTGTCTCCCGCGCAATGTGACGAACGACCGGCTGGGCTGGGCCGCATCGGCTTAGTACGGCGGCTCAGGGTCGTATTGGATGTAACGTCGTACCTCGCGCGCCTTGTCCGGGGAGCCGAGGCGTCCGACGAGGTGAAGTGCCATATCGATTCCGGCCGAGACGCCCGCTGCCGTGATCACGTCGCCAACATCGACGAAGCGCGCATCCGGTCGCGGCATGATCCCTTGTCCGAGCGGCAAGAGTTCGTCGAAGGCGCTCCAATAGGTTGTCGCCGGCTGCCCGTCGAGCAGCCCGGCGTCGGCGTAGACGAGCGAGCCCGTGCAGACGCTCGTCATCAGGGTCCCGCGCTCTCTCAGTCGGCGGAGGCGTGCGCGGATTTGCTCGTTGCCGAGTTGCGGACGCGTGCCGCGTCCACCGGGATAGACGAGCACGTCGAAGTCGCCTGCGTGCGGCCAGCTCTTGTCGGGAAGGACGCGCAGGCCCTTCGCGCACGTGACGGGGGCGCCATCCTCCCCGACCAGAAAGACCTCGACATCGTCCGGATACAGGAACCTCCAGGCGGCCAGCACTTCCCAGGGGCCAACGAAGTCGAGCTCTTCGGCTCCCTCGAAGATGGCAATACCGATCCGCACCGGCGCGTCCACTTCGTCCGCTGCGCGGCTGACCTGCTTGGTCATCTCGCGCGACGGGCTCGCGCATTTCAATCGAGACGCGCCGATAAAGGGATCCGAGGACGCGCCCTCGCGACTAGCGGCAAGCCCGGCCTCGGGCACACCGACCATGCCGCCCATCGCAGTGTGCGCAGAGAGGCAGTAGCAGTAGCCGCAGCCGTTGTCTTCGGCCACCGCGATCGCGATCTGCTCGCTCAGCGCCCGGGTGAGGGTCTTGCTGAGCGCGGAGTTGAGCTCCATCCAGCCCCTGAGCACGGCCGGGTTCCGGGCCATGGTGCGCGTCATGTTGGGGTCACGCCGAGAGCCGCCTGGACTCCGTCCAGCAGCTCCTTCGCCTCGCCCGTCGCGGTCGCGGGCTCGACTGGGGTCAAACGTGGCATCGCCGCTCCTTTCGTCCAGATGCGCGGCCGTGCCGCGACATCAGCTAATGGATGACAACGCCCACAAGTACGTGCCGCCGCTCAGCCGCACCTGAGCGCCGCCTGAACCTCGGCACGGAACGCGTCGCCCCAGCGGCGCAGAGGAAGCGCGGCGTCGCCGGAGCTCATCGACAGTTGCCGCGCTCCATCCGACATGGGTCCAGGCCGGCGGCACGAGGCTCGGGTGCAAGCGGGCGAGGGTCTGCTTGCGGCGCCGATCCCAGGATCCACGCGTCCGACTTCCGCGCACTGCGCGCTTCTTCGACAGTGTCCTCCGCGACGGACGCCCCTCGACGATCAAGCTCACCTGCCGACCGAGCGGCACGTTTCGGCAACACGAGATGGCGCTGATCGCGCTCGAGAGCGGCGGCTGTACAGCCTCGGGCCCGGTATAGGGCCGCAGCGAGCATCGCGAGCGCAATCCCAGGGACTAAGCCCACACACAGTCGCTACACAGGTGAGCCAGCGATCGTCCGAGCATGACGACGAGCCTGCTCGACGAGGACCGCGGAGGAGCGTTCTTGCTCGAACTCCTTCACTTCGCCGGCTGGCGACTTCACGTCCGCGACGGCGAGAGGCCGACGATCCGTGCCAGACGCGCCGACGTGGAACTCGAGGTAAGCGCCAGCAGTCTCGCCGGAGCGGCAGGGATTGTCTTCGCGCGGGCAATGCGCTCGAGCGACCGCAAACGAAAGGACAAGAACCATGGACGAACTCGACATCCTTGACATCAGGCGGTGGCTCGACGACGAACTGAGCGTCCTCCGGTGGCGGACGGAGCGGCTCCGGAGCCTCGGCTACGAGCCGCGCGGAGCAGCGCGCCTCGCGAGCTCCCACGTCGACATCCATGAACTCGAGCGGCTGATCGCGAAGGGCTGCCCGACCAACACCGCGGTTCGGATCGCCGCCTAGCCTTGGGAAGCATACGATGAGCCACCCCCAGATTCGGCTTCCAGTTCCACCCTTCACCGAGGAGACCGCGAGGCAGAAGGTGCAGGCGGCCGAGGACGCCTGGAACACGAGAGAGCCCGAGCGCATCGCGCTCGCCTACACCGTCGACTCCGAGTGGCGCAACCGAGACGAGTTCTTCAAGGGACGCGAGGCGATCGTCGCCTTCCTACGTCGCAAGTGGAGCCGTGAGCTCGACTACCGGCTGCGAAAGGAGCTCTGGTGCTTCAGCGATAACCGCATCTCAGTGCGCTTCGAGTACGAGTGGCGCGACAGTCGGGATCAGTGGTGGCGAAGCCACGGCAACGAGCATTGGGAGTTCGACGAGTACGGCCTGATGCGACGACGCGACGCGAGCATCAACGACTACAAGATCCACGCAAACGAGCGCCGCATCCACGTCGAGCGCTAAGCGTCCTATGCCGTTTCACGTCGTACATCCCGGCGCCTTTCCGTGGATCACGCTGGACGATGGACAAGGGCAGCCGAGCCGCGAGATTGCCGAGCTCAGCGACCTCGCTCACTTCGCCCGTTCCCGCGCAAACGTTTGCCCGCGACGCACCTGGTGCGAAGGCACACCGCCACCGACACCCCGTTCCCAGGAGGAGAGATTCGTCGTCCTTTCCTGGAGCGCTCACGATGTACCTCGGCGAGCCTCCCAGCGGCACGAGATACACCGGGCGGGCTCGTCGATGTCGAACCCCGGACGCCGCATCAGATGATGAATCACGGTGCGGGGGATCTCACCGTGTACGCGTACGGCACCCCGCCGGAGAGGGACCATCGACGCTTCGTCCAGGAGATCGAGACGCTGACCAAGCTCGGTGACTTTCCCGAATCCTGCCTCTGATCGATTCGCATCTGCCCGAGCTGACGAGCAAAGACGATCCGGCCTGGCTGGCGATGCCGCGGGCCAACCTCATCACAGGCGCGCTCGAGGGGCAGCCGCTGGAGACGGTAATCGCGGCTGTCAGGAAGATAGCCCACGCGCTTGCCCGCCTCGTGCGGGAGCATGGCGTCGGGCACCGCGAATCAAGCCGCAGAACCTCTACCACCGCAACGGGGCCTGGCTGATCGGCGACTTCAGGCTAGTCGCAGCGCCCGACCTCGACGCGTAGCGACCGCCTCACCGCCCGACACTCGCCGACGTACCGCCGCTGGGAGAAGCCGCATCGGCGCTCGCGGGCGCGCACCCCACCGACTTGTTTCTGCCGCTGACGCCCGCTTACGACCTGTGCCGACGAGGAGCGCTAGACGCCTGCCGTCGGGTCACTCAGCCCGCACTGAGAGCGGACTGAGCCGGCGGATCTACAAAGGCTCAACAAGTAGTTGATGCGCGGCGCGACGCCGTGCCTCCCGACCGAAAGGAACAGAGATGCCACGTTTGACCCCCCTCGACCCGACGACTGCGACCGGCCAGGCGAAAGAGCTGCTGGACGGCGTCCAGGCCGCGCTCGGGATGACCCCGAACATGTTCCGAACAATGGCGAGGAACCCAGCGGTGCTCAAAGGTTACATCGAGCTCAACGGGACCCTTGGCAACACGCTCACGCGCCAGCTGAATGAGCAGATCGCGATCGCGGTCGCCGAGGAGAACGGCTGCGGCTATTGCCTCTCGGCCCACACTGCGCTCGGCGGGCTCGTCGGCGTCGACGAGCACGAACTCGCGGGCAGCCGCGCGGGCGAGTCGCCCGACACCAAGGTCGCCGCGGCGCTGAAGTTCGCGCAGACCGTGAACGCGAAGCGCGGCGATGTCAGCGACGACGACCTCGCCCGGGTCCGCGCCGCCGGCTACGACGACAGCGACATCGCCGCGCTCGTCGGTCATGTCGCTCTCAACGTGCTCACGAACTACTTCAACCTCGTCGCGCGGACGGTCATCGACTTCCCCGAAGTCACGCCCGGCCTGGCGAAGGCCGCCTGAAGGCACGAGCGACGATGCAAGTGCGCGAACTCTGGCGCTATCCCATCAAGTCGTTGAAGGGAGAGCGGCTGAGCGAGGTGGAGGTCACCGAGGAAGGCCTCCTCGGTGATCGCCTGGTGCACGTGCGAAACCGCAGCGGCCGTGTGATCACCTCGCGGACGAAGCCGCGCCTGCTCGCTCTCCAGGGGACCCTCGGCCCCGACGGACAGGCGTTGATTGACGGTCGTCCATGGCAGGCGGAGGAGTCGCGCGCAGCGGTCCGCGCAGCTGCCGGGCACGACGCCGAGCTCGTCGCCTACGACGGGCTCGATCGCTTCGACGTGCTGCCGCTGTCGGTCGCCACCGACGGCGCGATAGCCGCAGTCGGCGTCGATCGGCGGCGCTTTCGTCCCAACGTCCTCATCGGCGGCGTGGAGGCGCTCGCCGAGCGCAGCTGGCCTGGTTTCCAGCTGCGAATCGGCGAGGCGCTTGTCGCCGTCGCGCGGCTGAGGCCACGCTGCGTGATGACCACCTACGACCCCGACACCCAGGAGCAGGATCACTCAGTCCTGCGCCGGATCGTCAGCGACTTCGGCGGGGCGCTTGCCCTCGACTGCGCAGTCGTCGAGCCCGGGCGCATCAGCGTCGGGGATCGGGTCGAGCTCGTGCGCTCAGCTGCCGCTTAAGCCCTTCCCTGCCGACCGACAATGAGACGAAAAGGAACCGTGATCATGAGCAAGACACTGAACGGATCGACATTCCTCGGCTCTCTGGGATTGCCAGACGGCGCCCGGTCGTTGGTGCGTCAGATGGGCGAAACACGTTGACCTCTCCACTGCAGGATGCGGTAACGCGTCCTGGTCGTCGCGCACGCTCATCGGCCATCGTGGGGGGCACGAGCTCGCGATCGGCTCGTGGCGCCGGCGTTGAGTTTCCGCGCACCGGCGATGCGCTCGAGGCACATGAAGGAGTCACAGCCACCGGACTGCTCTTGGAGCGGCGCGACGAGCTGGCGCGGATCGAATCGGGGCTGGCTGAGGCGCGCATGGGGCGCGGCTCTTTCGTGGTGATCGAAGGGCCGGCCGGGATTGGCAAGACGGCGCTGCTTGCTGCGGCGCGGACTGCCGCGGCGGAGGGCGGAATGCGTGTGCTTCGGGCACGGGCGACGGAGATGGAGAGCAATTTCGCCTTCGGAGTGGTGCGTCAGCTGTTCGAGCCGCCGCTGGTCGAGGCATCGGATCTCGAGCGCGCCGATCTGCTGCAAGCCGCTGCCGGCGTGGCGGCCGGCCTGCTCGGGCTTCCGGGCGCACCCCCTGCGGACGGTCCGCCCGCTTCGGGCGTCGATCCCTCGTTCGCGATCCTGCACGGCCTCTACTGGTTGTGCGCGAATCTGGCAGCCGTCGGTCCGCTCTGTCTGGTCGTCGACGACGCGCACTGGGCAGACGCCGCATCCCTTCGTTACCTGGCCTTCCTGCTGACGCGGCTCGAAGAGCTGGACGCCGCTCTGGTCGTGGCGACTCGCCCGAGAGAGGTAGATACCGATGCTGAGCTGCTTGTGACGGTGGCGACGGATCCCTCCGCCGATGTGATCCGTCTTCCTCCTCTGACGAGAGCGGCCGTTGCCGAGCTCCTGGCGGCAGGCCTAGGTAGGACTCCGGATCCGGTCATCGTCGATGCCTGCCTGCGCGTAACGCGAGGGACGCCGTTCCTCGTGCGCGAGCTCGTGGAAGCGCTGAGCGAGGGAGGCATCGCAATGGCTACACAAACGGTTGGTCGCTCGATTCGTCTCCGGCTCCGTCGGCTGCCGGAGCATGCCGGGCGGCTCGCGCGAGCGCTGGCGGTCCTCGAGCAGAGCGACCTTCGGCATGCGGCGCGACTCGCGGGCCTCGAAGAGCTCGAGGCAGCCGAGGCGGCCGACCTACTGGCGGCCGCGGGGATCCTCGAGCGTGGCCGTCCCCTGACGTTCGTGCATCCGATCGTCCGCAGCGGGATCTATTCGGAGCTCTCCAGCGCAGAGCGCGCGCGAGGCCACCGCCGTGCGGCAGGACTGCTCGCCGAGCAACCGGGCAGGTTCGCGTGCGTCGCCCAGCACGTGCTGGCGAGCGAGCCCGCCGCCGATGGCTGGGTCGTCGAGCGGCTGGTCGAGGCCGCCTGCGTGGCAGGGAAGCAGGGCGCTCCCGAGTCGAGGGCCGTCTTCCTGCGCCGAGCGCTCGTTGAACCGCCAGCGCCGGACGACCGCTCGGCATTGCTGCTCGACCTCGGAATGGCCGAGGCGAGCGCCGGGCTCGCCGACTGGCCCGAGCACTTGCAACAGGCCGTCGACACCGCCCCGAACGACGCGGCCGCCGCCGAGGCAGCAATGGTCCTGGGGCTCGCGCTCAGCCGCGCGCAGCGCTTCGCGGAAGCGGTCGAGGTCCTCGATCGCGCAGCGTCGTCGCTCGAT
>WNFV01006705.1_pt1 | contig 15418 bp, 10 predicted proteins | sample 5400101 | NCBI WGS metagenome assembly WNFV01 (sample SAMN13153361, study PRJNA577476) | soil metagenome | isolation source: 115 cm soil or saprolite under grassland replicate 1 | place: USA:California | collected 2016-06-15 | reverse complement strand
TCCCGGTCTCGTCTTCGAGAGTCAGGAAAACGAACCCCTTCGCCGTGCCCGGGCGCTGCCGCACGATGACGGCTCCCGCGGTCGTGACGCGATCTCCGTCGGCGCGGCGCGCGAGCTCCGCCGCCGAGAGGATTCCCTGAGCGGTCAACTTCCCGCGCCAGTGTTCCATCAGGTGCGGTCCCGTCGTCATCTGCGTCGCGCTGTAGTCGGCCGCGGTCTCTTCCTCGGGACTCATCTCCGGAAGCGGCGAGGGATCGTCGGCCGGCAAGGCATCCAGGAGCGGGCCCGCGGGGCGCGCCACCTTCGCCACCTGCCAGAGGGCCTCGCGCCGCGTCTTGCCGAAGGAGGCGAGCGCTCCGGCGGAGGCTAAGAGCGTCATCTCCGCGGGCCTGAGCCTGACCCGGCGAGCCAGGTCTCCCGCGTCGGCGAAGGGCGCCCGCGCCTGTTCCTCCTCGACCTTCTTGCCCGTCGTCTCGCGCAGTCCCTGCACAAAGCGGAGCCCCAAACGCACGCCTCCGTTCTCCCAGCGGCATTTCCATCCCGAATGCGCCACGTCGATCGGGAACACGTCCGTCCCGTGGCGTTGCGCGTCTTTGACCAGCGTGGCCGGGTGATAGAAACCCATCGGCCAGGCGTTGAACAACGAAACGTAGAACGCCGCCGGGTGATGCGCCTTCAGATACGCGCTCGCGTACGCGATCAGCGCGAAGCTCGCCGCATGGGATTCGGGAAATCCGTAGAGCGCGAAGGACGTGATGGACTTGACGATCTGCTCCTGAGCCTGCGCTCCGATGCCGCGCTCCGTCATCCCCGCGCACAGCCTCGCCTCGATCGCCTCCATTCTCTCGACCGAGCGCTTGAAGCCCATCGCGCGCCGCAGCTCTTCGGCTTCTCCTCCCGTGAAGCCCGCCGCGACCATCGCAATGCGCAGGAGCTGCTCCTGGAAGAGCGGCACGCCGAGCGTGCGCTTCAGGATCGGCTCCAGGCACGGGTGGGGATATTCGACGGGGGCCCTGCCCTGCCTCCGGTCGAAGAAGGGACGCACCATCCCTCCCACGATCGGCCCCGGCCGGATGATCGCCACCTGCACGACGATGTCGTAAAACTTCTTCGGCGCGTTGCGCGGCAGCGAGGCCATCTGCGCGCGGCTCTCGACCTGGAAGAGTCCGACCGTGTCCGCCTCGTTCAACATCCTGTAGATCTTCGGGTCGTCCTGAGGCAGATGCGCGAGGTCGAGCTCGACGTTTTCCTTCGTGCGGATCATCGGGATCGCCTCCTCGATCGCCGCGAGCATGCCCAGGCCCAGCAGGTCCACCTTGACGATCCCCAGGTCCGCGCAGTCGTCCTTGTCCCACTGCACGACGACGCGCCCCGGCATCGAAGCCGGCTCGAGCGGCACGACTTCGTCGAGTCTTCCCGCCGCGACCACCATCCCTCCCGAGTGCTGGCCGAGGTGCCGCGGCAGGTTCTGGATCTGCAGGAAGAGCCGCAGGAAATGTTTCGAGCGTCCGTCGTCCGGATCGAGCCCCGCCGCTCGGATCTCGCTGGAGAGTTGACCGATCGGCTCGCGGATTTCTCCGAAGCTCCAGCCCGAGAGCTGCTTGGAGAGGTTGCCCAGCTGCTCGAGCGAATAGCCCAGGGCCTTGCCGACCTCGCGCGCGGCCGAGCGGTCGCGGTAGGTGATGACGTTGGCCGTCATGCCGGCGCCGCGCGGGCCGTACTTCTCATAGACATGCTGGATGACCTTCTCGCGCTGGTCACCGGAGGGCAGATCCAGATCGATGTCCGGCCACTCGCCCCGCTCTTCCGAGAGGAAACGCTCGAAGAGCAACTCCATCTTCACCGGGTCGACCGCAGTGATGGACAACGAACAGACGGCGCTGTTGGCAGCCGAGCCGCGCCCCTGCACGAGGATCTTCTCGCGCTGGCAGAACTGCACGATGTCCCAGACGATCAGGAAGTAGCCGGCGAGAGAGAGCTTCTCGATCATCGCCAGCTCCTTGCCGATTTGCGCCTGCGCCCGCGCGGTCAGCGGCTTGAAGCGTGTCCGCGCGCCGTTCCAGGTCACTCGGCGCAGGTAGGAATCGGGAGTCTCGCCGGGCAGGAGCGGGTAGTCGGGGAAGCGATAACCCAGGTCCGCGAGGGTGAAATCGAGCTGCTGCGAAAGCTCCCACGCGGCGTCCAGGGCCTCCGGCAGATCGGCGAAGAGCTCCGACATGGCCGCGGCGTCCTTCAAATGCCGCTCGCGCTCTCCGGCGAGCAGGTTCCCGGCCGCATCGAGCGTCGTGTGGTGGCGGATCGAGGTCAGAACGTCGTGCAGTTCCTTGTCTTTCGCGCGGGCGTAGCGCGCGCCGTTGGTCGCGATGAGCGGCAGGCGCATCCGCCGCGCGAGATCCGCCAGTGCCTGGTTGCGGTGCTCCTCCTCGCGCAGCCGGTGCCGCCCGATCTCGACGTGGAGCCGCCCGGGAAAGATTCCCGCGAGCCGGCCGAGCGTCTCTCTCCCCGCCTCGAGCCCTCCCCGCTCCAGAGCGTGCGCCAGCAACCCCTCCTCGCCGCCCGTCAGACAGTGAAGTCCCTCCGCGTGCGCCGCGACCTGATCGGGCGTGACACTCGTCTCCCCCTTGGGCTTGCCGGCCGCCCCCTCCGTGATGAGCCGGCAGAGGTTCTTGTAACCGACTCTGTCCTGGACGAGGAGAGTGATCCGATTTTGGATTTTGGATTTTGGATTTTGGATTGAAGATGCTGTTCGAGGCCTAGAATCTGAAATCGAAAATCCAAAATCTAAAATGACTTCGGCTCCGACGAGGGCCTTGATTCCCGCGGCGTTGGCTGCTTTGTGGAAGCGCGGCGCGCCGTAGACGCCGTTGCGGTCCACGAGCGCCACGGCCGGGAGACCCAGTCTCGCCGCCTGCTCGACTAAATCCTCGGGAAGCGAAGAGCCGTCCAAAAAAGAAAAGGCGGAGGCGACGCGCAGCTCCGCGTAAGGCCGATGACTCTTGTGGAGGTTCCGGACGTTCCAAGCGCGCTGCCGCAGCCTTTCCTTGCGTGTCCCCGTCGAGACGATGAGCGACGCATCGGAAGGCCCGACGTTACGTGAAGGGACGCACAGGTTTCGGGAAGGAGGACTGTCAGCCGGACCGTCAGAAGGTCGGAGTCGCTTCTCGCTCACCCTCCGATCTTATGGCGTAATAAAGGCGTAAATCAATCCGGAGGAAAGGCGCACTTTAAAGGCAATAAGTCATTTGCCTTAAATAGATACGTATGACTCTCTGTCATCCTGAGCGAAGCGAAGGATCTGCTCTCGTTCTCTTCTCCGATGAGCCTGGGGCAGATCCTTCGTCGCTTCGCTCCTCAGGATGACAAAAGGGCTTCTTGCCCTTCCGGAACTCCCGAATCGGGCCGATCGTCTTGCGAAAGATGTGTTCCGAATGCCCCCTCACGATGTAGTCATTCAGTTCTCCCACCGCCTCGTAGCCGAGTCTCTCGTACAATGCCTTCGCCCGCGGGTTGAAGGACGAGACGCAGAGGAAGACGTTCGGCGACTCGCGGAAGATCCGCTCCTCGGCGAACCGCATCAGGCGGGTTCCGATCCCCCGGCTCCTGTCCTCCTCGCCGACGCAAATCGTCTGGATGTAACCGACGAACGCCCCCGACATGTTCAGGATCACGAAACCGAGCACGCGGCCCTGGTCGAACGCCCCGTACACCTCGCGCGTCGCGTCTTGCAACAGGGCGAGCGACTCCTCGTATCCACGTTCGAGCGTGACCCACGGTTCGGAGACGGCCATCATCCGCGCGCACTCGCTCGCCTCCTCAGGCGACGCGAGCGGACGGATGTCGAGTGAGGACAACGCCGTCTATTCGACGACCGAGAAGATCTCCCGGTGCCCGCCCTCACAGAGGGGAGTCATGCGCGCGTACCAGGCGCGCCATTCCTCGTCACCCATGACCTTCTCGCCCGAGCGCTCGTAGTCCGTCAGCGACTCGAAGGTGTTCTCGAGGACGAGCGTGTAGAAGGGACCGACGACGTCGGTCAAGATCCTGGACTTCTCCATCGGCATCCCGAGCCGCTGAAAAAGCGCGCGTCCATCCTTCCAGACCGCGAGCGCCTCACGCGCTTTCCCGAACTTCAGCTGAAAGACGTTCCGAACCACGATCATGAGAGCCTCCTTCTCTTGCCGGATTTCTTCACTCTGCGCACGGCACTGCGTTGCACGCCGCGTGCCCGTCCGATCGGCTCCCGTGCCCAGAAGACAAAGTCCGTCGCGGGAGGCTCGACCCCTGCGGATCGCAGCAGCATCGCGATCTGACCGCGGTGGTAGAGGGAATGTCCGTGGAGCTGAGTCAGGATGTCCTCCACGGTGTTGCGATAGCGGATTTCCTCGGTGCTGCGGTACGCGAAAGAGCTCGCGATCTTCTTCTCGCCGATCCCGGCGAGATAGTCAGACCAGGCCGCGTGCATCTTTTCCATACGCCGCGAGAGCTCGGCGAGAGTCAACCTGCGCGGAAAGAAGTCCGTCGGCGCTTCCTTGGCCGCTCCGAGCCGGAAGAGCCAGAGCAGCCGCGCGGCGGCGATGTGCCCCGCCAGCTCCACGGCCTTTCGGAACGCTTTCATCTTGCGCGCGCTCGCGCCCGCCGCGCTGAGCGCCGCCAGCACCTTCGCATCGCTGTCCTTCTCATATTCGAACCAGCGCCGATACCTCTCCGCCATGTACCCGGCCATGGATCAGGCCCTCGTCCAGATTCCGAGGAGGCGCCGGAGCACCACGAGCTGTCCGAGCGTGTAGGCGTTGTGATCGGCCAGAAGCACGATCTCGCGGAGGTACGTCTGCCCGGAGCCGCGCGGGACCGCGGCGAAGAGGTCCAGGTCCCGAGCGATTCGTTTCATAGCTGCGAGGTCATTACGAAACGCGGCGACGCTCTCGTCCCAGGCCTCAGGCGTCGGCGGCGCCGCGGAGGCCGGCCAGTACTCGGCCATGGACTTCGGATCCACGTAGTCCGGCTTGCGACAGAAATCGAGGATGTCGCGCTGGCACAGGCGCAGGTGCTCCAGAAGCTGCCACGCCGAGTACGGCAGGCCGTCCGGCTGCGCTCCCCTTAGCTCCGGCGGGATCCCGTCGATCACGGCTTCGAAACCGACATGCGCGTCTTCCCAGTCGAGCAGCCGTGCGAGCAGACTGCGGAGATCCTCGATCTTCTCCATTCCTACCTCCCGCTTTCCTCAGCTTGCCAGAACCCGGGATACAGCGTCACGAGGCCGGCCACGTTGACCTCGAGCTCAGCGACGAACCGGCCGCCGGCGCTCTGATAGCGGTACCGGGATGGCCCCAGACGCTGATAGGACTGGTCGAGAGGTTCGAGCGCGAAGCTCGGGAAACGAAGCCAGGCCGCGCGGACCCTTGCCTCGTCTCCGACTGCGAGACCGAGCCGCCGGATCGGAAGGAGGTTGGTCGAAGGGCTGAAGTTCAAATCGAGATCCAGCGAACCTTCGACCTCGGGGCGCTCGACTCCGTTCATACGCCAACGGCCCGAAGAGACTGCAATTTCGATCCGAACGGCTTCGCGCCCGACCCAGCCCTCCACAGCAGCCTCCGACGTTCGCCAGTCCGAATCGCAGAGGATCGAGTAGTCGATCCGGCACGGCTCTCCTTCGTGCGCGAAGACCGCCGTGCCGGCGAGTTTCCAGTCTTCGCTCTCGCGGGAAAGCCGGGCGGCCTCGTGGCCCGGGCGGTCGAGCCTTCGCCAGAGGATCGTCTCCTCAATGGCCATCCTGCGGTTCACCTCCTCCCGCGATTCTCCTACGAGATCGCGGGAGGAGAAACGCCAGAGGGGCGCCCAAAGGCTCTAGGGCGAATGGCCGTCCGACAGAGTCTTCAGGAACGCCACGATGGCGGCTTCCTGATCCGGAGTCAGATGAAGGTTGCCAAGCTCAACATGGTTGACATTCTCGGATACCTCTGGTGGCGGCCAGCAGTTGGCTGCCAGGGCCTGGGCTTCAGTGTACGGGCCGGGGCAGACTGGCTTCACATCGCGGGTATTGTAGAAATGAACGATCCCTTCCAGGGTCTTGAAATATCCGTTGTGCGTGTAGGCCTTCACGAACCCGGGGTCGGGGCGCTTGTCCACGTTGCGAAGTGTTGGAACCTTCTGCTTTCCGAGATTCTCCTCCGCGAACATCTGGTAATCCGCTCGGGTGTTGAGGAAGCCTCCCAGCCCCTGGTCTACGAAGGAGGGATTGGAAACATAGAACGGATTCTCAGGGTTCTTCGGTACACCGAGGTTGTCATAGGTGAAGTCTGTCAGCAAAGAAGACTCGGCCTTGGCACCTTTGCCAATCGTGTGGCAGTTCGTGCACTTCGCCTTCCCGCTGAAGATGGCTAATCCCTTCCTTTCCTCCTGTGTCAGGTCAGCCATACCCTTCCGGTAATAATCGAACTTGGACGTGAACTGATTGACCGCCGGCGACGCCTCGTAGGCGGCGACCGACAGGCCGATGGCGCCGTACGCCGCGTTCACTTTCGTCCGGTCCTCTGCCGACAGGCTGACAACCCCACCCTCCGTCGCGCACGTCGTGCTTATATTGGCAGGCCAGGTGATCTGGCAGGTCCCGGCGCCCCATACGTTTTCAAAAGCGACGGGGTAAGTTGCTGTGCAGACTCGATAGACGACGCAGGCATGGTCAGGCAGAGCCTGCTCCAGGGGATTCAGAAAAGGCCCGAGGGCCTGGTCGGCGGCGGGATTGCCCAGGGTCTCACCCGTGGCCCGCCCGTCCCAGAAATTCCCGCCGCTGAACAACGCTTCGCGGTGATCCATAACGTAGTTCAGAATCGGGCTCGGCGTCGCGTAGGCTGCGCTAGGCGGCTTACGATTCCCGAAGCGTCCGGCAATGGAGCCCTCATAGACCGCCCCGTGGGCATTCGTAGTCGACTGGGGTCCGGTAAAGCCGGTCTCGTGGGAGTGGCACGCCGCGCACGCCTGGTTGAAATTAATGGAGAGATTCGTGTCGAAAAAAATCGAACTTCCGAGTTGTTCCTTAGCGGTCAAACTCTGGCCCCAGGCAGCTCCGGCCAAGAACATCAGCATGCCGGCCAGACTGATTACTTTCGGGAACGAAGCCCTTTGTTTCTCCATGCTCCACCTCCTTGTGTTGCGAAGCACTATGCAGGGCCCTTGTGGACCTCCAATTTAGTAGTCGATTCCTTTCTTCAGAGGCCTTACTGCCGGGGGCGGCGCGGCGGGATTCAGTTGAACGATGTCGGGCCGCATCATCTCGTTGTCTTCGTGGTCGATGATGTGGCAGTGCCATACGTAGCCATGCTGGAATCCGCCGCTGGGATCGAACGGATAGTAGGCGTCCGCGGCGGGAGTGCTCACCGGCAGATAGATCGGAGCCCACCGGACGGCTATGCGCGTCACCTGGCCGGGAAGCATCACCACCGTGTCCTTCCACCCGGCCTCGTTCGCCTCCGGGGGCCTCGCGGGACCCTTGAGGAAGGGACCCACTGCGGGATTGCCGCCCACCGCGCCGTCGGCGTTGGGAACGTTGTAGTCGTTGGGCGGGCCGAAGCCGTCCACGATCGTACCGCCGTAGGCCTGAGCATAGGCCGCCATGTACTTTCGAGAGTCAAAGCTCTGGCGGTTGATGATCTGGACCTGGGCGAGGTGCAGGTGGATCGGATGGGCGTCGGCAGTTGTGTTGATGATTTCCCAGACCTCGGTTTCCCCTTCCTTCGGAAGCTCCGAGTAGCCGGTGGTGATGCCGCCGACGGTGATGGGCGTGAAGTCGGGTCGGACATTGCCGTTCGCGTCTTTGCCCGACCAGAGAGTGTTGTTGACCAGCACCTCCTCCGGACCGCCCTCATAGTCGATTCCGTCCACCGTGGTGGGCGGCTCTTCCACCTCGTTGAGGGTCATCTGGCGCGTCTTCTGGGCCACCACGCCGGGGGCCAGAGTGCCCGCCACCGGGTCGGCCAGCCGGACCATGGGAGAGCGCAGAGCGCCGCCCCCCACCGGGTCGTAGCTGGTATCAACTCCGCCGCCGGCAATCACCCGGAACTGCATGATCCGGCCGAGAGTCCTCCCGTTGACGGTGTCGCCGGCCGGATAGGGTGTCTTGGCCACGTTGCGCATGATCAGGCGGGTCCCCGGCGCCAGACCGGCGAAATCGATGATCACGTCGGCCCGCTCGCCAGGCATGATCAAGAGCTTCTGCAACTTGACCGGGAAGTCGAGGTAGCCCCCGTCGGTTCCAATCTGCCAGAGGACCGGCCCGTCGGCCTTGGTGGCCTGGTCGGTCAGGAAGATCTCGTAGGTCCGCGCATTGGAGCCGTTCACGAACAGGAACCGGTACCGCTTCGCCTCGACGTTGAGATAGGGCCACACGTGGCCATTCACCGCGACGGTGTCCCCCGTGAACTCGGGGATCCAGTAGGGATGGTCGGGGTTGGGGATGAAAGGCGTCCCCGCGGGGAAATAGAGCTGCCCCTCCTCGTCGAACATCCTGTCCTGGATGATGAGGGGAATGGGTCCGGGCAGGTTCGAGGGAATGGAAGTGTCGAGCGGATCGGTGATCAGGTAAGCCCCGGCAAGTCCCGCGTACACGCCCAGCCGGGTCGCCCCCAGCGTGTGGTCGTGGAACCAGATCGGCGCCGGTTCTTGCTCGTTCGGGTAGCGGTAGACCGCCATGTTGGTGCCGGGGCCGCCAGTTCCGGGGAAGCTGTAGTAACCGTGTCCCTGGTGTAGTCCGTCGCTGGTGAACCAGGCGTCGGGGCCGCCGTCGATCTCGGGCGGCACGTCACCGCCATGCAGGTGGACCACCGCCGGGATCGGGCCATTGTAGTGCTCGGCGCACTCCCCTACGGGCGGCACCCCCTCGTTCATCATCGCCTCTTCCGAGCAGGCGTTCTGCTCATTGTTCAGCGGGTCGGCCCAGTGGAGCGTCTGATCGGTGGAGTTCTTGTAGGCCAGGAGATGCGAGGTGGAAACGTATCCGAGATTGTTGATGAACGTCGCCTGGGTCGGAACGTCACGCTGAACGACGATCACCGGCCCGAGGTATGTGTTCCGGGTCGTGGTCGGGCACTGAGTCCCCACGATGTATCCCCACACCCACGTCTCCGGTGCGACTCCCTGTGTGAACGTCCCGGTCGGCAGCACGTTCGCCTTGAACTCACACATCGTCAGGGTGACGGGCTGGGTGCCGTCAGCGATCGCCAGGCTGGGCAGCGGGTCGACGAACTGTGGGATGGCGCTGCCGGATAGCGGCACCTGATCCTGAGCGAGCAGAACCGGGGCGGGCAAAGCCGCAGCGGCGAGTCCCGCGATCGCCGCAATACAGTGGATCAATCTCATGATTCTCACTCCTTCCTTCCGTTGGTGCTTTCATAGGGTCGCTCTCTTGTGGCGCTGGTACGCCCTGTTGATCGAGAGGAACGTACCAACAGGCTCACTTCGGCACATGATCCAGACGCATTACTAGGGCTCGATCTGCGAAGGCAAACCGCCGGCACGGCGGTCACACTTGTCCGGTTTGTTCCCTTGTCTTTGCGGCATGAGCCGGATTACCGGCCCGCAGACGAGGGATGGGGTGAGAGCCGTTAGCTAGGAGCGTGCCCGAGCAGACGTCTTTCCGGTCCCGGTCGCGAGCGCGCAGCGCGGGGATCAGGCAAGCGATCGAGGCCGCATCCGGCCGAGTCGCTCGCCGGTGCGCCGCCAGGCGCAGATCCCGCGCAAGCGCGAGCGACGTGCTAGGCGACCAGGACCTGCTTGCGTGTCGTGGGAGCGACTCGCTCGTCCGGTGTGAGGATTCCCCGGAAGTTCAAGGGGTCGGCAGCAGAGACGGTCAATGGAGCGGGAGTCTCGCCGCGGCGGCGCACGGCGCGCAAGAGCGTCACCGCCTCCGGCAGGGCGTACTGCTCCCCGTCGAAACCGGCCACAAAGCGCCCGCCGCGGATCTCACCTCGAGCCTCCAGCGACCGGCATACGCGCGCGATATCCCGCCAGGGCGCGGGCAGTTTCTCGCGCGCGACCGTCTTACGGAAGACGACTCCGGTGCGGGCGAGGAGGCGGCGAGCGACGAACTCGGGTGAGACGGCGGCTCTGGCTTCGCGCGTGAGCGCGCTCCAGCGCCCCGTCGCGGTGCCTCCCCTTTTTCGCCTCCACGCCGGCACAATCAACCATCGCAGTCCGGCAAAGGAGTCGCACGTCACGCGGCCCAGGCCGATGAGCTCCGTCAACCCGGCCTCGACAAATGCGGGGGGGAGCTTTACCGCGCGGGCCAATTCCTGAAAGAACATGGCCCCCCGCGCCAGCAGCACCTCGTAGACCTCGAGTGCCGTTCCGGAGGGCTCCCGGGCGAGTTCCTGCGCCGAGAGCGAGGTCCAGTCGTCCAAGTCTTCGCGTTGGACCAGACAGATCGGGGCGCGACGGACCGCGCTCGAGCCGGAGCCCCAGAGCCGTCCCCACGTCACCTCGCCGGAAAGGGTCAACTGGTCCAGCCACTCCCGCTTGTAGCCGCGCACGCGCGCCGGCAGCACACTGCCCTCCCAGGCCGCTGCGGGGACTTCGAAGCCGGCCAGCTGCGCGACGACCTGTGCCACGCCACGGGGACCTTCGAGCCGGTGCTCGTTGTCCACATGCTGCCAGCAGGCCAGGAAGCGCAGGAACTGCGCGGCGGTGACGGGCTCGATCTCCTTGCGCAGGCGATCGAGCGTGTAGCGGTGGATGCGCGCTAACAGACGACGGTCGCACCAGGCCTCTTGTCCGGCGATCCGCGTGCGCAGGACGACGCCTTCGGACTCCAGCTCCAGAAGGAGCGGCTCGTCGCCGGCGTTACTCGAAACGGGACCGAGCGCCTCCATCCTCCCTCGCAGGACCGCCTTGGGATCGCGCGTCGCCTCCGCCGCGAACCAGCGGTCTCCTTCCAGCGAGACGCGCCCGCCGGAGCCGAGCATGTCGAGCCACGACTGCCAGGGCCGTCCCTCCTCAAGGGTGACGTATCCCATCCAGAGCAGCGCCTCGTGGACCTCCTCGGCATCGGCGGGCTGCGGCCACGCTTCCTCGCGCACCCGCGCGATCGCGTCGGGATCGAGATTGCCGATCTCGTCGGCGCTCTTGTGATCCAGGACACGGCGGGAGAGGACCGCCTGAGTGCGCCGCTCTTCGAGCGGAGCGTCGTCCAGGAAGCTGTAAGGCTGCGACGAGAGGATGCCTCGCGCGAAAGACGACGGCTCGACCGTGTCCACCGCCATGCGCTCGATCGAGCCGTCTTCCAAACCGCGCAGGACTCCGAGGAAACCCTCCACGTCCATGGCTTCCGTCAGGCAGTCCTCGATCGTCTGCCGGACGATGGGATGCTCCATGGGCACGGCGATCGGGCCGCCGGGCAGAGTCTCCGGACAGGCGAGAACCTGCGGAAACGCCGCCGCCAGCAGGTCGTTGGCCCGCATTCGAAGCAGATTTGCGGGGACCTTCTTGCCGCCCCTGGCGCGCTCGAGCAGGAGAGAGCGCTGCGCATTCCAGCGCCAGCGCGTCTCGAACAACGGCGACGCGAGGACGGCCTGCGTGAGGACCTCGCGCGCGCTGTTGGGGTGAAGGTAATCGAAAACATCCTCCAGCGGGAAACTGTGCTGCGGCGAAAGCGAAAGGACGATCGCCTCCTCGTTGGCGGCCGCCTGAAGCTCGAAGCCGAAGCCCACGCAGAACTTCTTGCGCAGGGCCAGACCCCAGGCGCGGTTGATCTTCGAACCGAAGGGAGCGTGCAAGATGAGCTGCATGCCGCCGCTCTCATCGAAGAACCGCTCGGCGATCACACGTTCTTGCGTTGGGACGGCACCCAGAGCGCGGCGCCCCGCGGCAACGTAGTCCGCGATCTGGACTGCGGCGCCTTCCGGCAAGGCCTCTCCGCACCACCGGCGCAGCGCCGCTGCCGCCTCCCCCTCCTCAGGAACCGCCCCGCACTCTTCGCGCAGGGTCCCGATCTCGGCGGCGAGCAACCGGGTCCGGCCGGGCGCCTCTCCGAGCCAGAAGGGGAGGCTCGGCGGCTGTCCCTTCGCGTCCGCGACGCGGACGGTCCCGGGCTCGATGCGGATCACGCGCCACGAGGCGTTGCCCAACTGAAAGATGTCGCCGCTGTTGGATTCCACGGCCCAGTCCTCGTTGACCGTTCCGACGAGCGTGCCCTCCGGCTCCAGTCTCACCTGGTAGTCCGCCGTGTCAGGAATGGCGCCGCCCGACATCAACGCGGCCAGGCGCGCCCGGCGCGTGGCCAGCAGTCGCCCGTTGACGCCGTCGCGATGGAGCAACGCCCGGCGCCCGTCCGTGTGGATCGCAACCGCCTGATCGAATTCCTCCCGCGCCAGGTCGCGATAGGGCCAGGCGCGGCGGAAGGAATCGAAGAGCGCCCGCTCGTCCCAGGGCTCCGCCACGCAGGCGGCCACGATCTGCTGGGCCAGGATGTCCAGAGGGCGGGAAGGCTCGGGAGTGCGGTCCAGGATCGCGCCGCGGATGCACCGGAGAAGAGCCGCGCCCTCCACCAGCTCGTCCAGCGTCAATGGAAAGAGTCGCCCCTTCGGGATCTTCTTGAGAACATGGCCCGAGCGGCCCACGCGCTGGAGGAAGGTGGCGATCGAGCGTGTGGCGCCGACCTGGATGACGAGATCCACGTCTCCGATATCGATGCCCAGCTCCAGAGAAGCGGTCGCCACAAGCGCGCGCAGCTTCCCGGCCTTCAACCTCCCTTCGGCGTCCAGGCGCCGCTCCTTCGAGAGGCTGCCGTGGTGGCTGGTGACGGCCTCCTCGCCCAGGAGGCGCGTCAACTGCCCGGCGATCCGCTCCGCCATCTTTCGCGTATTCACGAAAACGAGTGTCGTTCGGTGCTCGCGCACGAGATCCGCCATCCGCTCGTAGATCTCCTGCCACTGCTCGTGCGAGCAGACCGTCGAGAGCGGCGAGGGAGGGATCTCGACGGCCAGATCGAGCTCGCGAAACGTCCCTGCGTCCACGAGCCGGCATTCGCGGCCGGCGCCCACGAGGAAGCGCCCGACGTTTTCCAGGGGCTTCTGCGTGGCCGAGAGGCCGACCCGCTGGATCGGCCGCTTCGCCAGCGACTCCAGGCGCTCGAGCGACAGCGCGAGGTGACTTCCCCGCTTGTCACGCACGAGGGCGTGGATCTCATCCACGATGACCGTCGTCACCGTGCGAAGCATCCCGCGGCCGCTCTCGCTCGTGAGCAAGAGATAGAGCGACTCGGGTGTCGTCACGAGGATGTGCGGGGGCCGGCGCGCCATCGCCGTGCGCTCGCCCGCGGGCGTGTCGCCCGTGCGCACGAGCACGCGCACTTCGGGAACAGACGGGTCCGCGGCGCGGATCTCGGCCAGCGGGCCCTGGAGGTTCTTCTGAACGTCGTTGGAGAGCGCGCGCAGGGGAGAGACGTAGAGGACCTGCGTCTCGTCCGAGAGAGCCGGCCCCTGGCGGATCAGGGAATCGATGGCGGAGAGGAAGGCCGCGAGCGTCTTGCCCGAGCCCGTGGGCGCAGCGATCAGCGTGTGGCGTCCCTCGCGAATGACCGGCCAGCCCTCGCGCTGGGGAGGCGTCGGCTCGCCCAGACGCTCCGCGAACCACTTCCAGACGGCGGGATGAAAATCAGCCAGCGGACTCATCGAAACCAATTTTAACCACGCCACTCGTTCCTGTCTTCCCGGCGAGTCCGGCCACCGTGTCATCCCTTCGCTTCTTCTCTGTCATCCTGAGCGCAGCGAAGGATCTGCTCTTCCTGTCAATTTGTGCCTTCCAGCTCAGGGCAAGCTCTGAGCGAAGCGAAGGATCTGCTCATCCAACCAGGGCAGATCCTTCGTCGCTCCGCTCCTCAGGATGACAGTCGATACAGATTACTCGGACACATTCTTAGCCGCTCAGCTCGTAGGCGTCCTCAAGCCAGCGCTGGAGCTCTCGATCCACTTCCTCCGGGGACGACAGCTTCACCTTGTGGTGAAACCGCTTCGCCGACAGTTGCTCCCCCTTCACGACGCGCGGGCTCTGAATCCGATAGTCCGTCTTGATGTTCAAGAGGAGGTAATCCGTCCGGACCTCGACTCCGGCCAGCGCGGAAGAGCGAACCAGGTGGATCGATGTCTTCTTCGGGTCCTGTCGAACCTTGCCGATCTTCCCGAGTGCCGCGATCACCCGGTCATAGACCTTGCGGACGGCGGGAGCTTTCCCGGCAAAGTGCGCGGCCACCGTGAACTGGCCCTGTCCCTGTTTCTGAAACATGGCGACGACATTCTAACGTTCGCGTGCGACCCGGCGGCGGGTTTCAGGTTCTTTCACTAGCGTTTGGGAATCGAGCTTGCTCTTGCCGGCCCGGGCGGTCATCTCCCAGCAGCCCGCGGCAGGAAAATAGAGACCGGTTACCTGCCGAATACTCAAACAACCCTCCCGTCGGAGAGGACGTCCGAGCTCATGTGACCGTTTACGACTCTCAATCTCGAAGCAGGCGGCCTAGAAAGGAGGGTGAGGCGGCGTTCGATCAGCGATCCGTCCCGGCCGGCTCGAGTACGGCGCCGGTCTGTTTGCCTTCGACACTTTCGACATATGACCGGGCCACGGACGCCGCTGGAAGACCTTGCGAGGGATCCATTCCCAGCGCCTGAAGAGTCTCGGTCACCCAGGGAGGGCTGACGGCGTTGACCCGGATGCCGCGCGGCGCCTCGAGCGCCGCCGCTCGTGTAAAACCTTCGAGACCGCTATTGACGAGGCTGACGGCGGCGCTCCCTGGCATGGGCGTTCGAGCGAGAATACCGCTCGTCAGCGTGAAGGACCCGCCGTCACGAACATGCGCGAAACCATACCGGACCAGGTTGACCTGTCCGAGGAGTTTATTGTCAAGAGAAAACTGGAAATCGGAATCGCTCAACTGATCGAGCGGGGCAAACTTCGCGTCGCCTGCCGCGCAAACGACGGCATCCACCTGCCCTAGAGCCTGAAAGAGAACCCGGATGGAGTCCGGCCGTGCGAGATCTGCCGTGATCGCACTATGGCGGCGGGTGACCGGGACGATGTCATGCCGGGGAGAGAGGGCCGCCACGACCGCCCGCCCAATCGTCCCCGTCGCGCCGACGACCAGAATCCTCATTTGATCGCCTCCTTATCACCCCATTCGAAAACCGCCGGCTAGTCGAAGACGACCGTTCGCCCGTTGTGGACGATGATCTTCCACCGGATGTGGCTCCAGATCGCCCGCGACAAGACCGTCTTCTCGATGTCCCGTCCGAAACGGATCAGGTCGTCAACGGAGTGGCGGTGACTCACACGCAGAACGTCCTGCTCGATGATCGGCCCGGCATCCAGAGCCTCCGTGACGTAGTGGCTCGTCGCGCCGATCATCTTGACGCCTCGCTGCCGGGCGGAGTGGTACGGGCGA
>WNFV01012394.1_pt1 | contig 15419 bp, 10 predicted proteins | sample 5400101 | NCBI WGS metagenome assembly WNFV01 (sample SAMN13153361, study PRJNA577476) | soil metagenome | isolation source: 115 cm soil or saprolite under grassland replicate 1 | place: USA:California | collected 2016-06-15 | reverse complement strand
CTCCTCTCGGAAAGGTTTTGGCTGCGATACTGTTTGTCACGTCCATGCGGTCCTTCCTCCCGGCATCAGCATAGCAGGCTGGTATCGTACGGATGTCGCGCCAAATCGGGAGCGGCGGACTAGCACGACATACTCGCGCTGCCCTAACGCCGGGCACAAAGAATCGCCGCCCGCACGGCCCAGGCCCACGAGCGGTGCGCGTTGCAAAAAGATAGCGAGATCACGCTATTGACGGCTTACCCACCCCAAGGGCGCCGCTCCGCACGCCAATCTCACCGGCATTTACCGGTAAGTATGGTTGGTGTAGGGCGTCTGTACGATGCGCATAGGGCTAACCTGCTAGAGTGGCACCACCAACCTACCAACGCCCACCGAAAGGAAGGTTCGATATATTATGACATCCACACAAAGCATACGTGTATTTGAGCGCCTGTATCGCCGGCTGCCCGAGCTGGGATTCGACGAAAGCAGCGCATTTCTCACCCGACTGGCCCGCGATCCAGGATTTATCGTGACGCAGATCTTGCCGTCCTTATACCAGGCACCGTCTGGCTTGGAACCCACAATCGCCGCGACCTACGGAGTGCGGGAGGCGGCGCCTTGCCTGCAAGTATTTGTCTGGCCAGTGGGGGCATCGACCCCGATTCACGACCATACCTCCTGGGGTGTCTACCAGTGTGTCGTTGGCACGCTGCTGGAGGAGCGCTACGAGCGTCTCGACGATGGTGCCCAGCCCAGTACGGCGCGTTTGCGGAAGGCATGGCAGCGGGCCTTACGAAACGAAGACGGTGCCTCGGTAGTGGGAGCCTACGAGGCTGGCATTCACCGGATTAGCAGCTCCAGCAGCCGGCTGTCCATCTCGGTGCATCTCTATGGGCCACGCCTAGGCGTGTTAGACGGCCGGGACTATGATCCAACGCGCGAATTTGTCTGCGACCGGCTGGAAGGCGATGAAGTACTATCACATCCGACTGTGCTGCGCGCCGGTCAACCATGGGCACACTGAATTAGAATTTGCGAGTTCTGGCTACGGTTTTGGCAACGATCAGGACGCTGTACCTCATCCAGATGGGGCCGACACTACGATATTCAACATGTTATAATTGTCAATGTGAGAAACCCTGCTGCTTCAAATGCGTCAGATTGATCGTGCCGCGTATCCCGCGTTAAGGAGGCGTCGGCAATGCTAAGGCTGCGATTGCTTGGGGCGCCGTCGATACTGGACGATGCCCGTGAGATCTACATGCCTTCCCAGAAGGCGCAGGCGCTGTTATGCTATCTGGCGGCCGAGGCCGATCGCAGCTTCGCGCGCGGCCAGATCATCGCGCTGCTGTGGGAAGAGAGCAGCGAGCGCGAGGGCCGTAACAGCCTCAGCACAGTGCTGACGCGGCTGCGCCAGTCGCTGCCGGTCTTCCCGCTGCGCGCCGAGGGCGATACACTGGCATGGCAGGCCGATAGCGAGGTACGGGTCGATCTGCATGAGTTCCAGAGCGCCTCGCATTCCGTCCAGCTTGATCGCGGCGCGCACGCTGGCGATGCCGCGCAGCGGATGCAGCGCCTGGAGCAGGCGGCCGGGCTGTATCGCGGCGATTTCCTGGATGGCTTCAGCGTGCGCGACAGCGAGAGCTACGATGAGTGGCTGCGACTGGAGCGCGAGCGCTGGCAGCAGCGCTGGCTGAATGTGCTCGATCAGCTGATCGAAGGCTATGCGGCGGCGGGCGCATGGACACAGGCGCTTGAGCACGCCCGCCGCGCCACGGCGGCCGACCCGCTCCAGGAGCGCTTTCACCGCGCATTGATGCAGCTGCACTATCAGGCCGGCGACCGCGCGGCCGCGCTGGCGCAGTACCGGATCTGCCGCGATGTGCTGGAGCGCGAGCTGGGCGTCGAGCCGGATGTCGAGACCAGCGCGCTGTACCAATCGATCGCCGAAGGGTCGTTTGATCGTGGCGCGCGGCCAGCCGCGCCGCCGGCGCCAACCGCGCCGCAGCCGCGCGCAGCGCCGGCGGCTACCGGCGCGACGCGACTGGCCGCGCGGCTGGCCGCGGCCCGGCGGCGCAGCTTTGTCGGCCGCAGCGATGAGCTGGCACTGTTCGCCGATGCGCTGGCCGAGGATGAGCCGCCGTTTGCGGTGCTGCATGTCTACGGGCCGGGCGGTGTGGGGAAGACGTCGCTGTTGTCGGAGTTCGCGCGGCTGTGCGAGCAAGCCGGCGTGCCGGCGCTGACGCTCGATGGCCGCAATATCCAGCCGACCCCCGATGGCGTGTTCAATGCGCTGCGCGAGCTGACTGGCGCCGAGAATCCGCTCGACGTGCTGCCCGAGCGGCATGTTCTTCTGGTGGATACGTACGAGCTGCTGACGCCGCTCGAAAGCTGGCTGCGCGACCAGTTTCTGCCGCAGATTCCTGCGCATGCCATGGTGGTGCTGGCCGGCCGCAATCCACCCTCGGCTGGCTGGCGGGTCGACCCAGGCTGGCAGGAGATTACCCACGCCATCCAGCTTGATAACCTGAGCACAGCCGAGGCTTCCGACTACCTCCAGCGCCGCAACGTCCCGCCCGAGCAGCGTGACGCGGTGCTGCGCTTCACCCACTGCTACCCGCTGGCGCTCTCATTGGCGGTCGAGGTATTGATCCAGCGGCCTGGCATGAGCTTCGACGATGCGGCCGCCCCCGATGTCGTGCGCGTGCTGCTGGAGCGCTTCATCGCCGGCGTGCCGAGCGTGGCCCACCGCGCCGCTCTGGAAGCATGCTCACAGGTGCGCGTGACCAGTGAGCCGCTGCTGGCGGCCATGCTTGCGGTGGACGAGGCGCGCGAACTGTTCGAGTGGCTGCGCGATCTGTCGTTCGTCTCGGCCGGCGCGCGCGGTATCTTTCCGCACGATCTCGCACGCGCGGCGCTATCGGCCGACCTGAAGTGGCGCAACCCGCCCTGGCATCACGAGCTGCATCGGCGCGCGCGCGACTTTTATATGGATGAGTTTGCGCATGCTCAGGGCCACGAGCAGTATATTGCGCTGCTCGACCTGATCTTCCTGCACGACAACCCGCTTATTCGTTCAACCTTTAGCTGGAATGATATTGGCGGGCTGCTGGAAGATACGCCGCGCGCCAGCGACTGGCCGGCGCTGATTGAGATGGTGCGCAAGCACGAGGGTGAGCAATCGGCCGCGATCGCCGCGCGCTGGTTCGAGCGCCAGCCCGAGGGCGTGACGGTCTTCCGGGACAGCGATGGCGTAGTGACCGGCTTCAGCTGTTTGATCGCCCTGCGCTCCGATGATCGCGATCTGATCGAGGCCGACCCTGGCGCCGGCGCGGCCTGGCGCTGGGTGCAGGCGCAGCCGCCGCTCGAGCAAGGCCAGTTCGCGGCGCTGGCGCGGTTCTGGATGGATCGCGAATCATATCAGGCGATCTCGCCGACGCAAGGGATGATCTTTGTCGCGGCGACGCGCTATGTCCTCACCACCCCAGGGCTGGCGTACTCGTTCCATACCTTCGCCCAAGCCGACCTGTGGCTGCCTGCGGCCGATCAGATCTTGTTCGAGCGTCTGCCCGCCGCAGATTTCGCTGTCGGCGACCACGCCACCGGCGTCTACCTGCGCGATTGGCGCGCCCAGCCGCCGCAGGCCTGGCTCGAAGCGCTGGCCGAGCGGGAGACGGCGTAGGGACGAGGAGACAGGGAGACAAGGAGACAAAAAGACAGGGAGGGCTGAGGTTTCGCATCTCCTCATCTCCTTGTCTCCTTGTCTCGCGTCTCCGGTCCCCACGACTTGTGATATTATGTACGTAGTCGTCGCATGATTTCGCCTGCATCATTCCATGTGTTGTGCGTTTTTTCGCTCTGCGAGCGAAAAAACGCACAACCAAAGAAGGAAAAGTACCACATGAAGCTCGGCCGTTTTGCGCTCTATGCCTGGGCTGTGCTGGTCTATAATCTGCTGGTGATCCTGTGGGGCGCATTTGTGCGCGCCTCGGGATCAGGCGCAGGCTGCGGTAGCCACTGGCCGCTCTGCAATGGCGAAGTCATCCCGCTGGCCCCACCGGTCGCGACGCTGATCGAGTTCTCACATCGCCTGACCACTGGGCTGGCCGGCCTGCTGGTGATCGGGCTGGTGGTGTGGGCTTTCCGCGCTTTTCCACGTGGAAATTCGGTTCGCCTGGGCGCGGCGCTGTCGCTGGCGTTTATTCTGATCGAAGGATTGGTTGGCGCGCTCCAGGTGCGGCTGGGCCTGACGGCGGACAACGCCTCGGTTGGGCGCGCGGTGGTCGGCAGCATCCACCTGGCGAACACGTTCCTCATGCTGGCTGCGCTGACGCTCACGGCCTGGTGGGCTGGTGGCGGGGCGTCGCTGCAGCTGCGGAATCCTGACCCTTCGACAAGCTCAGGGGGAGCCGCAGGGAAGGGTCGCCAGGGCCTGCTGGGCTGGGTCTTCGCTGTGGGACTGCTGGGCGTGCTGCTGGTGGGCGCGAGCGGTGCGATCACCGCGCTGGGCGATACGCTGTTCCCATCGGGGTCGCTGGCGGATGGGCTACAAGCCGATTTCTCGGCCGGCGCGCACTTCCTGATCCAGCTGCGCGTGATCCACCCGATCCTGGCGGTACTGGTCGGCGTCTACTCGATCGTCGCTGGGCGGCTGGCGGCGGCCTGGCGGCCCAGTGTGGCCACCCGGCGGCTGGCGTGGGGGTTGGTTGCGTTGTTTGGCGCACAGCTGCTGATCGGCGTGCTCAATGTCGCGCTGCTGGCGCCGATCTTTATGCAGATCATCCACCTCTTCATGGCCGATCTGGTCTGGGTTGCGCTGGTGCTGGCCGCGGCGGCGGCGCTGGGCGCGCCTGCCACCACGCGCGCGCCGGCCGCAGTAGCCGAGCCGGTGCTGCGGGCTGGGAGATCCTAGCCAGCCAGCGCGCACTTCATTTTGCAATGAATGACATCGCTTTTTGTGCCAGCTTGTGCTTCCGAGTTTATGAATCGAGGATGCCGCGCACCTTTTGCGCCAGCGCCGCCGGCGAGAATGGCTTGTGCATAAAATGCGTGCCGGTAGCTAGCTGGCCGGCGTGGAGCATCGCATCCTCGGTGTAGCCGGATGTGAACAGCACCTTGATACCGGGGCGCATAGCGATCAGGCGCTCGGCCAGCGCGCCGCCGCCCATGCGCGGCATTACCACATCGGTAAGCAGCAGAACGATGCGCGCATCCGGCTGCTGCTCAACCACTGTGAGCGCTTCTACGCCATCGCCGGCTTCCAGCACGGTGTAGCCCTGGCTGCGCAGCACCCGCGCCGCGAGATCGCGCACCGCCGGCTCGTCTTCCACCAGCAGGATCGTCTCGGCGCCGCGTGGATTCAGGTGCGGCTCGGCGGCGGGCAGCGAGTCGAGCGGCGCGTCAACGCGTGGCAGATAGACTTTCATGAGCGTTCCGCGGCCCAGCTCGCTATCGGGCAGGATATAGCCGCCGTGCTGCTTGATAATGCCGTAGCAGGTTGCCAGCCCCAGCCCGGTGCCTTTGCCGGGCCCCTTGGTGGTAAAAAAAGGCTCGAACAGATGTTTCTGAACCGCGGCATCCATGCCGACACCGGTATCGCCGATCGTCAGCAGGATATAGCGACCGGCCGTGACATCAATGTGTTCGCCGGCATCCTCGGCATCAAGCACAACGTTCGCCGTCTCGATCGCCAGCCGGCCGCCCTGCGGCATCGCGTCGCGCGCGTTGATCACCAGATTGACGATCACCTGCTCGATCTGGTTGGTATCGACGCGGATGCTGCCGAGGCTGGGTGCCGGCAGGGTGTTCAGCTCGATATTGATGTCGCCGCGCACTGGGCTGGCCAGCGGAAGATCTTCGAGCGCTAGATCGGCATAGCCGGTGATCGCGGTCAGCAGGTTGTTGAAATCATGCGCGATTCCGCCGGCCAGCCGCCCGACTGTCTCCATCTTTTGGGATTGAATCAGCTGCGCTTCGAGCCGCTTGCGTTCGGTGATATCGCGCGATACATTCACGGTGCTGCCCTGCTGGTCGAGGATTGAGCTGGATATCTCCAGCCATAGCCACTCGCCATTGGCATGCTGAGCGCGGATGGTGACCTGGATATGGCCTTTGGTCGCGAGCTTGGCCCACTCGCGTGCCATCAGATCACGGTCATCTGGATGTACATTGTTGATAGCTGCATGGCCAATCATTTCGATCGGCGCGTAGCCGAGCACGGGCTGATGCGATGGGCTGGCGTAGAGCACGCGGCCCTCGGAATCCAGCAGCACAATCAGGTCGCGCGAGTGTTCGGCGATCAGACGGTATTGTTCCTCGCTGTCGCGCAGCGCGGCCTCGATACGCTGGCGCTCGGTAATATCGTACAGCATCGACAGCATACAGATCTCACCGTCTAACTCGATCAGCTCGATCGCGTTTAGCCCTTCGCGCAGTTCGCCCGATTTGGTGCGAATCCGGAGCTCCTGATCATGGATTGATTGCCCTTGGCGCAGCATTTGCACAGTTCGCTCGCGATCACTTTTCTGCGCCCATATATTTAATTCAAGCGTTGTCTTGCCGATGACCTCGTCGCGGTTATACTCCAGTAGGCTGAGAAGACTGTCGTTTATATCGATGACACGCCCATCATCGAGCCGCGTGATGCTCATCCCGACTGGATTTCGCTGAAAAACTTTGGCAAAGCGTTCTTCCGATCGGCGCAGCGCCTGATTGCTGGCGAGCGCCTGCTCGGTCGCGGCACGGCTTTCTTCAAGCTGCTGGTTGAGCAGGCGGCTAGAGAGATACGCGGTGCCGGCCAGCATCCACAGCAGGGACAAGGCCTCAAGCTCCTGCGAAAAGATCGAAGGCAGCCAGCGCCCGTCGGGCAGCACGATCGATGCTGTGGGGGCCGTAAGTGTGCCATAGACGCCCAGATTGAGGACAAATGGCACAGTCGAGAGCGCCGCCGCCCAGATGATTGGCGTGAGTGGGCGCCCGAACGCCGCCGCGACTACGACGATCAGCCCCAGGAAGAACATCATCGGGATCGGTCGTTCGGCAATCATTGCTCCGATCACGGTGGAGCACGTCCCCCCGATCAACAAGATCAACATCGCGAACCGCACGCGCCCGGCGCGATTGATCGAATATACCAGCACAAAGACCGTCATCCCGATCGCGGTGGTGATCTGTGCCGGCCGATCATGATCGTTCAGGCTGAGTGCTGCCAGCGCAACCCCGATCGTCATGAGTAGCAGCAGCACCTGCGCCAGCGCGCGGCCGCGCCGCAACGTGAGCGCATCGTTATCGCGTGGAGCTACGACGGTGAGCTTTTGGAGCATAGCTCCCTCCCGGTGGTATCAGCATTGACCGATCGTCCGGCATGGGCGGAGATACTATGAACGCTGAAGCCGGTGGCGGCATTCAGCGTTCGATAGGCGATCAGCGAGATGAGGGATTGGGGACTAGGGATTGGGGATTGGGAGTAGCGCATCCCAATCCCCAGTCCCTAATCCCCAATCCCCAGCGCGAAGCGCGCTAGTACAGCTTCCCCTCGCGCTTCGCGCCGGTGTAGTCGATATACACAACCTTGGTCTCGGTGTAGAAGTCGAACACCTCGCTGCCCTGCTCGCGCGGGCCGACTCCGGTGGCTTTCATTCCGCCGAACGGCAGCTGCGCCTCGCCGCCGAGCGTGGGTGAGTTGACGTGGGTCATGCCGGTTTCGATCTCGTCGATGTAGCGGAACATGCGCGACACATCGCGCGTGTAGATGCTCGAAGTCAGGCCAAACGGCGAGTCGTTCGCCGCCGCCATGGCCTCCTCGAAGCTCTCGACCCGGATGACCGATAGCACTGGGCCGAAGATCTCTTCCTGGGCGATTCGCATCTCCGGCCGCACGCGGTCGAAGATCGTCGGCTGGACGAAGTAGCCCTTGCCGAGCGTGCCGCTGGTAGCGCGCGCGCCGCCGCATAGCAGCTCGGCGCCCTCGGCCTTGCCGATCTCCAGGTAGCTCAGCACGGTCTGTAGCTGGCTGTCGTCCACACTTGGCCCCATGTCGATGCCATCGGCCAGCGGGTCGCCCAGCCGCATCTTGCCGGCGATGCCGACCAGCTTCTCCAAAAAGGCGTCGGCCACCGGGTGCATCAGGATCACGCGGCTGGTGGCGGTGCAGCGCTGGCCGGTCGATCCGAACGCGCCGCCCGCCACGCCGGCCACCGCCAGGTCGACATCGGCATCCTCCAGCACGATCACCGGGTTCTTGCCGCCCATCTCGCACTGGGCGCGAATACCACGCCGCGCCGCGCGCTCGTAGACACTCAAACCCACCTCGGTTGAGCCGGTGAATGAGATGGCCTTGACGGCCGAGTGGTCGATCAGCGCTGTGCCAACCTCGCCGCCGCCACCGTAAACGAGGTTCAGCACGCCATCCGGCAGACCGGCATCCACGAAGCAGCGCACTACCAGCGCGGCTGTCTCGGGCGTGAGCGAGGCCGGCTTGAAGACCACCGTATTGCCAGCGACCAGCGCCGGCGCCATCTTCCAGGCCGGGATGGCCACCGGGAAGTTCCAGGGTGTGATCAGCGCCACTACGCCGAGCGGCTGCTTGATCGTGTAGCCGAAATTATCGGCCAGCTCAAGCGGGATGGTCTCGCCGTTGAGCCGCCGGCCGTGCGAGCCGCAGAACTCCAGGATGTTGATCGTGCGCTGCATCTCGCCGCGCGCCTCGGCCAGCAGCTTGCCCTCCTCGTGGCTGAGCGCGCGGGCGATCTCCTCCTTGCGCTCGATCATCAGCTGAGCGGCGCGGCTGACGATCGCGCCGCGCTTGGGCGCCGGCACCCTGCGCCACTCGCGGAAGGCCTTGGCCGCGACATCGGCCGCGAAGGCCGCCTCTGCGCGAGTCGAGAGCGCTGTCTCGCCCAGCACATCATCGGTGTTGGCCGGGTTGATGTTCGGCACGCGCTTGCTCGAGATCGAGGTGATCCATTCGCCGCCGATGAAGTTTTGGTAGGTTTTCATGTTTTTTTCCTTTACGAGTGTTTTTCATTGAGCAGGTAGCAGTGTGAGGATTGTTTCGCCTACGGCAGTGCGGTACTTTGCTTCTTATTGTTGGTCGTTTGTTCGTGTCGCGGCGCGCCGCGACACGAACAAACGACCAACATTGAATTGTGGAGTACCTTGCTGCCGTTCGTCCTGAGCTTGCCCGCCCTGAGCATGTCGAAGGGTCGAAGGGCAGGCGAACAAGCAACGCAATTGGTGACAGCGTTCGGCCTTTGAAAAGCCAGTGCTTGACTGCTGACTGCCGACTGCCGACTGATTCTAGGCGACAGCTCGATCCACAATTTCCAGCCCGCGGTCGACGATCGCCAGCCCTTCGCGCAGCTGCTGCTCGGTGATGGTGAGCGGCGGGTTCACAAAGCAGGTGTTCCAGCGCACAAAGGTGAACAGGCCGTTTTCGCGCAGGAAGGCGTTGAAGGCCGGGATCGGGCCCATCTCACTCGGCTTAGGATTGTAGGGCACCAGCGGCTCACGCGTCGTGCGATCCTTGACCAGCTCAAGCAGGCTGAACAGCCCGATCGCCCGCGCGTCGCCGACCGAAGGGTGCCTCTGCTTGAGCTTGTTCAGCTCGACCTTGAGAATCTCGCCGATCGCCCGCGCGTTCTCGATCAGGTGATCCTCTTTATAGACGTTGATGCAGGCCACCGCCGCCGCGCAGCCGACCGGGTGCGCGTTGTAGGTCAGGCCGGCGTAGAGCGTGTTGTTCTCGAAGTACTCGGCGATCGTATCGGTTACCATCGTCGCGCCGAGCGGCACATAGGCCGAGGTCAGGCCTTTGGCCATCGTCAATATGTCGGGCGCCACGCCCCAGTGATCGACGGCGAACCACTCGCCGGTGCGACCGAAGCCGCTCATGACCTCATCGGCGATCAGCAGGATGCCATATTTGGTACACAGCTCGCGCAGCCCGCGGATGTAGCCGGCCGAGGGAATCAGCATCCCATTAGTGCCGACCACCGTCTCGATGATCATGGCTGCGATCGTATGCGGTCCCTCAAACTGGATGATATCTTCGGTGGCATTCAGCACCTGCGTGGTGTACTCGGCATCCTCGATATCTTTGCCGGCGCGGTAGGGGTAGAAATCGGGGAAGCGCACTACGCCGGGCATACCCGGCTCGGCGGCCCAGCGCCGCGGGTCGCCGGTGAGCGTGACCGCGCCGGCGGTGGCGCCGTGGTAGGCGCGGTAGCGCGCCATGATCTTGTGGCGGCCCGTGAACATGCGCGCGATCTTGACCGCGTTCTCGTTCGCCTCAGCGCCGCCGTTGGTGAAAAACGCCTTCGAAAGGTTGCCGGGTGTGACCTCTTGGAGCAGCCGGCCCAGCTCGGCGCGAATGGCGGTGGTCGCCGCTGTCGGCGCAACATAGCAGACCTGATCCATCTGGGCCTTGACAGCCTCGATCACGCGCCTGTCGCCGTGGCCGATGTTGACGCACATGAGCTGCGAGTTGAAGTCCATATAGCGCTTGCCATTCACATCCCAGAAATAGATGCCCTCGGCGCGATCGATCACCATGGGCTTCATTGCGGTCTGGGCCGTCCACTCGTACAGCGTCGTCTCGCGCGATATGTCGAGAATATCCTGGCGGGAAAGGTCGGTAATGGTCATAGGGGCACCTCCAATCTTTGTTACGACGATTGGGCCATCCGTCGATTGCTCAAGATAACTGCTGAAGTGGGCTTTCACATCAGCCACAGGTGCGATTTTCATGTTGCTTGCCTTTAGGCGCGGAAACCCGCACTGTTTACGGGCGGGATAAGCGCTCTGCTTTAGCCCATTGAATCGCTAAATACCGCCATTTGTGATAAAATGCGTACAGATGTGCGATAAGGCACTCTGCCCGACGCCGTAGAGACAACCGATAAATAGATGGTTCCCCTTATATGGGGATGCAATGGCGGAAAAGGAGCCCACCGCCAATGATGCCGCGCGTCGTCGCAATGCAGAGGGTAGACAGACTGGTCTGCCCCACACTCCCACCAAAAACGCCGCGTCGTGCCTATAGTGTATCACACTGCTGCGTATTCGATGCGTGTCAGGCCGGCGCGCTTGCTGGCGGTGAGCTGGCCCTGGTAGGGGGCGATGAAGCTGCCCGAGGTCGGCGCGACATCGCGGTAGTCGCGGCCCACCGCGATCGTGATGTAGCCGAGGTTGGCGCGGCGATGGTTGGTTGGGTCGAACGGCATGGCCGCGAGGTTGCCATCATCGGCTGGCAGTAGCACTTCGACCCAGGCGTGCGAGCCACCCTCGCCGAGCAGGTGGCCCGAGATGTAGCGCGCCGGCAGATTGGCCGCCCGGCAGATCGCCAGCATAATATGCGCGTAATCCTGGCACAGGCCCTGGCCCAGCGCGAGCGCCTCGGCGGCGGTTGTGCCGATATGGGTCACTCCCCAGCCGTAGCGCATCGTCTGCCAGACCCATGTGTTGATCGCCTCGGCCAACGCTTGCGGCGTGTGGTGCTGCGCCGCGAGCGATCGCGCCAGCGCAGCGATCCGATCGTCGCTGGCGGTCAGTGTGGTTTCGGCCAGAAACGGCGCGGCCTGCGCTACGCTCAATTTGGGCAGCAGGGTTGGGTAGCCGGATCGCTCGATCTTCAGCGCCACTTCGAATGTGATATCGAAAGGCACCTCGGGGATGTAGAAGGACAACACGCGGTTGCCAAAATCGTCGATCGAGCTGCTTTCCGACCCTTCCGCGCCCACGATCCGCCCGGCGTACGCGCACAGTCGCTGGTCGCCATACTGCGCGGGCGGCACCACCAGCAGGCGCTGGCGCAGCTCGCGCACGGGGCCGGGGTACGTGTACTGGAAACGCTTGTGCAGCCAGTAATCTGTTTGGCGGATATTGCTCCAGGTCAGGTTGCGATGATCGATAAATTGTACGGCATCCAGAGCTGGCTCAAACAGTTCGCTGGCGTTGTTCATCCTTGTACCTCTAGCTGCTGGATTGGGTCGTCGAGCGTAATCGCTTCGTCGACCCGATCGGCCCAGACGCTCATGCCGGTCAGCGTGCTAAGCCCGTAGCTGGTCAGTATCGCGGTATCCACGGCATCGCGGCCGCGCCCGATCAGCACGCGCCCGATTCGCGGGGTATTGTGGCGCGCGTCGAATGTGCGCCATGCGCCGCCGATGTAGGCCTCGAACCAGGCGTGAAAATCCATCGGACTCGGGTTGTAGGGCACGCCAATGTCGGGCAGATAGCCGCAGGCGTAGCGCGCGGGTATGTTCATCGCTCGGCAGAACATGACGCCGATATGCGCGAAGTCGCGGCAGACGCCGCGGCGTTGCTGGTAGGCTTCATAGCCCGAGGTGGTCGAAATGCTGTTGCCATAGCCATACTCGATGTTCTGGTGTGTCCAATCGCAGATCGCCTGGACGCGCGCCCAGCCATCCGTCACAGCGCTGAATAGCCGCCAGGCCTCATCAATTATCAGGTCGGATTGGCAGTGTCGGCTTGGCAGCGTGTAGATCAGCACGTCGTCGGGCACTGCATCGATCAGTGTGCCCGGCAGGTCGGCCAGCACCGGGTCGGGCGCATCCGGCACATCGGCAAGTGCGTCGTAGCGAATCCGCATCACGCCTGCCGGCGCGAGCCAGCGCCAGGTGTGGTTGCCGAAACCGTCGATATAGCTATGCACCGGAATATCCGGCGATACGGTGCGCCGTTCCGCCAACAGCACATGCCAACCGCGCTCGCGTGGGCGGATGATGCCGGCCGTCGGCGTTGGGGCGGATGACTCGATCGTAAATTCACACCCCACACGTATTCGCATGACGCACTTTCTCCATAGCCTGCGGCAGCATGGTACTTTATCTTTAATTGTGTGTCGTGTTTCGCCCAGCAGGGCGAAACACGACACACAAAGAACTGAAAGTGACCGCAAGCAAAATTCCTAGATTATTATGAGGCTGGTAGTCGTGTTCGTAAACATACTCCAGCCCGCGCCGCGCAAGCGTAGAGACGGCCCGAGGACCGCCTCCACAGCATTGTTTCTGGCGATGACGGCTTCGCAAATAGCGTGCCACAGGTGCCGCGTCCAGCCAGGCTATGCGCCAAAGCGCTTGCGCTTGACGAACCTGCCGGCGCCCTGCTGGCCCTTCCACTGGCCATCCTGCACCAGCACGCGCCCGCGCGATAGCACCACGCTGGGCACACCGGTCACTTCCATGCCCTCGTACAGGTTGTAATCGGTGCGTTGATGCTGCTTGGCCGCGCTGATCGTGTAGCTCTGGTTGGGATCCCAGATCACGATGTCGGCGTCGGCGCCGGGTGCAATCGTACCCTTCTGGGGGTAGACGCCGAACAGCTTGGCCGGGTTGGTGCAGCACAGCTCGACCCAGCGGTTGATCGAGATCTTGCCGCCGCGCACGCCCTGGGTATACAGCACCATCATGCGATCTTCGATGCCGGGGCAGCCGTTCGGGATGGCGGCGAAGTTGTTGCGGCCAAGCTCCTTGCCGGCCGTTCGGCCATCCTTGCCGCCCTCGAACCAGAACGGGCAGTGGTCGGTCGAGATCACCTGGAGCGAGTTGTCGGCCACGCCATCCCAGAGCGCTTCCTGGTCGCTCTTTTCGCGGTACGGCGGCGAGCAGACCCACTTGGCGCCCTCGAATCCCGGCCGCGCCAGATCATCCTTGGTGAAAAAGAAATACTGCGTGCAGGTCTCGGCGAAGATCTTATCGCTCAGGCCGCGCCCGCGCGCTAGCCGCACTGCCTCCAGCGCGCCGTTGTTGGTGAGATGCACCACGTACAGTGGGGCGCCGGCCACCTCGGCCAGGCGGATGGCGCGGTTGGTCGCCTCGGCCTCTAGCTCGGGCGGGCGGGTCAACGCGTGATACTTCGGCGTCAGGTGGCCGGCCGCCACCGCCTCTTTGACCAGGATGTCGATCACATCGCCGTTCTCGGCATGCACCATGATCAACAGCCCGTGCTCGGCGGCCTGCTGCATGGCGCGGAACAGCGTGCCGTCGTCCACTTGCAGCACGCCCTTATAGGCCATGAACAGCTTCAGGCTGGTCACGCCGTAGTCGGGGCACTGCTTGATCTCGTCCATGATCGAGTCGGGCAGGTCGGTGATCGCCAGGTGGAAGCCGTAGTCCACCGCCGCCTTGCCGGCCGCCTTGGCCTGCCAGATATCGAGCGTCTCGCGCAGTGTGGCGCCCTTGGGCTGGATGGCGAAATCGATATGCATGGTGGTGCCGCCAAAAGCCGCCGCCTGGTGGCCACTAAAGAAATCGTCGGATGAGACTGTGCCGCCGAACGGCATGTCCAGGTGGGTGTGAACATCAATGCCGCCGGGGATGACGTACTTGCCGCTCGCGTCGATCGTGGTGTCGCTGGCCAGCCCGTGGCCGATCGTGACCACCTGCTCGCCCGCGATCAGCACGTCGGCCTGGTACGTCTCGCTGGCTGTGACGATCGTTCCGCCTTTGATCAGGGTGCTCATGGTTTCCTCCTGCTCGAATTGCAGATCGCAGATTGCGTCGTCGCCTATTCTATACTCTTAGGACTTACGCAAAGGCGATTGTAGCCTGCCCTTCGACCCTTCGACACGCTCAGGGCAGGCAGGCTCAGGGGAGCCGGCAAGGATAAGAAATCCATAGCTTGCGTCAGTCCTGACTCTCTATTCTACATCACTACTGCCGATCTCTCATGCCGCGAATAGCTCCCGCGCTGCGCGCTCGTAGGCCTTCAGCGCGGCCGCGTCCCACAAGACAAAGCGAACCAGCTCGATCTCCGGATGCTGCTCCAGGTACCGCCTGACCGTTTGGAGTGCGATCGGCGTGGCCTGGTCGAGTGGGTAGCCGTAGATGCCAGTGCTGATCGCCGGGAATGCGATTGTCTTGAGACCATGCTGCGCAGCGAGATCAAGGCTGTTGCGATAGGCGCTCGCCAGCAGCTCGGCATCCAGCTCACGCCGCTGATAGACTGGCCCAACCGCGTGAATAACATGGCGCGCCTGGAGCCGATAGCCCTTGGTGATGCGCGCCTCGCCAGTCGGGCAGCGGCCAAGCGTGCGGCATTCCGCCAGCAGCTCAGGGCCGGCCGCACGATGAATCGCACCGTCGACACCGCCGCCGCCCGACAACGCCGAATTGGCCGCGTTTACAATCGCGTCCACATCCTGGCCGACAATGTCGCCCTGGATCAGCTCGATAGTTGATTGGTTGACCTGGAAGCGCACGCTACCCTCCTTTCGGCCGGCCGTGTGCTGGGCGCGCACGTGGGTGCGGATTGCTTCGACGAGCGCCTGAATGTAGCGCATCGTGCTACAATTAGGCGGCGAATGACGGCACGATCTCGCGCCCATACACATCCACGGTCGCCTCTTCATCACCGCTCATCAGGTAGATATTGAACTGTGTGACGCCAGCGTCGGCTAGCTCCTGGAGCTTCTGGCG
>WNFV01005435.1_pt1 | contig 15419 bp, 12 predicted proteins | sample 5400101 | NCBI WGS metagenome assembly WNFV01 (sample SAMN13153361, study PRJNA577476) | soil metagenome | isolation source: 115 cm soil or saprolite under grassland replicate 1 | place: USA:California | collected 2016-06-15 | reverse complement strand
ACGAGTTGAATGGTCAAATGAAGGAGGGACTTGCCCGGATGCCGAACATTCAGCTCTATACGCCGCGTGACGAGAATCTTTCGGCCGGAATCGTTTGCTTCGATGTAAAGGGAATGAAGCCCGAGCAAGTCGTAAAGCGTCTTCTTGATCAGCGGATTGTCGCTTCAACGACTCCCTATCGCGTGTCGTATGCGCGCTTAGCGTGCAGCGTCGTCACTACTCCGCAGGAGGTCGACACGGTGCTCCGCGCAATCCGGCAACTGACTTAGGGCGGCCGGCGTCGCCGCGCCGGCTACAGTGTCGCGGTGAGTGCGCCAATAAATTCGCCCGGAGTTTGGGTGTGCAGCAGTGCCGATCGTATCGTGTTGTCTCTTACCAGCCGGACGAGCGTCCCAACGCAAATCAGATAATCATTCACTAGGCGTTCTGGAACGCCGATCACAAAAATCACACGGGCGCGTAGTCCGTTGTGGCCGAATGGTACCCCGGCGCGGCTACGACCAATGCCAACGACTATTTCATCAACCAAATCCGTACGCGCATGGGGAAATACGACCCCGTTTTCGACCACACTGGGGTGCACTTGTTCGCGCGCGAACACATTTTCAAAGAACGCTTCCGGGTTATCGATCTTCCCATTTTGCGCCAGTAACTCGATAATCTCGCGCAGCGCGTTTGGCACTTTCCTGGAGCGCAATCCCAGCGTCACCTGTTTTTCGTCAAGCAGATCGGTCAGCGTGATAGCCATTGGGGGCGGAGAGATTTATTGGATTATCCGGCAAAGCCAGTTATCCAGTTAAATAAGGAGCCGTGGCAACTGAAAACACAGCATTAGCAGAAAACGAAGAGAGGACCGTCTCTTTACAGCGGAGCATTTATGACCCGGGCTATGTCAACGCAATGTCCCATTTTTACCGCGGCGAAATGGGACGGATCATGGTCTGGCGGCAACGGTTGGACGTCACGTCAAACTGGGCGATCACCAGTACCACCGCCATTATTACCATCGCATTTTCCACGCGTGAAGTGCCCCACATTATTTTCTTTTTCAACCTCGCCATCGTTTGGGTCTTGCTCTGGATCGAGGCGCGGCGTTATCGGTTTTACGACGCCTTTCGCGCACGTGTACGGATGCTCGAAGCGCATTTTCTGGTTCCGATGGTGATGGAAAATCGCGAGATGCTCCAGGGCGAATGGAAAAAGCTCGTTTGCGAAGATTTGATTTTGCCCTGCTTCAAGATCAGCAAATTGGAAGCGGTGGGGAGACGCCTGAAACGCAATTATATCTTCATTTTTATTCTGATCTTAATGGCGTGGCTAACGAAAATATTTTTGCACGCCACCGCGCCGATTAATGATGTGGTCTCGTTTTATCACGCCTTACGCATCGGACACATACCGTCCTGGCTGGTAGCGCTGATTTTTGCCGGTACGTTTGCCAGTGTAATTTCGATTACGATTTACGTCAGCAAGCGATCCTCCGGCGAAATTTCAGAGTTCGGTACGCACCGATCGCTCTGGCGGATTTGACGGTAGGCGCGACCGCCGAGCGCGCCTTCAAGTTTCACGACGATATGCCGCCCAACACAAGTGATCAGCAATCAGCCTCGAACTTCGCTCAGCTTTGCGAAATCGTCGCAAAGCTACGCGCCCCGGGCGGCTGTCCCTGGGATCGCGAGCAAACCCATGAATCGTTGCTGCCGGCCCTGATTGAAGAGGCATACGAACTGGCCGGCGCCGTGCGCGCCAACGATAGCGCAAATTTTCGGGAAGAACTCGGCGACCTACTGCTGCTGGTCGTGATGCACGCGGAAATCGCAAGTGAATCCGACCGGTTCGACATCAACGGCGTGCTCAAGGATGTAACAGAGAAACTGATCCGGCGTCATCCACATGTCTTCGGCAACAGCGATGCGCGCGACAGCAGTGCAGTCCTAAGACAATGGGAATCGATCAAGCGCGCTGAAAAAACACATAAACCCGGTCGCAACGCCGGCGATGCAGGCGGGCATTATCTCGATGATTTGCCGTCGGCGCTCCCTGCTCTGATGCGCGCGCAAAAAGCGCAATCGAAAGTTGCCCGTGTCAATTTCGACTGGACCGAAGTGGGCGACGTGATCGCAAAGGTTGAAGAGGAAATTCAGGAATTGAAACAGGCCGTCCTGGAACAAGATCGCAAATCGATCGAAGACGAAGCAGGCGATTTGCTCTTCGCAGTCGTCAATCTCGCACGGAAATGCAAACTCGATGCGGAAACCGCGTTGCAAGGTGCGACTGACAAATTCATCGCCCGTTTCAATCGATTAGAGAACGAATTGACCGCGCGTGGAAAAAAATTGGGCGACGTCGATCTTGCCGAGATGGATGCAATTTGGAACCAAATCAAAATGGCGAACGACCGATGACGAATGACGAAAGCCCCGAATGGTCAGCGTGATTCGTTAAATCGTTAGGTCGACCTTCGGGTTCAACGTTTCAACGATTCAACGCCCGAACCATTTGTCATTCGTCATTTAACGGCGATATTCCTCGCCCCGATGAATCTTCTCATCAATTTGCTGTCTGTGTTTTTTGTTCTGGTCGCCCTGATCATGGTGCTCGTGATCTTAATGCAACGTCCAAAAAGCGAAGGCTTGGGCGCCGCATTTGGCGGAGGTGTCACGGAAAACATTTTCGGCGCACAAACCACGAACGTGCTGGTGAAATTCACGACCTGGCTGGCTGGCATTTTCTTCGCGCTCACGCTTGCGTTGTCAATCTTGTATGCGCATCGGGGTACTGGCGGGGAGAGCGCGTTCCGGCGTGAGCTGATGAAACAGCAAGCTGCACCGGCAACTTCTCCCGCCCCGGCCGCAGCTCAACCTTCACCCGTTTCTTCTCCAGCGCCCAATTCCGGCGCTGGCGCTTTGCCTGAGGGCACTGCAACCCCGCACACCTCGCCGACGGCGCAAACTTCTCCGCCATAGAAGCCATAGTCGTCGCGATACAGCGCCGGGCTCAGCGTCCCCTGCTACTGTTACGCGGTGACGTCGATGAAAGGCGGCCGAGTGCGCGCAACAGCGAGTATTGGGCTTTATCGTAATCGGTAACGATGTTGAGATAATCGTTTCGAACGCGCGACAAATCCTGTTCGGCTTGGATCGTCTCAAGGACGATGCCGACTCCAAATTCTTTCCGCTCTTGTCCCAGGCGCAAAGCTTCTTCCGCATCGGAAAGCGATTGTTTTGCTGTCGCGATCTGGTCGGCGAGCGACTGAACACGAGCCCGGCTGGTGACGACTTCGTTCGCAACTTGATCCGTCACCTTATCAGCAGCGAGTGCGGCGCCTCGCAGGCGCGCTTCGCGGGCGTGAATGTTTCCGAAATCGAAGAGGCCGCCCGGTCCGACGCGCCATGTCAGGAGCGCCGCGTAGTCCTCTGATTCGCCGAAGTGTCCGGTCTCGCCGTCCATTCCGCCACCCAACCCGCCGAAAAACGCCTCGCCGCCCACAGTTGGAATAAGCGGACCGTAAATTGCGCCGTTCTTGGCGTGCTCAGCGGCACTGATGAGCGCGGCGTTTCGTCGTGTCTCGGGTCGCGCCGCCAAAGCTTGCGAAAGAAGATCGCCGACTGTCTCTTTCGCAGAGACAAGCGATAGTGGAACCACGCTCGCATCGCGTGGCGTCAGCTGGACCGTTGGATTGAGATGCAAAACCTGAACCAGCTTCGCGGAAGCGAGGCGCACATTTTCTTCCGCTCGACGCAGCGCGATCTCATCATGCTGCTGTTGCACTTTGACCCGGAGCGCATCGCCTTTGAATGCGATTCCGGCGCTGACCGCTCGGTCGATCTCTGCCGCATAAGCGCTCGATGTCTGCAATGCTTCCCGCGCAACACCTACCGCGCCGTGCGCCGCCGCGAGATCGAAATAACCGTGCGCGGCCACGAGGATTGTCTCCTGTTGCTGCGCATCGAAACCGTGTCGAGCAGCTTTGGTGAGTTGCTGCGCTTCGAGCGCCTTGAAAATTGCGTCGCCGAGATCCGTTTGCGCGGCAACGATCGCTCCCGGTGAGTAACTTTGTTTATGAACTTCCTCGATCAGGCCCTCAGTGTTCTGGATCAGATTATCGTGCCGGCGGTACGTGAAACCCGGCGCGAGCCACGGAAAAAATCGCTCGATTGCGCTCTCTTGCGCCGAATATGCTTCGGCCACTTTCTCCCGAGCAAGCTGCACATCAAGATTCCGCGCGCCTGCCAAGCGAAGGGCTGTCGCCAGATCGATCGTCAGCAATTCCGCACGTTCGGCCACGGCAGCGAACCGAACTAGCACGGCAAGGATCCCAACCACGAAACAAGCCCGCTTCATTTGCTTTCGGTCGCTCGAACTTTCTGTCCGTCCGTAACCGATTGTTTGCCAGCGACGATGACTGCGTCGCCCGGTCCGCATCCTTTAAGAATTTCCACGCTCACGCCGTCATCGAAGCCGCATTGCACCGCAACTTTCTGCGCTTTGTTGTCGCGCACGACGAACACGGAATTTTTGTTCTTTTCTGTGACAAGCGCTTCGGCGGGAATGAGAACGGCGTTTTCTTTTTTTTGCAGCTCGATCTCGACGCTGGCCCACATGCCGGGACGCAACACTAGATCGGGATTCGAAATTTCAATTTCCGTCGCCATCGTTTTTGTCGATTCATCCAGCGCGTAGGAAAAGCGCGTAATCGTGCCCTGAAATGTGCGGCCGGGCAGTTCGTTTACGGTCACTTTCACCGGTAAATCTTTCTTCACGAACGGTGCCTCCGTGTCTGGGATGGCCACGTCGATGCGCACGGTGCTGAAGTCCATTAGCGTCACCACGGCTGCGCTTTTGGACGTGCTGCTCGACGTGGGCGCCGGAATCAGCGCGCCCGGATCGACCCAGCGCTTCGTAATCACGCCGGAAAACGGCGCAGTGATCTTTGCATAGTCGAGCAATGTCTCGATCCGCTGGACACCCGCACGCGCAACACCGGCTTTCGCCTTCGCTGCATCCACGGTTTGCGGCATGACCAAATCCGAAGCCTTTTTCTGCGCTTCAGTCACGCGTTTGTAATCGAGCTGTGCCGCTTCTGCCTCGGCCTTGGCCTTGACCAGGTCCGCCAGCATCTCGGGTGCTTCGATCTCGGCGAGCAGATCGCCTTCTTTCACGCTATCGCCCTTGTCCACGTTGATCGATTTCAAATAACCGGCGACCTTGGCGTAGAGCGTGGCCTGCTGGTAGGCCAAGACGTTTCCAGGGAGCGTGATTTTGCGAACAATCTCGCCGCGTTTCGGATGAATTGTTTGCACCGGCGTGCCCGGGGCTTCTGCGCCGCGAAACCATTTGCAGCCGCTCAGCACAGCGAGCACAGCTACAAGCACCGCAACGGAGCGAAGGTTTTTCATGAAACCGCGATCGCTTTCTCGCGTTTGAACAAGACGTAGAGGATCGGCACAACGAAGAGCACCAGCACAAGCGCAGCAAGAATTCCGCCGACAACCGCGCGCGCCAGCGGGATGTTTGCGCCGCCGAAAATCGCCATCGGCGTGAGACCGAGGACGGCGGCGATGCCGGTCATCAAAATCGGGCGCAACCGGATCGCAGCGGCTTCGGCAATCGCATCGCGCGGAGTTTTGCGCTCATTTTTTTTGGCGGCTTCCGCCAGAATGCGGTTGGCGAAATCGACCATCAGCACGCTGAAACTCACCACGATGCCGACCATCATGATGATGCCCATCATTGATTGAATGCTCAGATCAGTGTGAGTAAGAAAAAGCATCCACGCGACGCCAATCAAGCCGAGCGGAACGGCAAACATGACGATGAACGGATCGAGAAACGAACGAAACTCAACGATCATGACCAGGTACACGAGCACCACCGCCAGGAAAAAGCCGAAGCCGAGTGATTTGAATGATTCGCGCATTGTTTGCACTTCGCCGCGCATTTGAATGGCGTAGCCCTCGGGAACTTGTGCCCGGTCGTTTTTGATCTTGTCGATGTAACGCTCGATATCGCGTGCGACAGAGCCGACGTCGCGTCCCTGCACGTTGACGAAAACATCCGTCACGCGCGTAATGTTGAGATGATTGATTTCCGAATAGGCCGTGCCGCGTGAAAATTTTGCAACGGTGCGCAACGCCACCGGCGTCGCCTGATCTTTGCCCGTGACCGGGATGTCGAGGATCGTGTTGATCGATTGGATGTCGTTCTCGCGGTACTGCGCGCCGATGAAATAGTGGTTGCCGTTTTTCTCATCGATCCAGAATGAAGGGGCAAAATTGATCGAGCTGTTGAGCGCTGTGACGATGTTTTTGACGACTTCCTCCTGGGTTAGTCCCACCTGCGCGGCCTTGACGCGGTCCACGTCGATGTTGATTTGCGGCGCGTCGAGCCGCTGTTGAATGCGCACGTCCACAGCGCCCGGCACGGTCTGGGCGTAACGCTTAATCTTTTCCGCGATGTCGTGCGCCACTTCGAGCTTATTACCTTCGATCTGAATGTTGATCGGCGACGGCAAACCGCCATTGAGCGCGGCGCTCAACATTCCGCCGGTGTCGAAATTGAATTCGATGCCGGGAAATTGCTGCGGCAGTTTTTTGCGCAGTTCATCGACGTAGGAAAAAGTGGAGCGCGCGTGATGCTGGGCGAGCTGCACAAGAACGAACGCGTCCTGTGGTCCCGAGTTCGGCGTGTACGCCGCAGGCCAATCCAGCAGGACGCCGATATTTGAGATGACCATCTTGCGTTCCCTTTCCGGGACGACTGCGCCAATCGCCTTCTCGACTTGCGCGACGAGATCCTCGGTCTTCTCGACACGCAGCCCCGTGGTCGCGCGGAGTTTGATAGTAAACTGGCCGGCATCGCTTTGCGGGAAAAGTTCCGTGCCAATGAGTTTGAAAATAACCATCGACACGATGAACAAGGCAGCGGTGGCCGCCAGCACACGCGAGCGTAAACGCAAGACGCGATCAAGCGTGCGCGTGTAGTGGCGGCGCACGCGCTCGAACCAGCTTTCGCGCCCCTCTCCACTCTGCGCCTCACGCTGCTTGAAAAATTTCGCCGCGCAGACCGGCACGAACGTCGAAGCAAGCAGACGGCTGGTCCAAATCGCGAAGATGACCGCGCTCGCCAACGGCAAAAACAGGAACTTCCCGATCCCGCCCATGAAAACGATCGGGAAAAACACTACGCTGATCGTGATCGTAACAATCGTCAGGGGGCGCATTACTTCGCTTGCGCCAATGAGCGCGGCTTCGCGCGGCGATCTGCCCAGCTCCAACAGGCGTACACTGCTTTCCAAAACGACAATTGATTCGTCGATGAGAAGACCGATCACCACTGCGATGCCGCCGAGAGTCATGGCGTTAAGGGTTTGCGACGTAAAATACAAACCGATGAGTGAGCCCAGCACTGCCAGCGGCAACGCCATCAGCACGATACCAGTCGGTCGGACGCTTCTGAGAAAAATGAAAACCATTGCGGCGGCAAGCAGAAACCCGAGCGCAGCTTCTTGGACGAGATTGCGAATGACCTGACGCACGTAAACCGATTGGTCCATGACTACGTCCAGATTGATGCCCTTGATCCGCTCGAGGATTGGCTTGAGCTGCGCCTTGATTCCCTCGACCACTGCGATCGTGTTCGCGCCCGGCTGCCGATAAATCGGGATGTACACCTGCCGTTTCCCCTCGACGCGCACGATATTAGTTTGGATTTGGTGCGAGTCTTCGACCTTTGCCACGTCGCGAATGTAAGTCGGCGGCCCGTTGCCGACGCGCAGCGGCAGATCGTTGAGCTGCGCTACGGCCGGCACCATGCCATTGGCGTTGATCTGATAATCGAGCGCCCCGAATTTCGCATTGCCCGTCGGGATCATCACGTTGAAGTCGCGGACGGCGTTGATAACATCCAGTGGCGACAGGCCGCGCGCTTGCGCTTTCAGTGGATCGACATACGCGAGAATGCGTCGCAATCTGCCGCCGTAAACCGCAGGGGCGATTACGCCGGTGATCGATTGCAGACGATTCCGCAGATCGAAATACGCAACGTCGTAAAGTTTCGTTTCATCGAACTGCGGACTCGACACGCTGATTAAACAAAGCGGAATTGTCGCGGTCGGATCGAATGGCATTACCATTGGCGGGATCGTGCCGGGCGGCAGGTAAAACAGATCGCTCATGGCGAGCGACGTGACCTGTGACATGGCCGTATTTGGATCGATATCGTCGCGAAAGAAATCTTTCACCACGCTCACGCCAACCATCGACTTCGCTTCCTGCCGGGCGATGCCGTTAGACTGACCGGTCCATCGTTCCAGCCGCGTAGTGATGTCTTTTTCCATGACCTCCGCCGGCATACCCGGATAAAACGTGACGATCTGGACCGCCGGCGTTTTGAACGTTGGCAAAATGTCCGTCGGCAATTTCGCGATCGCTGTCAGACCGATGACGAGAATCGCCAGCGCGAGAACGATAACGGCGTGCGGATTTCTGAGCGCAGCTTTAACCATCGGCTGTTGCTCAAATAAAGCCGCGGCGGCTGCTGTTTATTACAAAAGAATCGCCGCAGCCTTAACCATCCGCTCGGCGCATAGCTCTCAACAAATCCTCGAGCACGGGCCGTGGTTCATCGCCGACGACGCAGACCACGTGATCGTCGATAAAGCGCGCGGCGAATTGGTAGCGACCGGAACGGCTGCAAGCGATCGGATCGCCGGATTCCAGTTTTCGTTTCGTCTGTGGAAAATGATCGAGCTCACTCTTTCTGAAGACGATCATCGACACGGGTGTCTCGGCGCAGCGACCGAGGATTAACGCGACCGGAACGCCTTCAACATGGCACAGACGTGCGCCGCTTGAAGTAAATGCTGGTTCGGAAGGCCGGTACGCAAACGCGCCAGCGTCGAGCCGTCCGCCGAATTGCTGCGCGATTTTTTCCGGCACCGCGCCGCTAAACTCTGGCGCGGTGATTTGATGGACATAGGCGCTGTGGCATTCCTCGACCGCGTTTGCAAGATCGAGAGTCCGCGACCTCGTCAAAAAAGTGACGCTTGCAGCGATCACGAGCGAAGCAGCCAACGCGAGCGGCCAAAGCGCCTTTAGCCTATGACCGCGAGAGGGCGCAATCTGCGCCTCGATACTGTCCCAGAGCCTGCGCGTCGGCTGGCTGCCGCGCAAAAATCGGCCCAGACGCTGGTCGAATTTTTTCTCCGCTTCGAACAAACCGGCACACTCCGCGCATGATTCGAGATGTTGCTCGACTTCGAAACTATCTTTCGAATCGAGCTCAGAATCGAGATAGAGCCACACGAATTTTCTGGCTTCGGCGCACTTCATAGCGATGCCTTCCTTCGTGCGCGCAAAATTGCATTGCGCATTTTTTGCCGAGCGCGGGAGAGATTTCCCATCACGCTGCCGAGTGGAATACCGAGGCATTCGCTGATTTCGCGATAACGCAGGTCGCCGATCGCGCGTTTGAGCAGGACCGCGCGCTCGGAGTCGTTCAAACTTTGCAAGGCGGCGAGCAACTCTTCATCGAGCGCGTCGGCCAGCGCTTCCCATGAGATTGGCGCTTCCGTGGCGAAGTCGAGACCAGCGAATTCCTCCATCTCCTCCGGCTCTACAGCGATCTCGAACTGCGCGACACGCCCGCGCTTGCGATTGATTGTGAAAATTTCGTTCGTCAGAATCTTGAACATCCACGCGCGAAAACTGGTGTCATCATGATAACGGTCGAATGCGCGAAAGGCACGCAGCACAGCGTTTTGCAAAGCGTCTTCGCAATCGCGCCGGTCAAAGACCATTCGACGGGAATAATTTTCCAGATCGCGCTCAATCGGCCGGAGCAGATCTAAAAAGCGATCCCTTTGTTTGTCGCGAGCCATCCAAGTGATATCGATCCTAGTTAAATAAAGTCGCGCCGGGCGCGGTTTATTACAAATCGCTCAGCAGTTATCTCGCGTGGCGCTGAGGTGTTTGGAACGCTTGCATTGCGCGTGTCGCAAAGACACGGCTACAGCTATCTGCCGAGGGGTCAGCCGCGCCCGCAGTAAAGTTTCCGAATCGTCACTTCTTCGTCATACGCCTGTAACAATCGGTCTCTAGCCTCCACGCGTTCACTTAACCGCGTCCCCCCCAGGCAAACCGAAAAATCATCACATTAAGGAGAAACGAATGTTCACAAGAAAAACCATGTTACGCGCAGCCGGAGTGAGTCTGGCTGCAATTCTTTCACTGGCGGCGCAGCCGCTAAAAGCTCAAGGATCCGATGCCGAGCGGCTACAAAAACTCGAACAGGCCGTAAGCCAGCTACAAAAGCGCAATGCCGAGCTTGAACAGGAGGTTTCGGGATTAAAGAAGCGCACTGCATGGGCGCCTGCGCTTGGCCCGGAAGGCAAAACCAAGACGGAAGTGACTAGCGACGGAAAAACGTACGTCGAAAAGGTCGTCGAAGAGAAACCGCCGATTTACGTCCAGCAGCGCGGATCGGAATTAAAGTTGGTGCTGGGCGGATTCATTCAGGTGAATTTTGAGGATGGCGATGTCTCCGCGTTCGAAGGCCGGTTTGGTCAGACTGCGCTAAAGGATCGTTTCCGCTTGCGTCGGGCACGAATCAATATGACTGGCGATTTTGCGGAGCAATTCGATTTCAAAATCGAAGGCGACTTTGGCCAGGGCGACGGCATTAATTCCAGCCGCACGGCGTTTTCGGGCACCGATATTTTCGTCAATTGGCATCAATTACCATGGGCGCAGATCAAAGTTGGTCAATGGAAAGCGCCCTTCGGATTGGAGCAGCTGACTCCGGACACTTCCTTGTACATCATCGAGCGCAGTTTGCCTACCGGCGCAATCACGCCGGAGCGGCAGCTTGGCGCGCAGCTCTGGGGTAAACCATTCGCCAGCATCTGGCCTGACCAGAAAGACCTGTTGACCTATTACGCTGGCATCTTTAACGGGAACGGCCGCAACATCAGCAATAACGATAACAACAACTTCATGTATGTTGGCCGCTTGGAGTCCACTTTGTTCAAAGACATGTTCGGCAAGGATTCTTTTCTCAAACTCGGCGCCGACATTCTCAACAGCCGAGACGATACTGGCGTAAATATCTCACAGACGTTGACTCTCCTGGTTAACGCTGACGGTTCGCTCTCGCCCTTTGTTCTGCCGGAAGCCGCTGAGCGAACGGCGTGGAGCGCCGACGCGTGGCTCAGGCTCGGGCGGTTTGACCTAATCGGTGAGTTTCTTCAGGAAAGAGTCCAACCTCGCACGGTCCCTGGTGTGGCTCCTGCCTTTTCCAAGTTCACGACGGATGGATTCTATGTTGAAGGCGCTTATTACTTGATCCCGAAGAAGCTTCAAGCTGCGGTACAGTGGCAGCATTTAAACCCCGGACAAAAAGGAGACGACGGCATTAGCTCCATTACCGCTGGCCTCAATTACTACATTCACGGCGACGACCTGAAGCTCATGGTCGACTACATTCATACCTGGTCGGATTTCCGCGAAGCGAATCCGGAGTTTGGCGATGATCAATTCGACGAAGTCATCGGGCGCGTGCAGGTAATGTTTTAAACGGCATCTCCAACTACGTGGCACGATCTGCTTAGGTTAATCAAAGCCCGCCGGGAGAGCCACCCGGCGGGCTTTTCACTATACCGCAAACGCGGCTGGCGCATGAAACCAAAGGCGACGAAACATAAACGAGCTCCTCGCCCAAGGTCGCCAGAATCGTCGCCGGTGACCATGCTTGCATCGGAACTTCACGCACTACACCGCGATTTGCGCACGATTGCTAAGGCATACATCGCCCGTCTCGAAACCGATTTATTCGTCTGCCTCGCCGCGCTCCGGGCCTACGGCCCGATCGAACAAGTGCCTCGGGAAATGCTGCACCAGATCCGTGATCTGACGATCATCGTTCGCAATCGCAAATTGAAACCCGAAAAAGGCCGTCGCAAAGACTTGCGCAAAATCGACTCGCTGATCGGCGACTTGATTGCGACCTTAGGACAAAAAAATTGAGCGCCACATCTGGAGGACGAAGGCGCCACTATGTCCTCAGCAGTTTGAACGTGATCCTCGCCGCCCGTTCACCGGCCGCGCGGTCGAGGTAAAGCTGCTGCCAAATCATTTCGTTGTACGCGAATGTCAGGGCGTGATCAGAGCTGGTAATGCGGATCGCATCCGCCATCACTGAGGCGCTCATCGTGAGAATGATCGCCGGCAAAGTCGCGACTCCCATCCAACGCGTTCGGCAGTTACAGTTGTAGCCATCTGCCTGTAACAATCCTGTAACAATTCGCTTCTGGTTTAGCACGTGTTCGGATAGGCAGTTCGGACATCGAGCGGTTCTATCTACCTCTCGATCCAACCCATCAAACACGAAGGAGAAACTCATGTTGATCAAAAAAATTATCCTACGGGCAGCCGGCGCGAGTCTGGCTGCAGTTGCGTTGTTAACTGCGCAGCCGCTGCGCGCGCAGTCAGCCTCTGACACTGCGCGAATCGAAAAACTCGAGCGCGCGGTGGAAATGCTGGAAAAACAGAACGCCGAGCTGCAGGCGGAAATCAACAGCTTGAAGAAACCGACTGCGTCTGTGCCAGAGGGCAAATTGAAAACGAAAGTCACTTATGACGGAAAAACGTACGCGGAAACGGCGGTGGTCGAAGAAGAGAGAGCGCCGATTTACGTTCAGCAGCGAGGACCGGAGCTGAAACTGGTGCTGGGCGGATTCATTCAGATGAACTTCGAAGACGGCGACGTCTCTGCGTTCGAAGGCCGGTTTGGTCAGACTGCGCTAACGGACCGTTTTCGCCTGCGCCGGGCACGAATCAATCTGACCGGCGATTTTGCGGAGCAATTCGATTTCAAGATCGAGGGCGACTTCGAGCAGAGCGATGGCACTTCAGGCAATCGAACCGACTTTTCGGCAACAGACATTTGGCTTAACTGGCATCAGTTCCCCGAAGCACAAATCAAGATCGGCCAATATAAAGCGCCTTTTGGTCTGGAGCAGCTTACTTCATCGACTTTGTTGTACATCATCGAGCGCAGCCTGCCTACGGGCGCAATCACACCACAGCGACAAATTGGCATCGAACTTTGGGGAAAACCATTCGCCAGCGTCTGGCCTGAGCAGAAGGATTTGCTCACCTACTACGCGGGCATCTTCAACGGCAACGGGCGGAACATCAGCGTAAACGACAACAACAACTTCATGTATGTGGGCCGACTGGAGTTGATGCCGTTCAAAGGCAAGATGTTCGCTCAGCCTTCCAGTCTGAAACTTGGCGGCGACGTGCTCAATAGCCGCGATGACAAAGGAACAAATATCTCACAAACAGGAAATCTCTTTGTTAACTCCGATGGCTCCCTCTCGTCGTTCGTCCTGCCGGGCGCGGATGAAAGAACGGCCTGGAGCGTGGACGCCTGGCTAAACATCGGGCCCTTCGATCTGATTGCTGAATACCTTGGGGAATATGTAAACGGCCGCACCGTGGACGGAGTGCCTCCGGGGTTCGCCAATTTCACGACGAACGGATTCCAGATAACCTCAGGCTTTTTCCTGATCCCGAAAAAGTTTCAAGCTGCCGTTCAGTGGCAGTACTTGAATCCTGGGCAAAAGGGCAACGACGGGATCTACTCGATCACCGGTGGCTTGAACTACTATATTCACGGCGACGATCTCAAGCTGATGGTCAACTACATTCACACCTGGTCGGATTTCCGCGAAGCGAATCCTGAATTCGGCGATGATCAGTTCGATGAAGTCATTGGTCGCGTGCAGCTCATGTTCTAGCCGCGGCGGCTTTTGCCACACAAACGTAACAGTAATTCGTTTGCTCTGAGGCTCGTTGATTTCTACGCTCGCTTCTGACTGGGAATGCAGGCATCCACCTTTCCTCGGAGGGATTCGGCGCGGATTTTCGCCGCCCAGCAGCGTTTCTCATTTGGGAAATCCCCGGGGCAACTGTCGTCGCCGAGGCGTTATCGCACTGGGTGGATTTCCGACACGCACCTGGGCACGCGCGGCTGCAATGCCACAGCGCTGCTCGATTTCCTTCGAGAGAATGATTTCGAAACGCTCTACGTTGTGGGTGATCTGATCGATATCTGGTCGCTACGACGCGGAATTTATTGGCCGCAGCAACATAATGACGTCATCCAAAAAATTTTGCGCAAGGCCCGCAAGGGCACCCGTGTAATTTATATCCCGGGAAATCACGACGAACTAGTACAGAGCTTTCTCGGTGCATACGGAAACATCGACATTAAAGAGAACGCAATTCATGTGACAGCTTGCGGGGAACGTATCTTGATCATTCATGGCCATGAACTCGACGCGGTCGTGCAAAACGTGAAGTGGCTGGCATTTGCTGGTGACGTTGGTTATCAATTTTTGCTCTCGCTGAATCCGCTCATCAATTTCGTCAGACGGCGTTTCGGTCTCGGGTACTGGTCGCTTAGCGCGTATGCGAAGCGGCGGGTGAAAGACGCCGTCAGCTTCATCGGCAAATTCGAGGCTGCTGTCGCGCATTATGCGGAACGTTATCACGTGGATGCCGTTCTATGCGGCCACATCCATAGCCCGGCCATTCGGGAGTTCGGCAAAGTCACGTACTATAACTGCGGTGACTGGGTAGAGAGTTGTTCGGCACTTGTTGAGAGGGAGGACGGCATCCTCTCGCTGATTAATTACGATCCATTTGTAGCGAGCCAGTCAACTGGAAACCGGATGGTCGTTCCGCCGCAGCGCGGAGAGAGCATGCTGGCTGGTTGAACCGATGAAGCGCTCGGATTCTTGTCACCACTTCAACGCTTTAACTATTTAACGGATCACGCGGGCTTGGCCCGTTGTTACTGGATCGTCACGCCATTTTGACAATTCGTAACCTGACGCATTGCACGGACAGGTTTATCGAATCTCTAGTTATGAATGTGATTATAGTGAGAAGAACTGTCTTCAGAAATGGAAACAAGAGACCGAGAACGCGCCGCCCGTTCCGCGAATTAACCCGCGCCTATTTTACGAGGGAAAACAGTTTGGAGTTTGTCGTCGAGGCGCTTTTCTTTGTGATAATTGTAGCGATCTCAGCCTGGCCAATCCTTGCAGCCGCAGACGCATTACACGAATTTTTCCAACGCGCACTGGGTTGACGGTTGCCCGCGAATTGACGCGAATGGGCGCGAATAACCAGAAATCTTAAAACTTTTTCAGGTCTCCGCGTTCTGTCTCGCGATCTAGCGTTCAAATTTCTTAGAAGTCACTGTTCTTTTTATTCGCGTGGTTCGCGGGTACCTTACGAACCGCCAACGCGAAAATCTCGACAGCAAGCTCATCGCGTTTAGCATGTTGGCCTTGTGCAAAAAAATGCTCGAGCAGCAAATAATCGCGAAATTGAACGCAAATTTTTGCT
>WNFV01007683.1_pt1 | contig 15422 bp, 11 predicted proteins | sample 5400101 | NCBI WGS metagenome assembly WNFV01 (sample SAMN13153361, study PRJNA577476) | soil metagenome | isolation source: 115 cm soil or saprolite under grassland replicate 1 | place: USA:California | collected 2016-06-15 | reverse complement strand
CATCGACCACGTAGAGATTATCCAGCTCGTGCGCTTTGCAGTTGCGATCGAGCGCGCTCGTCTTCGGGTCGTTTCCGAACCGGATGGTGCCGTTCTGGTGCGCCACGCCGGCGAGCGGGATGCGCTGGCCGAGATACAAATTGCGCGCGAAGAGGCCCTCGTGACATTCGTGCCCGTGGGTTGTGCACTTTGTTTGGTCCTGCATGAGGGCTTCCAGCGTTTTCGTCAGCCGTTTGTGACCTTCCTCGTTATTCACTTTGTATTGCAGCACAATTTCGCCGTCGCGATTGATTGTGACCCGGTTGTTTGGGTCGGGCAGATCTTCCGAAGTGAGCCAGAAGTCGAGCGAGTGCTTGCCCATCAGATCGAGCGTCCACTTCGGCGCCACTTTTGGCGCGCCCGCCTTCAGCGTGTCCCCGTCGAGCTTTCCGACGAATGAGATGTGGCCCATCGGGTACTCCCATGTCTTCGTCGCGAAATAAAAATCGTTCACCGAAAGCGTTTTTTGGAAGACGGTCGGGTTCGGGCATTTCGAAAGCGCCATCAGTACCGAGTTGACGTGGCCCATGTAATGACGCCCAACGACACCGGAACTGTTGGCTAGGCCGTTCGGATGTTTGTCGTTGGCCGAACGCAACAATATCGCAGCTGAATTGATCGCGCCGCCGGCAACGACTACTACATCCGCCGCGTAACTTTCGATCGAACCATTGCGCTCGACGCACACCTTCGTCACTTCGCGTCCCGAGGCAGTTGTCTCAAGGCGCGTGACTTTCGTGTCCGTCATCAGCGTGATGTTCGGATATTCCAGCGCCGGATCGACGCAGCAGATTTGCGCGTCCGCCTTCGCATTCACAAGGCAGGGGAATCCATCGCAAGTGTTGCAACGGATGCATGGGCTCTTGTGGCGATCGGTTTCGTTCAACATAACGCCGAGCGGGGTGTGAAATGGTTTCAGACCATGCCGCGCGAAATCGTCGCTCAATTGCTGAATGCGCGGCTCGTGGCTGACAGCAGGGTAGGGAAAAGGTTTGCTCCGATGCGGCTCCGTCGGATCTTCGCTGGCTTTGCCATGGACGTGATATAACTCTTCGGCCGCCGAGTAATACGGCTCCATGTCGTCGTAGGAAATCGGCCACGCGGGTGAAATGCCACCGTAATGCTTGATCTCGCCAAAATCTTGCTCGCGTAGGCGGAAAAGAGCTGCGCCATAAAATTTCGTGTTCCCACCGACGTAATAATTCGTGTGCGGATGCAGGACGCTGCCATCCGCGCCGCGCCACTGTTCCTTTGTGTTATATCTTCCTTCCACGTTTACCGCTCGGGGATTCCAGTTCTCTTTCTCGCGAGGTACGTACGGCCCGCGCTCGATCAAGAGGATGCGCTTGCCGCTCGGCGCAAGTTTCCAGGCGAGGGTACCGCCGCCTGCGCCGCTGCCGATGATGATGAAATCGTAATGCCCTTTATTCATACGCCAATTCGTCGGCACGAGTGCCGAATCCTTACACGATCCTTTTGTGTAAGAAGTCCCGGGGCGAATCGACGAATCCGGATGCAACCAAGCTTTCAGATGAATGCCCCAACCGATGGCACAGTTCGGCCCGCTTTTTATTCCCTCGATTGACGAATTCCTCAAGGAAGTAATGTGGGTCTGGTGTCGCTGCGATACGGCCGGGAGAACGTTCCGCTTCGTTGAGATTGTTGGAAATGGCTGAAACCAACCCAATGATTTGCCCCGACTGCGGCGTCCCGATGAATCATCACGCTGATAAGGTCCGAAAAGAGACGCATCCCGACGACGTATCGGCGTTTGATAGCGGACTTGGCGGCGTGATCGAAGAATTCCACACCTGCCCGCAATGCGGCAAAACGCAGTCGCGCCGCGCCCCCCCAGCGAAACGAGTTAATTAGCCTACGCTTTCAGTGGGCCTTTTTTTGTTCATCTCGGAAAAGGAAATGAGCGGGTGGTCGGAAGTATTCCATCGAAGGCAGACGGCCCGACGACTTCGCCGGGATGGCGAAGTATTCCAGAGCCGATTGTGTTTCCGATCAGAACGCGCGTTCTTCGGGCTAGGTCGAAAAAACGATTAGTGTTCCGAACTCCGAATGGGACGAGCAGCAACGTCGATTGTGCGCTACGCACGATAGCTAACGATGCTAATCCGGATGTCTCTCAACTGAACTCTTGACCAGTTGTTTGTAAGGAATCGCAGATCGTCGCGACGAATCTGCAAAACCAACAATCAATCTCCTATGTCAGTCCAAACACCCGCCCGTCCCAAACCGAAAATGCCTCATGCGCCGGATTTCATGAATTTGCCGAAACCCGTTTTGCCGAAGACCGAAAATCGGAAACTGCTGAAGGGGCAAAAAGCCATCGTCACCGGTGCAAGCTCCGGCATTGGGCGATCCATCGCGCTCGCGCTCGGGCATGCCGGCGCCGATGTTTGCATTAATTATGTCGCTGGCGAAGATAAAGCGCAGGCGATGGTCGATGAGCTGCACGGCCACGGCCACACTGCGTTTGCTTATCGCGCCGACATTTCGAACGAAGACGACGTCGCAAAGATGTTCGAAGCGGTTCGCCACGAGTTCGGGACGGTGGACATCCTGATTAATAATGCTGGACTCCAGCAGGACGCACCGGTCGATCAGATGACGCTCGCACAATGGAACAAAGTCATCAGCGTCAATCTGACTGGACAATTTCTCTGCTCCCGCGAAGCGATCCGAGAATTCAAACGCCGCGGTGTCCGGCCCGAGATTTCGTGCTGTGCCGGAAAGATCATCTGCATCAGCTCAGTCCATGAAGTGATTCCGTGGGCTGGCCACGTGAATTACGCGGCGTCGAAAGGCGGCGTGATGCTGATGATGAAAAGCATGGCCCAGGAAGTCGCGCCATTCCGGATTCGTGTGAACTCCGTCGCACCGGGTGCGATCCGCACGCCGATCAACATGCAGGCGTGGGACACGCCCGAGCATTACAATGAATTGCTCAAGTTGATTCCCTACAAACGCATCGGCGAACCGGAAGAAATCGGCCGCGTTGCTGTTTGGCTCGCCAGCGATGAATCGGATTACATCCAGGGCGCAACGCTTTTCGTCGATGGCGGCATGACACTTTATCCCGGCTTTGAGACTGGAGGTTAAACTTGTGACAATCGCGATCCTATCTGCACTGGTTATCTTGCTGTTCCGCATCGATTCCACTTCGCGTCATGAATCCAATTGATTCCACCGCCGAGTGGATCGAGGCGGACGGCCTCGGCGGATTCGCAAGTGGCACGGTCTCCGGAATTCGCAGCCGCCGCTACCACGCGCTGCTTCTCACTGCAACCACACCACCGGCTGGTCGGATGGTGCTGGTGAACGGTTTTGATGCCTGGGTCGAGACTCCTAATGGGACTGTCGCGCTTTCATCGCAGCGCTACGGGCCCGACGTGATCCACCCTGACGGCGCAACGCGCATTGAATCCTTCGAATACGAGCGGTGGCCGCGCTGGCGTTACAAGATCTACAATGACACAATCATCGAGCAGGAGCTCTTTGTTCCGAAAGGTGAATCGGCAGTTTTCATTTCGTGGAAACTTGTCTCGAATCGAGATGCCGATGTTAAATTAAAAGTGCGGCCGTTTTTGAGCGGTCGCGATTTTCATTCCACGCATCACGAGAACGGTGGATTCCGTTTTGATGCCGACCAGAATGGCGAAGGCGTGACCTTTCGATCTTACGACGGCGTTCCGGCTGTCATGGCGCATTCGAACGGCCGATATGCGCACGAGCCTAGCTGGTATCGAAATTTTCTCTACTCTGAAGAACAGGCGCGCGGACTCGACGCAGCGGAAGATCTCGCGTCGCCGGGCGTATTCGAATTTTTACTTTCTCACAAACCGGCGGTGCTCATGCTTGCGGCTGAAGGACACGCGACCACCCACATCGAATCCATCGAAGCGCGGTATGCCCAGGTCAGGACGATCGAGCAGGCCCGCCGGGAATATTTCTCTAGTCCACTTGAACGCGCCGCCGACGCCTATCTCGTCAAGCGCGGCAAAGGAAAAACGCTCATAGCCGGCTACCCCTGGTTCGGCGATTGGGGCCGCGACACGTTTATCGCGATTCGCGGCCTCTGCATCGCGACCGGCCACTTGGAAGACGCGCGCGATATTTTGCTCGCCTGGGCGGGCGTTGTTTCCCAAGGCATGTTGCCGAATCGCTTCCCCGATTCCGGCGAGGAGCCCGAATTCAATTCTGTCGATGCTTCGCTTTGGTACATCATCGCGGTGAACGATTATCTTCTGGCCGGTGAGAAACAGCCAACGCTCGTCGAGGATTGTCACACAAAGAAGTTGCGGGCAGCGATAGAAGCGATTCTTGCTGGTTTCAATGAAGGAACTCGATTCGGCATCCGGGCCGATCGGGATGGATTGCTCTCAGCTGGCGAACACGGTCAGCAGCTCACGTGGATGGACGCGCGCGTCGATGGTCGCGAGATCACACCGCGTATTGGCAAACCAGTGGAAATTCAGGCGCTCTGGCTGAACGCGCTCGCAATTGGCGCGAAATTTTCCGCGCGTTGGGAATCGCTCTTCGACAAAGGCCGCGCTATTTTCGAACAGAAATTCTGGAACGAGCACGCCCTTTATATGGCGGACGTTATCGATTGCGATCATCAACCGGGCACGGTCGACCTCACATTCCGTCCCAATCAGATCTTCGCTGTCGGCGGGTTGCCGCTCACACTGTTATCACCAGACAAAGCGCGGCGTGTCGTGGATGCGGTCGAGATGCTTTTGCTTACGCCAGTGGGTCTGCGCTCGCTCGCGCCAGGCGAGCCGGGTTATGCGCCGCACTACCAGGGCGGCTCGCGCGAGCGCGATGCGATTTACCATCAAGGCACGGTCTGGCCGTGGCTGATCGGCCCATTTGTCGAAGCGTGGGTCCGCGTCCGGGGCTCCACGTTCCAAGCGAAAGCAGAAGCCCGCGCGAAATTTCTTTCACCAATCTATCAGCATCTGAACGAGGCTGGACTCGGTCACATCTCAGAGATTTGCGATGCCGAGCCGCCGCACACTCCACGCGGCTGCCCGTTTCAAGCGTGGTCTCTAGGCGAACTGCTTCGGCTAGAACGGGCTGTTCTTGCCTAGGAAATCAGCGATTATGGCGGAGAAGATACGTGTCCTCATTCTCGGCGGCGGGTTCGGTGGACTTTACGCGGCGCTTGAATTTGAGAAGCGTCGCGATCCGCAATTCGAAGTCACGGTTGTCAATCGCGAGAACTTTTTTCTGTTCACACCGATGTTGCACGAAATCGCGGCGAGCGATCTCGATTTGACGAACATCGTCAATCCCGTCCGCAAGATGATCCGCCACGTGAACTTTTTCTGTGGTGACGTGGACAAGATCGACATTGGCAAAAAGCGCGTGACGGTTTCACACGGGTTCGACCGGCACTCGCACGAGCTGGAATACGACCATCTGATTCTAGCGCTGGGGTCGGTGACGAACTTCTTCAATCTTCCCGGCGTGGCCGAGCACGCGCTCACGATGAAATCGCTCGGCGACGCGATTCAACTTCGCAACCGGTTGATCGCGCATCTCGAGGAAGCTGATACGGAATGCGCGCGGGCGGAACGCCCGCCGCTGTTGACCTTTGTCGTTGCTGGCGGCGGCTTCGCCGGAGTCGAAACCATCGCGAGTATCAACGATTTCCTGCGCGATGCGCTTCCGTTCTATCCGAACCTGAAAGAGGAAATGCTTCGTCTGGTGCTCGTGCATCCGGGCGAGTTCATTTTGCCAGAGCTTGGAGACAAGCTCGGCCGGTATGCCGATAAAAAATTGCGCGCGCGCGGAGTGGAGATTCATGCGAAAACGAAGGTCGCAGCCGTTCGGCCTAATGAGATAGAACTGAGCAACGGCGAGCGGATCACAAGTTCAACGCTGCTCTGGACAGCGGGCGTCTCGCCGAACCCGGCGCTGGACCTCGTCGCCTGCCCGAAAGAGCGCGGTCGGATTAAAGTGAATGCAAACCTCGAAGTGGAAGGCGTTGACGGTCTATGGGCGCTTGGCGATTGCGCGCTCGTGCCTGATCGCACGACTGGCGGCTATTGTCCGCCGACCGCGCAGCACGCCTCGCGCGAAGGAAAAATTGTCGCGCAGAACATCGTCGCAAGCGTTTCCGGCGAACCGAAGAAGCCATTCAGTTTTAAAACGCTCGGATTGCTGGCGGCGATCGGTCGCCGAACCGGAGTGGCGCGGATTCTCGGCGTCAACTTCTCCGGATTTCTCGCCTGGTTTCTCTGGCGCGGAATCTACTGGAGCAAGTTGCCGCGCACAGAAAAGAAAGTGCGCGTGGCGATCGATTGGGCGCTCGACGTCTTCTTTTCCAAAGATTTCGTGCAATATCTCGATCAACGCGCTCTCGCGCATACGCAGACCGAGACGCGGACTGCGCCGTGGAATCGCGAGCAGCTCTCAGTTCCGGACAAGATCAACAACCCCGAAATGACCGGGCCTCGCGAAACCGTTCGGAATCGTATCGCAGCGTAAGGAATCCTCACATGAAACGACGAACTGATATGGAAGTTTCGACTACCGCCGAGCACCGGCGGCTCAACGAAGACGCAGATCGCACAAAGAATTGGAAACGCTGGGGCCCGTATTTATCCGAACGGCAATGGGCCACCGTGCGTGAGGATTATTCGCCGTACGGGAATTGCTGGGATTATTTCCCGCACGATCACGCCCGGAGCCGCGCCTATCGCTGGGGGGAAGACGGATTACTCGGCATCGCGGACCGGCAATGCCGGCTTTGTTTCGCGGTCGCGCTTTGGAACGGCAAAGATCCGATTTTAAAAGAGCGCTTGTTCGGTCTTACCGGCTCGGAAGGGAACCACGGCGAAGACGTGAAGGAGCTTTATTACTATCTCGATTCCACGCCGACGCATTCCTACATGAAAGCGCTCTACAAATATCCGCAGGCGGAATATCCATACACACGACTGGTTGATGAAAATCGCCGGCGCGGATTGGGGGCGCCGGAGCTCGAGTTGATCGATACAGGCGTCTTTAACGAAGACCGCTACTTCGATTTGTCCGCCGAATATGCAAAGGGCTCCGAGAACGACATCCTGATTCGGCTAACGGTCGCGAACCGCGGGCCAGAAAAGGCGACGTTACATCTGCTGCCAACACTTTGGTTCCGCAACACATGGTCGTGGGGCGAGATCGCGGAAGAGTGCACGGACAGGCCATCACTAACGTTGGAGGGCGATGGAATCGTCCGGGCGAAGCACGGTCGCCTTGGCAAATATCAATTTGCTTACGAAGGGAAAGCGACGCCGCTGTTCACGGAAAACGAAACGAATTCTTCGCGTCTTCACGGTTATCCAAACGGTCAGCCTTTTGTGAAAGACGCGTTCCATGAGTACGTCGTGCACAGCCGCACGGATGCGGTGAATCCAGGGCGAACCGGGACGAAGTTTGCGACGCATTATGTCTTAGAGATCGAACCGGGACAGTCGCAGGTCGTCAGGCTCCGCCTCTCCGCGAAAGAGGAGGCGCCGGCGAAGCCGTTCGGAGATTTCGATAGCGTATTCACGCAGCGAATGAAAGAGGCGGACGAGTTTTACAACGCGATCGTTCCAACGGAGACGGATGAGGAATCGAGAAAGGTTGCTCGTCAGGGCTATGCCGGGCTGCTCTGGAGCAAACAGTTTTATCATTACGCGATTCGCGATTGGCTCGCTGGAGATCCCGCGCAACCACCGCCACCCCCGGAGCGCAACTTCGGTCGCAACCGCGAGTGGGCGCACCTCTTCAACCGCGACATCATCTCGATGCCGGACAAATGGGAATATCCCTGGTTCGCCGCGTGGGACCTCGCATTCCACATGGTTCCGTTTTCAAAGATCGATCCGCATTTCGCCAAGAAGCAGCTCAATCTCTTTTTGCGCGAATGGTACATGCATCCCAATGGCCAAATTCCGGCTTATGAGTTCGCCTTCGGCGATGTGAATCCTCCCGTGCACGCATGGTCGGCTTGGCGCGTTTACAAGATGACTGGGCCACGCGGCCAGCGCGACACCGCATTTCTTGAAAGCGTGTTCCAAAAGCTGCTGCTCAACTTTACCTGGTGGGTGAATCGCAAGGACGCCGAAGGCAACAACCTCTTTTCCGGCGGCTTCCTCGGACTCGATAACATCGGCGTATTCGATCGTTCGAAGCCGCTGCCCACTGGCGGATTTCTCCAGCAAGCGGACGGCACCGCTTGGATGGGATTTTATTGCCTCACGATGCTTTCCATGGCGCTGGAACTCGCGCAGACGAATTCGGTTTACGAAGACATGGCCTCGAAATTCTTCGAGCATTTCATCAGCATCAGCGACGCGATGAATTCGCTCGGCGGTACCGGTTTATGGAACGAGGAAGACGGCTTTTATTACGATCAGCTCAAGGTCGAGGGGCAAATGATTCCGTTGCGGACGCGGTCGCTCGTCGGATTGCTACCGTTGATCGCCGTGGAAAATCTCGAGACCGCAAAGATCAACAAACTGCCGGGATTCAAGAAACGGATGGAGTGGTTTCTCAATTATCGCAAAGATCTGGCTCAGTTGATCACCTATTGCGAAGTATGCCCCTTCACTGGCAACCGTATGCTAGCGATCCCAACACGCGAGCGTTTGCAACGCGCGTTGCGCTACATGCTCGACGAAAATGAATTTTTCTCGCCGTATGGACTTCGTTCCGTCTCGCGCGTTCATCGCGATCACCCGTACGTCTTCCGCGCCGGCAATGAAGAACACCGCGTCGATTATGTGCCCGGCGAGGGGAACAGTTACCTTTTCGGCGGAAACTCGAACTGGCGCGGACCCATTTGGTTCCCGATCAATTTTCTCATCGTTGAAGCGCTCGAGCGTTATCACCTCTTTTACGGTGAATCATTCAAGGTGGAATGCCCAACCGGTTCGGGCAACATGGCGACACTCAAGCAAGTGGCCGAAGAACTTTCGCGGCGGCTATCCAGTATCTTTCTGCCTGACAAAGACGGCGCGCGACCATGTCATGGCGAGATCGCGAAATATGCGACCGATCCGCACTGGCGCGATCTCGTGCTTTTCCATGAATACTTCCACGGCGAAACCGGCCGTGGCTGCGGCGCAAGCCATCAAACCGGCTGGACAGCCCTGGCCGTAAAATTATTGGAGAACACAATTGAACGTCCTGACCAAAGCGAAACAATCGACCGAGGCGGCGAAAGCCAGGCGGCCAAAGTACGTGGTGCGCTTGGCGCAAAACGCGGAAGAGGTGCGTCGCGCCCAGCGGTTGCGGTTTGAGGTTTTCAACCTCGAACTGAACGAGGGCTTGGTGGAGTCGCATTTCACCGGGCTCGATGTCGATCCGTTCGACGAATTTTGTGATCATTTGGTCGTCGAGGAACTCGCGACGGGAACCATTGTCGGCACCTATCGCTTGCAGACCGGTCAACTGGCGGCAGCGAATCTCGGCTATTACAGCGAACGCGAATTTGATTTCACGCCGTATGAATCATTGCGCGGTGAAATGATCGAGCTGGGCCGGGCATGCGTGCATGCTGAGCACCGCAATTTCAATTTATTGCATCTCCTCTGGCGCGGCATCGCGCGCTACGCGTGCGAGCGAAACGCGCGTTTTCTCATCGGATGCAACTCGCTTACATCGCAAGATCCGATGGAAGGCGTGGCGATGTATGAGCAGTTGCGGGGCAAGCATCTCGCAAGGCCCAAGTGGCGAACTGTGCCGCATGCAGCGTTCGGAGTAGATGTCGATCTTGTGTCGGCATCATGCACGCCGCCGCCGAAGCTCATGCGCGCGTACTTGTCCATCGGCGCAAAAATCTGTGGCCCGCCTGCAATGGATCGGGAGTTTGGCACAATCGACTTTCTTACCCTCCTCGATCTTCATGCGCTGCCGACGATCGTCCGCGCGCATTTCCTGAGATGAACGCCTCTTCTGCTCCTGTAGCCCGCATCGGTCGTGCCATAAGACCGGGACCAACGATCCCGGCTACAACTTTGCTTGCTGCGTGGCGCGCTTTCGCGGTGGTATTTTTCTCCGCGTGCGCACTCGCAGAAATCATGGCGGTCATTCTATTCGTCAGGCGAGAGCGCCGTATCACCGCGCGCACCGAATGGCTTCATCGTTGGTGCCGCTTTGCCTGTCACGTGCTCGGTGTTCGCGTGACCACGCACGGCGCAATGCCGCGATCTGGTCTGCTCGTTTGCAATCATCTGAGTTACCTTGACATCATTGTCCTCAGCTCGATCAGGCCTTGCATTTTCGTCGCCAAACGCGATGTCGCCGGATGGCCCTTGTTCGGCTGGTTGGCACACGCAGCCGGCACAATCTTTGTCGATCGCCAGCGTCCCCTGGCTACCGCGTTTGCTGTAAATCGAATACGCGCGACAATCGCCGACGGTCTGCCCGTCGTCTTGTTCCCTGAAGGGACAAGTTCCGACGGCTCGACCGTATTGCCATTCAAGTCATCCCTGTTGGAATCCGCCGTCCAACTGCGTTGTTCGGTCGGCACTGCTGCTATCGCCTATTCGCTCGACCATGGTTCGGTTGCCGATGAGATCTGCTACTGGCGGGACATGACTTTGGCGCCTCATCTCCTTAACCTTTTCTTCAAGCGCGAAATCCGTTCCAGGTGCTCATTTTCTCATTCAAAAATTCGCGTTGGCAATCGCAAAGAGATCGCTCGGGCCTTGCGTGATGAAGTCGTGTCGATGCGATCATGACCACGGAGAGACGGGCGATGCACAAACAAACGATTCGCGTCGTCTATCCCGCAGATGACGGGAGAATGGTGCTTCGCACGGAGGATAATTGGGACACCAACGTCGAGCCCGTTGACCAGAATGACGGCGTTTCCAAATTCACGATCGAGACGGAGCGCCCATACTTCTATTTCAAACCGGTTCTCCTCCGAGACAATACCGGGCAATGGTCGCGTGGAGAAAATTTTCTCGCAGTCGCGACTTCGGGCGCGCCACTCGAGGTCCATCCATACTTTAGAGAAGACACTCGCTGTAGCGTCTGCGAGCTGATGCCTCCGCTCGCCAGTGCTTCCGGGCGCGAACACCGGTTTCGCGTGTTCCTGCCTCCCGGCTACCACGAGAACACTCTTAAGAAATACCCGGTCCTCTACATGCACGACGGGCAGAACCTCTTCTTCAGGGAAGAGGCGTTCGTAGGAAATAGCTGGAGGACGGACGACGTGCTCACCGTGCTCGATAAGATGAACGCGATTGAGGAAGTGATCGTAGTGGGAATTTATCCTAACGAGCGCATGTCCGAGTACACGTTGCCCGGCTACGCGGATTACGGCCGGTTTCTTGTCGACACGCTCAAGCCATTGATCGACGCGAAGTACCGCACGCTAGCCGGTGCGACCGACACGGCGGTTATGGGCTCATCGCTCGGAGGAGTTGTTTCGTTTTACCTCGGATGGCAGTGGCCTGACGTCTTCGGCAAAGTCGCGTGCCTTTCGAGCACGTTCGCCTACCGAGACGATCTCTTGGAGCGGGTCTTCGCCGAGCCGAAGAGGAAGCTCCGGATCTATCTCGATAGCGGCTGGCCAGCCGACAACTACGAGCCCACACGCAGCATGAGAGATCGGCTCATATGGAAAGGATACCGTCCCGGATCGGAATTGTTTTATCTGGCGTTTCCTGAAGCGAAACACGACGAGAACGCGTGGGCCGCGCGCAGTCCAATTCCGTTTCAGTTTCTTTTCGCAAAACTGCCGGCCTTCCGAGAAGCCAATTTCAGGGAGTAAGAATCCCAATCGTGCTGGCCAGATCAAGCGGCTGCAAGGCTCGTCCGGATGACTGCGGATATCAATGTTGCGGCAACCGCAGTTTGATCGCGAAGATTCCGAAGCTGTTTTTGAGAACTGCGGAATGCGTCGCGCGTGAGCGCAACCGCTTCGCGGGGATCATCAGTCAAGCGGCTGGCGAAACTGTAAACGGCCGGGTAGTAGCGAGCAACTGAGCTATTGAAACGTGAGTTTTTCGTTTTCATCGGTTTTTCTACGTTGCCGATTAGTCGAGAAGAGACTCGTCTCCTTACAGCTTGGTGGGATCTGTGTCCCCGTTTGAGCCGGCGTCAAAATCTGCCGGCGAATACAGTCGGAGTTACGAGTTCTCGACCACTGTAGCATTTCATTGTAGCATTTTGCTGGTTTGCATGGGGCAGCATGGAGCCATATCGAATTGTTTACCCAGGGAACTTCCTGCACTCAGAGCTTCGGATCACCTTGACACGGTAGGGGTCAGAACCCTTATCGCGCACCATCCCAAAACGGCGTTGCAGATTTGTGCACAAATGCTTGTACGCGGCACGCAAGTTACGTCACGAATCCAACCCGCGAATGCAATTAATCTCCCTGGTGATTAAGACTTACTCAGGAAGCGAGCCCGACAATTGCAGACCGATTTCTTTGTCTGCGTCGCGACGTACTTTGATTCGAGGTTGTAGGCCCGAGTAACGTGCGAGATCAGCCTTACGCTGCGAGCACTTTTTCGGTCGAAACTTCCATTTCCACGGACCGCCCAAGAAAATCAAAAAGGACACGGATCCGTTCTTTCGCGGGAAGTAAATGAGTAACCACGACTTCAAGTCCTTGAAAAGGTCCATCGATGATTTGAACAGATTGGCCTACTTTGATGGAGCAATCCAGAGTCACGAGCTCTTCCGAACCCACTCTCGATTGGAGTGCAGTCACAATATTTTCAGGCAAGGTTGCCAGCCGATCTCCAAAATGGACAATCCCCCGGATTCCATGAGAACTTTCAACGGCGCGATGTTGCGTCGAATAGACAAATTTTGCGAACAGATACCCAGGAAACATGGCTTCTACGAACCAAACGGGGCCCCTTTGGGTCATCCTTCGGAAACGCAATCGAGGCGAGAAACACTCGACGCCAAACTGACGTCTGAGCGCGGTGGCAGCCAAGTGCTCTCGCTTTGGCTGCGTCTTTAGACAAAACCAGACCGGCTCAGGAACCAAAGCGAGCGAGGCGGATGACTGGGTCACACTCCGAACTACGGAATTGCCAACGATAAGTTTCGAAAAATCGTAAAGTTTTCCGTCAAATCTCTGTTCATTGATGGAGGCGAACACACCTCGTTGGTGCCTCGTTACTGTGAGAAGCGTCACATCGGCAATATCTTATCACGTCAGCCAACCGACGAACTCGCTAATGTAGCTGTGGATCCGATTAGGACCAACGAGGGCCGCTAGAGGGATTTCCTGCCCCCGGAACTCAGTTCACGCCTTTGACGTACAAAAAAAGTGGCCGTTCTTTTCGAACGGCCACTTCTGATATTAGCTTTTTTTAGCGAGGTCGGAAGACTTGCTTCCTTAACTCATGATGTAACGCCGGGCCATTCCGAGCACCCCGAGACCTGCACCGAGCAACATCACTGTGGTGCCGCCGTCAGGAACGGAACCAGCTGAGCCAAAGAGCGTCCACCCGGAAAGGCCATAACCGCCAGCTGTAGCCGGGATCGTAATAATGCCGCTTAGATCCCCAACGTACCAAACTTCGGATCCATAATTTGGGCCATCATACTTGGCGAACAGATATAAGTACGTACCGCCGGCACCAAGATTTATGCTTGTACTGGTGCCGTTTACAAGACCGGTTAACACGGCAGGCGCCAAGGGACCAAAATCATTGTTTGAGCGGGTGAAATGCTGTCCCAGGGCGTCGTCTTGCGAGCCCAGAGCCATGCCGATCAAATGATTCACATAATTTAGTCGATCGGAGTCGCCGGATGGTATGCCGAACTCCACGAAGCCTAATTCGTGTCCGTCGCCGATGGTAAGGTTAATGGTCGCGGGCATGGGAATGGGCAGCGCACTGGCGTTTTGGCTGAACGCAAGCATGACGGCGCAAACGGCCGCGGAAAGGAGCGCGAATTTGTTTGTCTGGGTAATGGTTAGTTTCATGTCGCGATATATAAAGCAAACCCCGTGCCAAGGCTAAATCCTATTCGTGGAATTGTATAAGTCTCTTTGGATTAACGCTTAATAGAACGATACGTTTTCTCGAAGTTTGACTGCGTCGGGTTCAGAATCGTAAATTATTCCGACAAGTCTTAACCAGCCCAAGGGCAGCAACGCATAATAACCACGTGCGAAGGAGATTATAACGCGCTAAGAGACAGCGTAAAGATTTCCGACGTCTGCGTAGCTGTTGTAAGGCTTTTTGGACGGCACAGCCGCATACAAATCAACGGAGCAGGTTTCTGCCCATGGAGGTAACGCTGGTCCGAAGTACTGGGTACAAGCAAAAGTGGCCGCCCCCGAAGGAACGGCCACTTATGTGTCGGGAAACTTTTTAGACTGGGTTAACTCATCAGGAACCGCCGCGCCATGCCCAGTGCGCCGAAAGCCATGCCGAGCAACATTGCTGTGGTGCCGCCGTCAGGAACGGAGCCAGCTGAGCCAAAGAGCGTCCACCCGGAAAGGCCATAACCGCCAGCTGTATCGGGGATCGTAATAATGCCGCTTAGATCACCAACGTACCAGACTTCGGATCCATAATTTGGGCCATCATACTTGGCGAATAGATACAGGTATGTACCGCCGGAACCGAGATCTATGCTTGTACTGGTGCCGCTTACAAGACCGGTTAACACGGCAGGCGCCAAGGGACCAAAATCATTGTTTGAGCGGGTGAAATGCTGTCCCAAGGCGTCGTCTTCCGTGCCAAGGGCCATGCCGATCAAATGATTGACATAATTAAGCCGGTCTTGGTCACCGGAAGGTATGCCGAACTCCACGAAGCCTAATTCGTGGTCGTCGCCGATGGCAAGGGCATGGGCATTGTGGGTGAATGCAAGCATTGCGGCGCAAACCGCCGTGCAAAGCATCGCAAGTTTAGTTGTAGGAATAATGTTTATTTTCATAAGGATTATTGGGTTTTCCAATGAAGAAAAGCAGGGCACGTGCCACAATTTCAATTGTCCCTGAGAAACATTGTAACAGACTTTCTATCAAGGCTTTATTAAATAAGCAATCCGGCAGCCTTTTTGCGTGTCGGACGACAAATCGTAAATTACTTCGACGGCTTGCAAATGGTTCTTAAAGATCCTGGCAGGCATAAGACATAGTAAATAAGCACGTTACATCCGAGCACCCGGAAACGTACGGAATACCGACGACTTAATCACGTGGAGGTGATATTTTGCCTTTTCCCGCCCGTCTCGGTCGGCAATTTGTCTGCGTTGATTTATTTGGCTTTAGCAAGGCTCGCTTTGCTTGCAGGCGACCTACCGGGCCGGTCTCAACATCCTCCGGAAGGCCTATTGCCTTTATGCTGAAAAAAGCGCGCCCGAGTGCTGTTTCACTCGTGCTGCAGATCTGCGAGGGCATG